>Ga0209540_10001915_pt1 | contig 15108 bp, 16 predicted proteins | sample BarGraIncu01121A_FD_184501 | JGI IMG/M metagenome (GOLD analysis project Ga0209540, IMG submission 184501) | Arctic peat soil microbial communities from Barrow, Alaska - Barrow Graham LP Incubations 011-21A (SPAdes) (version 2) | ecosystem: Environmental > Terrestrial > Soil > Wetlands > Peat... | reverse complement strand
CATTCGACTTTCCACCTATCAATAAAGAAAAAGCTTACGACATTATTGATGTTATGATAGAAATTGCAGGGCGTCATAAGGTTTCGGTAGCAACTGTTGCATTAAACTGGGTTATCAAACAACCTTCAATTACCAGCACTATTATTGGAGCAAAAAACCTGCAACAACTGAACGACAATATTGCAGCGGTTAAGTTGGAACTAACTTCTAATGAAATGAAACAGTTGAATGAAGTTAGTGTACTGAGTCCGGAATATCCGGGTTGGATGATTAATCGACAAATGCAGGGTCGTTGGCCGGAATCAACTTTATAAAAATGCAAACAATACTGGGAGCAAACGGGATTATAGCTACAGAGTTAGCCAAAGAACTGTATAGTAAGTTCACGAAAGATATCAGACGGGTAAGTCGTAACCCGAAACAGGTAAATGGAACTGATCTTTTGTTTACTGCAAATCTGTTGGATGCAGGTGAAACTGAAGAGGCTGTAAAAGGAAGTGATATTGTGTATTTGACTGTAGGTCTTCCAAATAACTGGAAAATAGCCAAAGAACAATGGCCGGTTATTATGCGCAACGTTATCGATGCCTGCATCAAACAACAGGCTAAACTGGTGTTTTTTGATAATACTTATATGTATGGTAAATCTGATGGAATAATTACCGAAGATGCAGCTTTCCTTTCAAAAGGGAAAAAAGGAAAAGTGCGGGGCGAAATAACCACCGCATTATTGAATGAAATACACAATAAGAAAATTACAGCAATGATATGCCATGCTCCTGAATTTTATGGCCCACGAAACACGAAAAGTATTACCAATACTCTAATTTTCGAGAATATTCGGAATTCAAGAAAAATAAAAGTATTATTAAAGGATAATACCTTACGTACCTTGATTTATACACCTGATGCAGGTAAGGCAATGGCTTTATTAGGAAACACTCCCGATGCATATCAACAAAGCTGGCATTTACCCTGCGATAATATTCGATTAACGAGCAAAGAATTTATACAACTTGCAGGCGAAATTTATGGTGTTAAACTGAATTATATCGTTCTACAGAAATGGATGATCAGACTTATCGGTTGCTTTAATCAGAATATGAGAGAGACTGCTGAGCTGTTATACCGTTACGAAACGGATAATATCTTCGATTCTTCAAAATTTACGAAACGATTTCCCAATTTTAAAGTAACGACTTACCATGAAGGAATTTCTGAAATAATTGAAGAAATAAAACAATTTTTAAAATAAAACGCTATGAAAAATTCAATGACAACAAAAGAAATTGTAGAGAAATACTATGATTTAATTGAACGCAAAGGAGATTGGCAGTCGTTAATTGCAGATGAAATAGATTTTGTTAGTGAAGGAAAAACAACTCATACTAAAAAGGAATATGTAGAACCAAAAATGAGATTTCTTCAACTAGTTAAATCTTTTAAAATACATGAACTAATCGTTGAAGGAAATAAGGCCTGCATTTCAGTCGAATACGATTTAGAATTATCATCAGGAAACATTTCAAATTGTGAAATTGCCGAAATTTTCGTGTTGAAAGATAATAAAATCAATTCATCGTGCATCTTTTTCAATACTGCAGGTTTCAAAAGTTTTTTGGCTAAAGGATAAGTAATTAGTCTTCATCTATATAGTTTAAAAATGACAATTGAAAATAAAAATAAAACTGAATATAAAGATTATAGTAAATCAGAAATAAGTGATTATCAAATCATTTCATTTGTTTCATTGCAAGAATTTGAAAGCTGGCAGGAACAAAATCATAGTACTACAAATGGCATTTGGCTACGTATTTTTAAAAAAGATTCGGGTGTTGAGTCCATAACTTATGATGAAGCGCTGGATGTGGCCTTGTGTTATGGTTGGATTGATGGACAATTAAAAAAGTATGATGAAAAATCCTATATTCAAAAATTTACTCCCCGAAGACCGAAAAGCATGTGGTCGAAAAGAAATGTAGAAAAGGTTGCACTACTTAAAAAAGAAGGAAAAATAAAACCTGCGGGATGGAAAGCAATTGAATCGGCAAAAGCTGATGGAAGATATGAAACAGCATATGATTCTCTAGCTAAAATGGTTGTACCGGAAGATTTTATACTGGAGATTATAAAAAACAAAAAAGCACACGATTTCTTTAAAACATTGAATAAAACAAACTTATATACCATTGGCTGGAGATTGCAAACTGCAAAAGATCCGGCTACAAGGCTCAAACGAATAATTGCCATAATAGAAAAACTCGAAAAAGAAGAAAAATTTCATTGAAAATTGAATGATCAAATTAAAACCATGTTTTACTTTATTACAATCTAATATGAAAACAGCATTTCTAATTTCATTATTTATATTTTCAACGATTAATTTGATGGGACAAACAAATAATCCAAATTACGATGCAACTCTGGCCAAAACATTGGGTGCTGATAATCTTGGAATGAAAATGTATGTGATGGTGATCCTGAAAACTGGCAGTAATAAGGTTGCCGACAAAGCAAAAAGAGATTAATTGTTTACAGGTCATTTTGCGAATATCAACCGGTTGATTGAACTGAAAAAGATGGTTGTTGCCGGACCTTTTGAGCAAAACGAAAAAACCTATCGTGGAATCTTTATACTCGACGTAAATACTTTTGAGGAAGCAACAGCGTTATTAGAAGCAAACCCTACCATAAAAGGAAAAATCTTTGAAACAGAAATGTTTCATTGGTATGGTTCTGCAGCTTTGCCCGAATACCTTCATACAGCTGATAAACTATGGGAAACAAAACCATAGATTTCCTTGTTGACAGGTATAAGTAAATAATGCTGTAAATAAGTTGAATGGCAAAACATCCCTATTCAGTTATGATAAATGAGTTGTCTAAAGTCAAGTTATATTGATATTATTTACAAACTAAAAAATAGAAAAATGAAAAAGGTACTTTTTTTAACCGGAGATTTTACCGAAGATTATGAAACCATGGTTCCATTCCAAATGCTTGAAATGGTTGGTTATGAAGTGCATGTTGTTTGTCCGGACAAAAAAAAGGGAGATACAATTAAAACAGCTATTCACGATTTTGAAGGTGATCAGACATATACCGAAAAGCCCGGACACAATTTTGTTCTAAATTATAGCTTTAAAGATATTGTGCTGAGTGATTATAGTGGATTGGTAATTGCCGGAGGAAGAGCGCCGGAATATCTGAGACTAAATGAAAAAGTAATAGAAATAGTCAAATACTTTTTTAAAACAATTAAGCCCGTCGCTGCCATTTGTCATGGAATTCAAATCTTAACAGCTGCAGATGTTGTAAGAGGACGAAAACTCACCGCATATCCTGCAGTGGGACCCGAAGTAACCTTAGCAGGTGGAGAATTCCAAAATATTCCTGTTGATGGAGCATTTGTTGATGGCAATCTTGTAACTTCTCCTGCCTGGCCTGCACACCCAAGTTTTATGAGAGAATTCTTGAAAATTATGGGAGCGAAAATTGAAATATAAAACTGCTGCAAACAAGGTTTGAAACTTCTCAACTAACAATATGATTTATTAAGGATACAATGAATCAAACAAAACTTCAATATGTTTAACATTGCATATAAAAACAGAAATAAAATGGCATACGATAAAAAAGAACCATGGCTGAATTATCTGGCCTTAACTACTATCATCTTTGCAGTAGCTGCAACTTTGTCGACTTTTAAAGGTGGTGGATATTCCACTAAATCGGTATTGAGTCAAGAACAGGCCTCCAATAAATGGTCATACTTTCAGAGTAAAAGTATGAAGTTGTATCTTTACGAAACGCAAAAGGATGTCCTTGTATTGGAAACCCTAAAAATTCCAAAATGGGAAAAAGGTATTTCTGAGGCGTATCAGAAAAAGATTAATGAATATGAGCTATCTGTGAAAAGGTATGACAAAGAGAAATCGGAAATAAAAAAGGATGCTGAAAATTTTGAATCCATGCGGGATGAAGCTAAGAAACATTCGAATGAATTTGGAATGGCGGTAATCTTTTTACAAATTTCGATATTAATTTCCTCCATTGCTGCGTTGATTAAAAAGAAATACTTATGGATATTAGGAATTGCAGTAGGTGTAGTCGGATTGGTCTATTTTATGAACGGATTTTTGTTGTTTCTTTAAGAACCAAATTAAAAGGACTTAAAATACTCTTAACATGCAACTTTCAAACAATAAAGTATTAATTACCGGTGGTGCTACAGGCATAGGTCTGGGTCTCGCAGAAAGATTTCTGAATGAAAATAATATCGTAATCATTTGTAGTAGGAGGGAATCGGTTTTAAAAGCAGTTTCGGTTATATACCCAACAATTATCACCAGAGTTTGTGATTTGTCAAAAGCCGAAGAAAGAGAACTGCTATACCAATGGATTTCAGCAGAACATAATGATTTAAATGTGTTGATAAACAATGCTGGTATACAAAAAGATGTATCTATTTTGGATGTTGACTTTTTTCAACATGCAAAAGAGGAACTGGCTATCAATGTAGAAGCCCCGATTCATATGGCTTCACTTTTTATGAATCTGAAATCCTTAACTACTATTATTAATGTAAGTTCAGGTCTGGCGTTTGTTCCCCTTGCAAAAATGCCTGTATATTGTGCTACGAAGGCTTTTCTACATTCCTTTACACTTTCAATCCGTCATCTGTTGAAAGCAAACAATGTTGAGGTAATTGAAATTATTCCTCCTGCACTAAATACAGATCTTGGCGGCAATGCTAAACATGATTATGCTCCTCCTGTAAGTGATTTTATAAATTCTGTATTTGAACAATTAAAAGAACAAAAGACAGAGATTGCTTTTGGCTTTAGTGAAGGAATGTTGAAAGCTGCACCGGAAGACTTGAAAAAAATATTTAACCGAATGAATAGCACTAATTAGAATTGGAAATCAATTAATAATACATGATCATTTACCTTTTAACGCAATTGCCACCCGCAATTGCGTTTTTCGCATTATACAAATAAAAATTGTACTTTTGTATTTCAAAAATACAATACGATAAATTTTATTGCTATCTGAAAACAGTTAACTGATAACTGAAAATAAGATTTATATAAATAAAAAACTGCATTAGGTCTTCAAAATATAACTATCAACAGAAACGCCTTTAAATCTAAAGTCATCATCTTATTGAACAGGTTATTGTGTTGCAAAAAATCCTCAAAAAACAATTAATTAAACGTCAATTATCGTTTTAAAAAACAAAACTAAATGGAATCAACAACCTTCAAAGTATACAAATATCGTTGGGTAATGCTCAGTGTATATATGTTAATAGTAGCTGTTAATCAATTGCTTTGGATAACTTTTGCGCCAATAACTTCTGATGCAGTATTGTATTATGGAGTATCGGACATACAGATTGGTATTCTATCGATGTGTTTTATGATTGTATTTATTTTTGTTTCTATCCCGGCATCCTGGGTAATTGACACCTATGGCATTCGTATCGGAGTAGGAATAGGTGCAGTACTTACAGGAGTTTTCGGGATGTTGCGTGGTATGGTAACAAATAGTTATGATTTGTTGCTAATATCTCAAATTGGAATTGCTGTTGGTCAGCCGTTTCTTCTTAATGCAATTACCAAAATAGCTTCCCGATGGTTTGCTTTGGAAGAAAGGGCTACGGCATCCGGTTTAGGAACGCTGGCTATGTACCTTGGTGTTTTAATAGGGATGATATTGACACCTTATCTTACAAAAATCTACAATATCAATGGAATGTTATATATTTATGGTGAAATCTCGATTATCGCATCATTTATTTTTATTATGATGTCAAGAGAACGTCCGCGCACTGCACCCTGTCATGCTCATCAGGAAGAACGTTCACTGGTTTTAGATGGACTAAGAGATACATTTCACAACAAAAACTTTTATTGGTTATTGCTTATCTTTTTTGTAGGCCTGGGAATTTTCAATTGTGTGACAACCTGGATAGAAGATATTCTCAGACCAAGGGGGTTTTCAGCAGCTCAAGCAGGTGTTACAGGTGGTTTAATGATTATGGGTGGAATTCTTGGCGCACTGATCATGCCAATGCTTTCTGACCGTTTCAGAAAAAGGAAACTTTTTATTATTATTGCCCTTGCAGGTGCCATCATTGGACTTACCGGCGTAACCTTTGCCGAGAATTATTCGGTTCTTCTTGCCTCGGGTATCATCCTGGGTTTCTTTTTACTCAGTGCCGGTCCTATTGGATTCCAGTACGGTGCCGAAATAACCTATCCTACATCTGAAGGCACTTCAAACGGTTTGCTTATCATGGCCGGACAAATTTCAGGAATTGCTTTTATTTTTGCTATGGATAGCTTTAAATCACCACTAACAGGCTCTATGACTAATCCTTTGGTTGTTCTTATTGCTCTTGCCATTCTCAGTTTATTACTTTCAACTCAACTTAAGGAATCGCCTTTTATGATCGATAAAAAGGAATAAATGTTTTCCTTCGTGTTTTCAGATTTTCTATTTATTACAACGAAAAAGTTTATACTATTCAATTGTTCTATAAATATGAAAAACACAATTAATGGCAAATTAATTTCGGTTCTATTTGTATTTCAAACAATCACTATTTCTGCTCAGGAATCCACACAGGATTCTTTGGTACATGAACGAATTCAATGTATTCAAAATATGTTGAGTCAGTCAAAACCGATTGTCAATCGTTGGTGGTACGGTTGGTTAGGAGTGTATAGTGCTGCAACAATTGGACAAGGAACAGTATTTCTACTGAGCAATGACATTTGCACTAAACAGGATATGGCACTTGGTAGTGCTACAACGCTTATTGGTGTAGTAGGACAACTTTTTATGCCCCTGAATACAGGTCGTGATGCTGAAATGCTTGCAAAACTATCTGAGAATTCAGCCGATGAACAACTTATAAAACTTTCCAAAGCAGAAGAATTGCTCAAATCAAATGCAATGAAAGAAAAAGTAGGTCGGTCCTGGCAAATTCACGCACTTAACGAAGCTGCAAATTTAAGTAACGGACTTATTATGTGGCTTGGATATAAACGTTCTGTGTGGGATGGACTGAGCAATTTTCTGCTCAATTCTATCGTTACCGAAACGCAAATTTGGACACAACCAACGCAAAGCCTGAAAGATTATCGGAATTATTGCAAAAAATATAAATATGCTACAAATTCACGTGCTTCTATAATACAACCGGAATATTATCTGAAAACCTATCCAGGTGGTATTGCATTAACTATCATATTTTGATGAATTACTTTTGGTAAATGAACAAATAAAATGTTGTACTTTTGTGCTCCCAAATAAAATGAAACTTTGTATGAAAAGTCTCAACAAATAAAAGTCTTTACTGACAACTAAAAAATGGCAAAAAATAAAAAACCGCATCCAATTTTCGAAAATGTAACCATAACTGACATTGCTGCCGAAGGCAAAGCAATCGCGCGGGTAAATGATTTAATTGTATTTGTTCCTTTCGTCGTGCCGGGCGACGTGGTCGATTTACAGGTTACACGTAAGAAAAGTAATTTTATGGAAGCACGCCCCATTTTTTTTCATAGTTATGCCGAAAAACGCATTGACCCGGTATGTCAGCATTTTGGAATTTGTGGGGGTTGTAAATGGCAGATTTTACCTTACTCAGAGCAGATTCGCTATAAACAAAAACAAGTAGTAGATAACTTAACTCGTATTGGGAAAATTGAATTACCGGAGATATCTCCGATTATTGGTTCTTCCAATACTGAATTCTATCGTAATAAACTGGAATTTACTTTCTCTAATAAACGATGGCGGACAAACGAAGAAATAGCTGAAGGAAAAGTCTTCGAAACGATGAATGCTGTTGGTTTTCATATCCCGGGTCAGTTTGATAAAGTGCTGGACATTGAAAAATGCTGGTTACAAACCGAAGATTCGAATGAAATACGAAATGAAGTCCGTCGTTACGCTTTGGAAAAAGATCTTAGTTTTTTCGATTTACGTAATCAGGAAGATTTTTTGCGCACTATGATGGTTCGTACCACTTCTACGGGTGAATTGATGGTGATCATGATATTTTTCTATGAAGATAAGGAGGCGCAGGATGCACTTTTACAAAATATTGCAGATAAATTTCCACAAATCACTTCTTTGTTATACATCATAAACTCCAAGGCCAACGATACTATAACCGATCAGGAAGTTCTTGTTTTCAAAGGAAATGAATGTATTTACGAGGAAATGGAAGATTTACGTTTTAAAATCGGACCCAAATCTTTTTATCAAACTAATTCCGATCAAGCCTACGTGCTTTATAAAGTTGCTCGTGATTTGGCACAACTTACCGGAAACGAATTAGTATATGATTTATATACAGGAACCGGAACAATAGCCAACTTTGTGGCACATCAAGCTAAACAAGTAATTGGAATTGAGTATGTTCCCGAAGCTATTGAAGATGCGGTGGTAAATTCAAAACTAAATAATATAAAAAACACCTTGTTTTATGCCGGCGATATGAAAAATATTCTGAATGCCGGCTTTATTGAAAAACATGGCAAACCGGATGTAATTATTACAGACCCTCCACGTGCCGGAATGCATGAAGATGTGATTGATGCCATCCTTTTTGCTGAACCAAATCGTATTGTGTATGTTAGTTGCAATCCTGCCACTCAGGCGCGTGATTTGAATTTACTCAATAGTAAATATAAAGTGACAGCAATTCAGCCCGTTGATATGTTTCCGCATACGCATCATGTGGAAAATGTGGTGTTGTTGGAGAAAAGAGTTTGAAAGGTTTGAAATGTTCCATGTTCTGTGTTTGAAGAGTTTTAAGTTTGATTATTTTGAGTTTTTGCAGTATATATACAACATTACTGTAAATTAGATGAATAGCCCGTTTGAATGCAAAAAACGGATTGAAAAGTTGTCAGTTGCAATTATTTTCCGTTATTTTACATGATTATTGAGTAAAAATTTAATTCTAATAGTATGCCGGTAGTTATTCGTGAGGTTTCATCGAAGAAAGAATTAAAAGAGTTTATACGGTTTGGAATCAAGTTATATAAAGATTGCGAGTTTGCAGCACCACCTTTATTAATGGATGATTTGCTTAACCTCAGTAAAGGGAAAAATCCTGCTTTGGATTTTTGCGAAGCAGCATATTTTATAGCTTATAAAAACGGTAAAATTGCCGGAAGAATTGCAGCCATCATTAATCCGGTATCAAACAAAACATGGAATCAAAACCATGCACGATTTGGTTGGGTTGATTTTTTAGACGATGCAGAAGTTTCCATATCATTATTTGAAAAGGCTGTCAGCTGGGCAAAAGAAAAAGGCATGACAGCAATTCACGGACCGCTTGGTTTCACCGATTTAGATCACGAAGGAACGCTTATTCAAGGATATGACAGACTCGGTACATTGGCTACTATTTACAACTATCCATATTACCCAAAACACTTTGAGCAATACGGATTTGTAAAAGATGTTGACTATAAAGAATATTTGATTACCATTCCAGAAGTGTTTCCTGAAAAGTATTTCCGCATAGCTGAAATTGTAAAACAAAAATATAATTTAACATCTAAGTACTTCAAAACCAGAAAAGAAGTTGTTGATAACTACGCTTTGAAAGTTTTTGATTTATTAAATCTGTGTTATAAGGATTTATATGGTTTTACCCAACTGAACGACAAGCAGATTGCATTTTACATTAAATTGTATTTCAGCTTCTTCCGTTTGGATACCATTTCAGTTGTTGTTGATGACAAAGACGATGTAATAGCGTTAGGTATCGCCATGCCAAGTTTTACAAAAGCTTTACAAAAAGCTAAAGGTAAACTATTACCATTTGGATGGTATTTTATGCTGAGAGCACTTAAAAAAAATGATATTGTCGATCTCTACTTAATGGCAGTACATCCCGATTATCAAAGCAAAGGGGTTAACGCCATAATGTTTGCCGATATTATGCCTAATAGTGCTAAAAACGGTTACAAGTATGCAGAAACTAACCCAGAACTGGAAACTAACACTAAAATGTCCTCACAATGGGACAGTTTTGAATATGAAAATCATAAAATAAGACGAGTATATACCAAGGATATATAAATAAATAGAAATTAGAAATTATCAATTTCCAATTAATAATTTCTAATATGAAATAAACAAATTGCTGATAATTATATATTTATTAGACATATAGATATTGAAAAATTGCTTTAATAATGAATGAGCAGTAATTTAATTTACTGCTCACTTTTATTTTCAACTTATTGGTTCAGTATTTGTTTCATAAAGAGACAGAAAACAGAATATATTTATAATTTCATTTAATTGTCAATTGTTAATTGTCAATTTTTTAGCATCATCTAGTTTCATAAAAAATGACACGCAAATTTGATTTTTTAGTCATTGGTAGCGGTATAGCAGGTATAAGCTTTGCCTTAAAGGCTGCTCAATATAGCAAAGTAGCTTTGCTGTGTAAAACTACGCTTAGCGAATCTAATACTTCGTTTGCCCAGGGAGGTATTGCTTCGGTTACTTACGAACCAGATAGTTTCGAGAAACACATCGAAGATACACTTATTTCGGGCGATGGACATTGTGACTTGGCTGCGGTGAAAAAAGTTATTTATGAGGCTCCTTCTCAAATAGAAGAATTACTCCGTTGGGGAGTGGATTTCGACAAAGATGAACAAGGACTTTTCGACTTACATCGCGAAGGCGGACATTCCGAACATCGCATTTTACACCATAAAGACAATACCGGTTTTGAGATTCAAGAAAGTTTAATTCGCCAGGTAAAAGCACATTCCGAAATTGAGGTTTTTGAACATTCTTTTGCAATTGAGATTTTGACACAACACCATTGTGGACAAATTGTAACCCATCATACGTCGAATATTGAATGTTACGGTGCTTATGTACTGGATCAACGCACAAATAATATTCACACCTTTTTATCCAAAATAACATTACTTGCTACCGGAGGTATTGGTAGTGTGTATTCTACTACCACCAACCCCGAAATTGCAACCGGTGATGGAATTGCCATGGTACACAGAGCTCGTGGAGTGATCAGGGATATGGAGTTTGTTCAATTCCACCCTACAGCATTATATCATCCCGGCGAACGTCCCACTTACCTTATTACTGAAGCAATTCGAGGTTATGGTGCAGTGTTACGTACGCAAGATGGAAAGGAATTTATGCAGAAATACGATGAGCGAGGTTCACTGGCTCCACGCGATATTGTGGCACGTGCTATCGATAATGAAATGAAATTGCGTGGTCAGGATTTTGTTTATCTGGATGTTACCCGCATGGATGCTAAAGAAACAAAAAAACATTTCCCCAATATCTACAAAAAATGTTTGGAACTTGGGATCGACATTACTAAAGACTTCATTCCTGTTTCGCCAACCCAGCATTATTTGTGCGGGGGAATAGTGGTAGATTTGAATGGACGGTCTTCCATTAATCGTTTGTATGCTGCAGGCGAATGCTCATGTACCGGACTTCACGGAGCAAATAGACTTGCCTCCAATTCATTAATTGAAGCCATCGTTTATGCAGATGCTGCCTTAAAAGATGCTTTAAAAATAATTAATTCGCTTTCATTTAATGATTGCATACCAAATTGGAATGATGAAGGTACTTCGCTTCCTGAAGAAATGGTGCTCATTACGCAAAGTTTTCGGGAAGTAGAACAAATTATGAGCACTTATGTTGGTATAGTACGTTCGAATCTACGCTTGAAACGGGCTATGCATCGTTTAGAAATCCTCTACCGTGAAACGGAACATTTATTCGAAAAGTCTGTGGTTTCACGCGAGATCTGCGAACTTAGAAATGTGATTAGTGTTGCATATCTTATTATTAAACAAGCACTTTTGCGTAAAGAATGCCGAGGCCTGCATTACACAGTGGATTATCCGGAACGTATGAAAAATAAACATTGATTTAGATTTTATGCAAAGAACATATTTATATATACAGCAATGAAACAAATACTTACACTCTTATTTTTGTTTATATCCATTAGCTCTATTTTTGCACAAAGCACAGTGAAAGGAGACGTTCATTCAACGGCTCAAAATGTATTTGTGAAAATAGATGGCTTACAAACATCATGGATTAAGAGTGAAAATGATGGAATAACAAGTACAAATACAGTTGCTTCAGGTAACGAAAATGTTTCATTTAGCGCCACTGCCAATGGAATTTTTGTTACCATAATAAGCGGAACTAACAAAATCAAGTTATTTGCTCTCACTGGTCAATTACTGTTAAATGGCGATTTGACCCAAGGCCGTTTTTTTATCCCAACTCGTCAGGGTATTTATTTTCTGAGGGTGAATAATAAAAGTTATAAAGTAATTTGTAAATAAACATATTCATATGATCAAACACATTGTATTTTTCGGATTAGCCGAAAACGCTGAAGGAAAAACTAAGGATGAAAATGCCATCCTAATTAAATTTGAATTAGAAAATTTGATTCACGTTATTCCCGAGATAAAAATGATTGAAGTCGGTATTAACAGTCCGAATGCTCCAAAAACCAACTATGACGTTGCTTTGTATTCGGAATTTGAAAGCATGGAAGCTCTTGAGACTTATCAGGAAAATCCCGAACATAAACGAGTGGCTGCATATATTGGGAAAGTGAGAACAACACGCGCTGCTGTCGATTACGAAGTGTAAATTGATATTACTAACATAAAAATGACCTTATAAGTTTCTGCTTATAAGGTCATTCTTGTTTTTAATTATGTTTTACATGAATAGTCCGTTGAAGTACATCCAAACGACATAACGAACAAATTTTCCCAACAACATGGAAAGGGCAACTACCCACCATCTACAACGTATAAAGCCGGATGCAACAGCAATAATATCGCCAATTCCAGGTAAAAAAGAGAAGAATGCAAACCAGTCACCATATTTGTGAATCCTTTCTGTAAAGCCTTCGATTTTCTCTTTTTTTATTCTGAAATACTTTTCTATCCATTCCATTTTGCCTAACCTTCCCAAGTAATAGCAGGTCATACCACCCAACCAATTTCCTAAAGTGGCTACCCACACACAACTCCAGGCATTGAATCCTCCAAAAACCATGGCCGAGAAAACTAATTCGGAACTAAATGGTACAACTGTTGCTGCCAAAAATGAAGCTAAAAAAAGGCCAAGTAAGCCGAGTTCAGTGAATCCTAACATTTAAATAGTGATATATTTTGAAATAATGAATGTGATATTTAACACACAGAAAATTATAAATAGGATATTATAAAAATTATTTTGTTTCAATGAAAAAGGATGAGATACCAAAAAGGAATATTGCAAAGCTATAAAAGGTAAAAACAAAGAAAATTGATTCTTAAATACAAGACTCAAGATTAAAAAGGAAATGAGCAACAATAATAAAAAATTTAGTTTGTTTCGTGTATGAATAGCATCCCTGTTATAGATTGAAAACATTCCTACTAAGCTAATGATCATAACGATTGCCAGAGATCCAATATAAATTAAGTTGACTAAAGAAAATGAAAACACGTCAAGTTCGATATTAGTGTATATTTTGAAAAATTGCATTAAATCGATATTGGGATTAAGAAAGTAATGAATGGACAAATATAAGACCCACGGTGTTAACGTTCCTAATATGGATGCAAGTAAGGTTCTTATAGAAAAACTTTGTAACATCATAAATCCTATCCAATATACAGGAATTATAAAAATTAAAGGATTAATGAAAATACTGCTGAAACTAATTAATAAACATCCCATAAAAGCCTGTTCGGAAGCATTTCTGTCGTGGAACATGCTGAGGATAAAGAATAAAGAGATTATGAAAAATGTCAATGCCAGATGGGAACCATTCGCTATATGGGTTTCATTCCATGTACTCATTAAAAAAATAAAAATGAATATGGGGAGAAATGTGCGAGTTCGGATAATAGTGAATTTGTTGTTGAGTTGAGTGAGTAAAAAAGCGTTTAGTAAGGTGAAAACAAAAGCAACCAGATTGGATAAGAGTGTATTGGGCAATAAAAACGATTGTAGTACTTTCACAACATTACTGCTTTGAATTGGCACAGTGGCGTAGCGTACACCTACGTAAGCAGATATCCACAATACAAAACACAACCCAACCAAAAGCACAGCTAGGGGAATGCCTGGAATAATGATTTTTTTTAGAGAAACTTTGTTGTTTTGCACTTTTATACAAAATAAGATACAAACGCCTGAGAAATCTAGGTTTCACAGGTGTTTGTATAGATAATGATTTATTTCAAACCTCTTTTTTTTAATAATGCATCCGGATTAGGATCAGCACCACGGAAATCATGATAAAGTTTCATTGGATCTTCCGAATCGCCACGTTCCAACAATTTTTTACGGAAAGCAGTTGCAACTTTTTGATTGTAAATGTCTCCGGTTTCTTTGAAAGCTTGAAATGCATCAGCATCCAATACTGCGGCCCAGGTATAACTGTAATATCCTGCAGAATAACCTCCACCAAAAATATGGTTGAAATAGGTGCTGCGGTAACGAACGATGATTTGAGGAATCATACCAATTCGAGCCATTGATGCATTTTCAAATGCAGTAACATCAAAATTAGTTGTATCTTTAATCATATGATAATCCATATCCAACAATGATGCTGCAAGAAGTTCTGTGTTCACAAAACCTTGATTAAAAGTTCCAGCCAATTGAATTTTATCCATCAGTTCTTTTGGCATAACTTCACCGGTTTTATAATGAAAAGCATACGTTTTCATAACTTCGGGTTCCCAGCAAAAGTTTTCCATAAATTGCGATGGAAGTTCCACGAAGTCGCGAGAAACATTGGTCCCCGAAATGCTTGGATAAGTACATTGAGTGAGTAATCCGTGTAAAGCATGACCAAACTCGTGGAAAAGTGTTTCAACTTCATCCATGTTTAGTAATGATGGTTTATCAGTAGTAGGTTTAGTTAAATTTCCTATATTACAAATAATCGGACGATGATTTACCCCATCTTTTCTATATTGATCCGCAATGTTGTTCATCCATGCTCCGGCACGTTTTCCGGCACGTGGGAAATAATCG
>Ga0209540_10001914_pt1 | contig 15117 bp, 20 predicted proteins | sample BarGraIncu01121A_FD_184501 | JGI IMG/M metagenome (GOLD analysis project Ga0209540, IMG submission 184501) | Arctic peat soil microbial communities from Barrow, Alaska - Barrow Graham LP Incubations 011-21A (SPAdes) (version 2) | ecosystem: Environmental > Terrestrial > Soil > Wetlands > Peat... | reverse complement strand
CATGCTGCAGCGCCAGCAGGCCAGTGCAATAATCGATGCCCGCCAGATGATCGTCGAAGGTGCCGTCGGCATGGTCGAGATGGCTCTCGCCAAGCTGAACGAACACGATGTCGTACATCTTGATGAAGAGCGCAAAGCCGCCATGGTCAGCAATCTTCTGGTTGTGCTTTGCGGCAACAAAGACGCCCAGCCCATCGTCAACAGCGGCTCGATCTATTAAGAATGACGGGAAAAGCAGATCGGTCGACTAATAATAGAAACACGAAAAGCAGACAGAATACGAGGTGAGAAACAATGACAGACAACAAAGATGTAGGCAAAAAACAGTTGCTTCTTCGACTGTCTCCCTCACTCTGGCAAGATCTCGCCGCCTGGGCCGAAGACGACTTTCGCTCCATCAACGGACAGATCGAATATCTTCTGTCCGAAGCCGTAAAACAGCGTAAAAAAGGCAAAAGCAGGAATACAGGCGACCCGGAATAAAGCGAAGCAATCGTCTGCCGGGGTAAAGTAATCACGATTTCAATAAACAGTCATAAAATGTCCGGGAACATGACAAATGCTTCCGGACGTTTTTGCGTCAAGTTATTTTAGTTAAATATTCGACTAAAATGAATTTGTGATTGGACTAAAATCAACGGCAAATTAACTAAAGTGATTAAGAAATTGACTAAAATCAACAGAAAATGGACTAAACTGAATTGTGTGTTCTCTAATTTGACTATTATTTGAGTAAAATAGCTGAATTCTAGTAAAATGGCAGTATAATGAAGAAGTGAAGATAAAACAAAAGTAGAGGCGTTATTATGCTGCCGGAGGAATTGACTGCACTCGTGAATGATATAGCATTCAAAAAATGCGAAATGAATAACATTGAATTGAAGAAAGCTCTGAATGGAACACCTCACAGATTGTACGATACACTTTCATCCTTTGCCAATCAAAGCGGAGGCGGAATTATTATTTTTGGGATTGATGAGAAGAATAATTATTCTGCCTGCGGAGTATACGATCCTCAGGATTTGCAGGTTAAAGTAATGGAACAGGCAAATCAGATGTCGCCGATCCTCAGGCCGCTTTTTACCGTTGCGTCAATTGATGCCAAAATTATTGTCAGTGCAGAAATTTCGGAGTGTGATGTGAGCGAAAAGCCCTGTTATTATAAAGGCGCCGGAAAAATTCGCGGATCATATATTCGAGTCGGGGATGCAGATATGCCGATGACAGAATATGAGATATATAGCTTCGAGGCCTTCAAGCGAAAGATACAGGATGAACTGCGTCCAATCCCTGCAGGTATAGGAGCAGCGCTTAATAAGTCGGAACTTGATTTATATTTTGCCAAAATACGCAGTGAGAAGCCAAATCTTGCTGCACTTACCGATTCGCAAATTCTGCAGCTCGGTGGTTTTGAGGTTGAGGGAAATCCAACCATGGCAAGTCTCATGCTTTTTGGCATGTATCCTCAGGGGAATTTCCCCCAGCTTTGCACGACTGCGGTTGTGATTCCGGGGTACGAGATGGGTGAAATAGGGGAAGAAGATGCAAGATTTCTGGATAACAAAAAAAAAGAAGGAACCATACCGCAAATGCTTGCCGGTGCGATGTCTTTTGTACAGCACAATATGCGAATGAGAACCATCATAGGAGAAAGCGGAAAACGTGAGGACCGGGCGGAATATCCGTTGAAAGCCGTTCGTGAAATCATACTGAATGCTCTGATTCACAGGGATTACAGCATGCACACGGAGAATTCGCCAATACGGATCATGCTCTTTTCCGACAGACTTGAAGTTGAAAACCCAGGTGGTCTGTATGGCAGGCTCACCATTGATAATCTTGGCAAAGTTGGTGCGGACACAAGAAATCCCTACATCGCATCAGCCCTGGAAATTATGCTTGATACGGAGAACCGTTTCTCTGGAATTTCGACGATCAGACATGAGACCAAGAGAGCAAATCTTCCGGATCCGGTTTTTATTAGCAGCCGCGGAGTTTTCAAGGTAATTCTGTATAACGGCAGCTCCAAAATACAGACCGACGCAGTAGTGGAGAACAGCGGACTGGAAGAGAAAATAATTGCCTTGTGTAAAATCCCGAGATCAAGAGAGGAAATAGCAGATGAACTGGGTTTCTCCTCCATCTCATATATGATGTCAAAATATGTACGTCCCCTGCTGGATGCCGGCATAATAACAAATACAATACCAGACAAACCCAAAAGTAAGAGTCAGAAATATGTCGCTGTACATCAGTAGTTCTGCAGCAAAGGAGGCCCACCGGTTATGATATATTGCTTCGGAGACAGCCTGACCAAAGGAAGACCGGGCGTAGGCTTTATAAAATATCTGACCGGCAAGGGACAATGCGTCAACTGCGGAGTAATGGGAGATACGCTGATTGGCGTAACAGCAAGGCTTACTGCAAAGCTGAATCACAAGCTTGACGACCGGGATTATGTGATTCTGGGCGTCGGCACAAATGACATTCTGCAGCCATATCTCGACACCTGTTCTTCGTCATGGCAGAAATCTGCCAAGCGTAACAGGAGAAGAGGCAGTGTCCCGTGTAAAGACATAAATGAATTCACACAAAAGTACCGTGAACTCTTAGAGTATATATTGGGGATAACCTCCCATATTGTTGTCTTCGGACTTCCTCTGCTGGAAACCACGGAGAACCGGCTTGACAGCGAATGTGCTAAATACAACATCGAGATCGAGTCCATATGCAGGGCAATGAAGATCCCGTATATTGATATACGTGGATGGCAGATCGAACAGAAGCGATTCATGCAAAGTGACGGATCATATTTCCTGACAACCAACGGAAGAACGCAGATGGATGCCATGTGGGATGCCGTACTTACCTCGTATCTGCCATTTGCAGCGGCTGTCAGTGCCAAACGCGGTCTGGCGATGACGGTAGACGGCTGTCATTTTAACGAGTTGTCGGCAAAAGGACTGGCGGGACTTATTGAGCGGGCAGGAGTAAAATATCCGGCATGACAATGGACGGCGAGCTGACTGACTGCGAATTGTGGCCAACCGGAGCCATCGCAGCAAACCTGTCGGTTATCTCATCGATTTCCTTTTCAATAGGAATACAACAACGATCAGTAAGATACATATCCAGAAGAAAGCGGGAACAGTTGTCAAAATATATCGGTATTTTTCGTAATCAATGGTTACTTTTGACAGCGAATAGTGGCTGATCGTTTGACCTGATAAGGCACTAAATGTCGTATAAGAAAGGCTATTTCCATCGGCCGGGTTGGTTATTCCATATCCAACCAAATTGACAATGTTGAGCAGTATGAACATTCCGTAACCGGTTAATGTTGCCGGCATTGTTTTCTTGATGGTAAGGGACAACACCATTGCAAAGAAAATAATAAATATTATGGCCAAATTGATAGAAAACAACATCAAAACGAGAAATTCAAAATCCGTATTATGGAACACAAAACTTGTTACAACCATAAATAGGTTGATTACGAAAAAAGAGCATAGAAATAGAATGACCGACTTACTCACCAGACATTTTGTCATGGAATATCCAATTTGCTTCATATAAGTATATGTGCCATTAGAAAAATCTTTTGCAAAAGTTGAGACAAATACGTACAGCAGAAATAGAAAGGTAAATTGCAAATAAGCGTTATACAGGAAGAGCAATCTTGTTTTGGGTGCGGCAGCGCTCCCGCCATATAAATGCCCGAGAAAAATCCCGGAAATCCCTATAATAATCAGAAGTAACGGCAAGAGGAACAAAGTCCTGTTATTGCGCATTCGAATGCCCTGAAAAGCAAATAATCGTCTCATGCCAACACCTCATAACCAAGAAATTCACGCAATTTCGCAGTTGTACATTCACCGGTGTACTCTTCAATTTTTTTCTCTTCTTTAAAAAGCCCGTAGACAATTCCTTTCAAGAAAGCAACATCCTCAAGTTCATGAGATGTGTGAAAGAAAAGCACATTCTGCGAAGCAAGCGATTTGACATGGGATAAAAACAATTGTCGATTTTTGAAGTCTAATGAATTGCCAGCCTCATCAAGTATAATAATCGTTTTCCCAGATGCCAGTACGGTATATATTTCAACAATTCTTCGCTGTCCGGAACTTAATGTATAGATTCTTTGTGAAACGAAAGCTAATATATATTCATGCAAAGAAGGGTATTGATTTGCAGCGAACTGCATCTTTTCTTTTCCCAATAAATTGAGTAAATCCTGAACGGTAACTTCACCAGGTATATTCACATAATCAGATACTACGGCGGCTCGCTCAATTAGCTCACTTGGCACCTGCCCGCGTTGCGGAGGAACTATCCCCAGAAGAGTCTTATACAAAGTAGATTTGCCACTTCCATTATCGCCGATGAAAGACACCACACCCTTTTCAGGAAGAGGTATTTTGACGTCTGTATATAATAACTTGCGTGGATATCCCAAATCGAAATCTAATATCAATATTTTGTCCTCCCATTATAGGTATTTCCTGATCAGATTCAGAAAAGAACAATAGATTCAAATTTGACAGAATATTTATCTGCATGCCGGTTTCAATCTCAAATAAATTATACAAATAATTACTCATCAATACAATAACTCACAATGATTTACAATTATATAAATTGTTCAAATCATTATATTCAATTTATATTTATAATGCAGAAAACGCAAATTATATGATAAATTATTATTTGAGGTGCAGCATGAAGAAGAAAAAGAAAAAGAAGCTTGCAAGAATTCTTATCATTTTTGTTTTGACAATTGTTGTGCTTGTGGCAGGAATTTTTATTAACCATCGGATTCAGCTTAACAAAGAATCGGAACTGCTTTCTCCGATTGGACAAATGGTTGAAGTTAATGGTCATGATATGAGCGTTTATGTAGAGGGGACAGGCGATATGACGCTTGTGTTTATGTCCGGGGGAGGAACTTGTTCTCCGATATTAGACTTTAAATCTCTGTATTCACTGATAAGCGATGAGTACAGAATTGTTGTTGTAGAAAAATTCGGGTATGGGTTCAGTGATGTTGTTGATACAGACAGAAATATTGAATCCGTACTGAGCGATACAAGGGCCGCATTAGAATCGGCAGGGATAGAGGGACCATATGTTTTGTGCCCGCATTCTATGTCAGGTATAGAAGCGTTATACTGGGCGCAAGAATATCCGGAAGAGGTTTCGGCGATCATTGGTCTCGATATGTCAGTGCCGGAATATTATGAAAGTTTCGAAATCAATTTACCGCTTAAGCGCATCAGCCAGTTAGCGGCAGAAATAGGCGTTACGAGGCTTATACCCGGAATATCTGAAAGTGATGCCATAAAGCACGGCTCTCTTTCAGAGAAAGAAAAGGAAATATACAGAGCAGTATTTTACAACCGCACGGCAACCGTCACAATGCTTAACGAAGTCGCAAAAATCAAGGAGAATGCGAATACGGTTGCGCAAAACGGAGTCCCGCAGGTTCCCATGCTGCTGTTTATATCCGACGGTACCGGCGGAACAGGATTTGATTTTGATAAGGAAACGTGGCGCAGTATTCCAAAGGATTATATTTCACACGTACAAAACGGTAAGTACATAGAATTGGATTGTCCGCATTATGTTCATGATTATGAATATAATGCGATAAGTGAAAGTATCAAAGAGTTTTTAAATGAACTAAGCTGATAATATGCATGGGAGGACAGGAGAATGTTGAGAAGTACAGTCTGTATTGTGCAGTGATTGTTTTTGCGAAAATAGGATTTGGAAAAGCGGAAATGTAAGGTATCATAAGAATACAGATTATGATACCTCGCTTATATGGCAAGGCTCGACCGGAGGCCTGTCTCACGCCTGAAGCCCGGCTCGTCTCTGAAATACAACTCGCTTAGGCGACACGGTCTCCGCCGGAGGCACAGAAAGAGAAAATCCTATGAGATTTACAGCAATCGATTTTGAGACGGCCAATAGTTATTCCGGCAGCATTTGTGCGGTCGGCCTGGCTGTGGTCGAAGACGGGATAATCGTCGAGAAGAAATACTGGCTCGTCCGTCCGCACGGTGACCACGACTACTTTGATCCGTTCAATATATGGATACACGGCATCACTCCCGACATGGTCAAAGATGCCGATACATGGGACACGCTGTATGCCGCAGAAATTCTTCCGAGAATCAGCGGCACCGTTGTCGCCGCACATAATGCCGCATTTGACATGTCCGCACTGCGTCACGTGCTCGATGCATACGGCATTGAATATCCGACCACCCGGTACATCTGCACCTGCAAAGCCGCCAGAAAGACATGGGAGCACCTTGAGAACCATAAGCTCAATACGGTCTCCGATCACCTGCACTTCGAATTCCAGCATCATAACGCCCAGGAAGATGCCCTCGCCTGCGCCAACATTCTCGTGGCCATCCAAAAAGAGAGGCATGTCGATACAGCCGAAGCGCTGGCATTTTCCCTTGGAATAAGGATAGGAACACTTTCGCCGGGCAAATACACACCGTGTAGTGCACGGAAAAGATAGCTGGGCCGACTGACGCCCCTGCCGTCGGCGCTACAATCCTAATAAATATAAATCGCATGCTGCACCTGACACAGCTGATTACGTCTCAATATATCTGGATGCTGTTTCTTTGCCAAACCATAATTCGGCTTCATAAAGATAAGCTTCCAGGCTGTCACTGGCATGAATAAGATTCTCACACAGCCTGTTTTCCGACATAGCCTTTTCGATGGAGTCTCTGCTGAAGTCTGCCCGGATGGTGCCGGGCTGCGCTTTAGTCGGATCTGTAGCACCGATAAGAGACCGTATCTCCTGAATAATATGTTGGCTGTGACTGCTTACAATGACAGGAATGATGTATTTTCCGGAGAAAGATCGACGTGCTTTCTTCCGAAAGGCCTCTCCGAGTTTTGCAGCTGCTTCCTCGTAATGGCGATCGATCAGGTCATCCGTAACATAGACATAATCAAATATCTCGATTGTGATGCCGGCTGCCTGCAGTCGCTCAAGGATACGGGCCGTAAGTTGTTTTTGCATTGCGTCCGGTTTTAGAAAAATAAAACTATAATACATAAGTGACCCCTCCCGCCGATTTTTACTTCGCAGCGTTATCATAACATTTTTGCAGACGATATAATAAAAATAACTTGATACAGATGCACAATTTATACAACGAACGCCGACCACCGACCATCGATCACATTTTCGCTGAACAGCTTGACTCCATCGGAATTTACTCTTAAAATCACATCAGATAACTAACATTGCTCTTGGACGAAAAAGAACAGAGCCGACGTACGCCGCTGCAGCATTTTGCCAAAGGAGACCGTTGCTATGAAGATAACGACGAAGGTAGCTGGTACAATCGCCATATGTGCAACAATCATCGTCCTGGGATTCGCAGCATATGTGATTGCCAAAAATCATGCGCAGGAGAGCGGGGGCGCGGATGAGACGAGTGCGCCAGCCCAATCATACACGCAAAGCGAATCGACCCAGCCTGCGCAAGCCGCGGCAGGCGTACTTCTTACTATCTCGGAGGACAAAACGGGCTGGAGTATAGCCGGGGAAGAGCTTCCCGTGCAGCACATGGAGCAGGAATTTACAATCACAAAAGGCGATAAGATCTATGAGGGCCTGACGCAAAAAGCCGGGGATTCCTCCCGCTGCATTCTGACAATTACCGAGATATCTGATGAGAAGATAACCGTCAAAATGCTCGAGGACGGGCAGGAGACAGTCAAAGATATCGCCTACAACAAAGAAGCAGTATTTACGGCCTATACCAACCCCGATGAATATTCCTATGTGTTCACAATCAAGTTTGTGAAGTGAAAATATACCAGCGCGGACCGGCAGCCGCGGATCAAAAAAGAGGGCCTCCATAAGAAGCCCTCTCTAACCATCTATTTTATCTAAGACACGTGCTGTCAGTAGTCCTCACGGGCTCCGAACTCAGCGCTTTCCACCCACTCGTCAGGGCGGCGGATGCGCGTCACCAGTTCATCAAGAATCTCAAAGTGAACCGTCTCCTGATCAACAAAATATTGCAGGATCGCCTTATCCTTGTCGCTTCCAGCTTCGGCCTTCAGCTTCTTATACAGGTCAACACTTTTCTGTTCCATCTCAAGACCGGCTTCGTATACTTCAACCTGCGAAGGGTTGTCACGGATCTCGTCCTTGAAATTCTCCATACCCGCAAAAATGCTGCGAGTCTTAATCAGATTGCTGTTGTCCGGAAGCTTGGAGAAATCCATCTCGGCAATGTTCCACAAAATCTCCAGATGCTCTTTCTCCTGCTCCGCAAGAATAAGAAAAATCTTGGACAGGCTGGTTCCCTTATTGACTTGTGCCTGCTCGGAGTAATATTTTGAACCATCCGTCTCTATCTGAATAGCAAATTCCAATGAATTCATAAAGTACCTCCCTGAATCGATCCCGAATGTCGGCTTTAGCATGTTCATCCTGCGTATATGTTAGCAAGCGCAGTAATGTAAGAACAGTTTAACATACTCGGGCAGGGATTGAACCGAAAGAAGAACTGGATGTTCGAAATGAGGTTATTCTAATCATTTACGAACAATCTGATTTCCTTTAGTTTTTTTATAAAATCGATACGTAATTGACAATAATATCTGTTCTTTTCCCTCTGTCAAAACTCCCCGGATTGCTTTATTATATACAGAAAACATTCGGGCGTAAGAAGGCGGAATTTATGATCAAATTTCTAATAGGTATGTTATTACTTATACTTCTGGTGATAGCTGTGACAATATTTGTGAAGCGCCAAAATATCAGGCTGACAAAAATCACGTCGGACAAAGGTATTCAGGAAGGCACGTATATCAATCTTGGCGGAATCAGCCAGTACATAAATATACGAGGTGAGAATACCGGCAATCCCGTGATTCTGATTCTGCACGGCGGCCCGGGCGGCGCGATGTCTTTTTTTGGCTATCACTGGCAGACCGGTCTCGAATCGGATTACACTCTTGTGAACTGGGATCAGCGCGGCTGCGGAAGAACCTATTATGAGAATCTTGCTTCCCGTGCCGCGTCGGCCAAGGGCGTATCCACCAAGGTCAAGGGCGCGCCTGCCAATGTCACGCCGTCAATCGCATCCGATGCGGTCGCGCCGTCAATCGCGTCCGACGGCGCCCCCGCTCACGCCACTGTGCCTGCCCTCGCACCCGCACCTTCTCCTTCGGCCGCGCCAACACCGGCTCCCGATCTGTCTAAAGACCTTCTCCTTACGGACCTCGATGAACTGGTTGACTATCTGATAGAGCGTTTCGGACGTGAAAAGATCATCATCATGGGCCACTCATGGGGTACCATCCTCGGCAGTCAGTACGCCCTTGCCCATCCGGACAAATCCGCTGCCTATATTGCCGTCGGCCAAGCTGTCGACATGCCGGCGGGGGAAGCCCTCGCAAAGGACACGGCGATCCTGCGTGCCGAGGCCAAGGGCAATCAGAAATACATCGACAAACTGACCGCACTGTATGACATCGTCGCCCCGGCCAAAGGCTCGGACATGAAGAACTTCGTCAAAATGCGCGGCATGACTTCCAAATATCTTTTGTGCAAAGAATCCATGCCTGCCTGGCAGATGATCTGGACCGGAATCACAGCCCCCGATATATCGATGCGGGATCTGCGCTGGCAGCTGCTGTCGATGCTGCGTGTGAAGAAATTCTTTGAGCTGCAGGCACCTCTCCTGCCATTTCTTTTTGAATTCAATATATATAATGCATCCGGCACCAAATATGATGTGCCCGTATTTTTCCTGTCGGGCGACGGCGACTGGATCACGCCATACCCGCTAGTCCGCAAATACGCCAAGGTCGTGACTGCCCCTAAGAAAGACATGATCCTGATCGAGAACACAGGCCACAGCCCGTTTCTCGATAATCCGGCGGCATTCTGCAAGGCGGTCAGAAAAGTGTTGAAATAGCGGCTGTCCGACTCACCCCTGACCCGCCGCGCGAAGCGTGGCTCCCTCTGCGACGGGCGGACCGATTGTCCTGATACGCGGCCCGAGCCATGGCCTCCGCCCACACCTGACCTGACCCGCCGCGCCAAGTCTCGCGTCCAGCCTCGTGCTCGGCTGTCCGTGCCCCCTCTACCTGAACACTACCTGCACCAGCGCCATATAGCACACCGTGCCGGCGCCTATGCTCAGGAGGAAGTTTCTTTTCCAGACATGCAGAGCGGCGACTACGGCGATGCCGATGCACTGCGGTGCAAAAGCGGGGAGAGATGTAAACTGCATGCTCTTGAGGCAATAGACAACGAGAACAGCCATGACGGCCGGCGGAAGTGTTTTGCCGATGTAGGAAACCAATGGATGTGGCTGTTGTTTGCGGCCGAACAGCGCAAACGGAAAGAATCTTGTCAGAAATGTGCAGACAGCAACGGTAAGGACAATCACTGCGTCGTATGCGAATCCGGTCATATTACAGCCTCCTTGTTTTGGATGGAATTCTTGAATGCCATGATGATGGCAATCGAGGCAATCAGCGCGGGCAGGATAAAGCTTCCCGGACCGAATATCAATAGCGAGACCACGGCGCAAAGAAGACCGGCAACAGCAGGAATATGATTTTTGGAAGACAGCCACTGCTCGATGAATATGACTACAAAGAGCGCTGTCATGGCGAACTCGATCCCGGTTGTGTCAAACGTGATCAGCTCGCCCGCCAGAGAGCCCGCCACGGAGCCCGCGATCCAGTACACGTGGGTGAAGAGAGCGATGCCGAAGAAGACCTTTTTCTCGTCCAGGTCTGCGGGTATTTTTGTAGAGCACAGCAGGGAATACGTCTCATCCGTCAGCGAGAAAATCATATACGGGTAGGCCTTGCCCATACGTTTGAACTTTTCGATGAAAGAAAGTCCATAGAAAATATGCCTGCAGTTAATCGATAAAGTCATTAATATGACGGTGAAAATACTCGCCTCCGTGCCAAGAAAAGGAATCAGGACAAACTGCATCGATCCGGCGTAGACAGATGCACTTATGAAAAACGCCCACAGAACATTGTATCCGGCGCGCTGCAGCAAAAGCCCGAAGGCCATTCCCAGAAATAGAAACGCAAAAAGAACCGGAAGTGTTCTTATAAAGATATATTGAATGTGCTTCTTCATTACTGTTGCCCCCCCTTTGAGATAGTACGCTGAGACGGCCACGCCGCCAATCAACTGATGCAAGCCGCTCGTAAATAACCCGTGCCGCCAAGGCTGTGACCATTTACATTGATGCTCGCAAACGATATAATACAACAAAACGGTTACTATATCGCGATGTTGTGCGATATAACAATACGATATGTGCGTTATGTTGTCAACAGGGAGGCGAAAAATCATGGACACTATGAATCAGACCGTAGCAAATAACATAAAGAGCCTTCGCGAAAAGAACAAGCTCAGCATGGAAGAGCTGTCCAAAGTAAGCGGGGTCAGCAAAAGCATGCTCGCACAGATTGAGCGGGGCGACGGCAACCCCACCATATCAACGCTTTGGAAGATAGCCAATGGACTAAAGATACCGTTCGACGCCCTTACGCTGCGTCCCAAGCAGGATTTTGAAATCATAAAGACAAAGGATATAGAACCGATACTTGAGGATAACGGGCGGGTCAGAAACTACTCGATCTTCCCGGACGATGAGAACCGCAAATTTGCCGTCTATTATGTGGAGGTAGAGAAGGGTGCTTATTGGAATTCCGAACCGCACATGAAAGGCACCGCCGAATTTGTCACCGTCCTTACGGGGCAGCTGACCATCCGTTCGGCCGATGATGAATACACCGTGCAAAAAGGCGAGAGCATCCGCTTCAAGGCCGATGTCAGCCACTCCTATCATAACTCCGGTGAAGAAGATGCGGTCGCACACATGGTGCTTTATACCGTGTGAAATCACTTTCTGTAGAAATCATACAGGGCAAAAAACCAGGTCATTGACACGTGAGGCGTAAGTCCTCCAAAGGAAACGTTATGAAAAAAATCCCCAACATTTTGTGCATACTGCGCATTATACTTTCCTTCAGCTTTCTTTTGATCCGGCCATTTTCCGGATTGTTTCTGGCTGTCTATCTGATATGCGGATTCACGGATATGATCGACGGCTATATCGCAAGGAAAATCAATGCACTCAGCACGCTCGGAGCAGCACTTGACAGTACGGCCGATGCCGTATTTATCGGTATTCTGATGGTTGTGCTTTTGCCGGTTATGAATATACCGGGTTGGATATGGATCTGCATTGCAGTGATTGCATCCGTCCGGGCCGCGTCCGTCCTGACTGCGTATTATAGATATCGAAAAATAGCTATGCTTCACACATATGCCAATAAAGTGACCGGTTTGATTCTTTTTGCTGTTCCTGTACTTTACAGTTATATGGATATGTCAATTCTCGGCGGTATCGTCTGTACCATAGCACTCCTGTCGGCTGTTGAAGAATTACTGATACAAATACGGTCCAAAGAATTGAACCGCGACATCAAAGGAATATTCGAAGGACACACATGCAGGCCGTAACCGCCGCCCACCGCCTCCTTGCGACGGACCGCCCGACGGCGTAAAAACACATTGCCGGCCGCCCGGTCCATAACACAATGCAAGGCACCCTATGTATCGCAGCGCGACCCGGCGTGTGCTATTACTGCGCCGGAAAAAGAGCCGTAATCTTCGCACGTGACCGCGTGGGCTTCTTATACATGTTCATAAGCTCCAGAGGCGTGTACCCTCGATTGGAGATCATCCGGCTCGAGTTGCTGACAGCAGTGATATGCGCCGCCAGATCTGCAATCTGCCTATCGTTTTTGAAAACCAGACTGCGTCTCTCGAACTCCCTCATGATTTCACCGAGAATGGCTTCCTCCATACAAAGGATCTTGATATCGTCGGCAAGCTCCTCCGCCATCACTTCATCAGGACACATCTCTTTGAGAAGGAAAGAATGCAGCGCCTCGAGTTCCGCGGTGGGCGGGTAATAGAAGTCGTCCTGGTATTTGAGGAGCTCTTCTTTGGGCGGTACATAGAATGGCTTGCCCTGGACTTTTCTCCGCAAATCATCAAGTTCATCCGGATCAACAAGACCGGAACTATAAATTGTGCTTATGACTTGCCTGCCGTCCGTCTCATATTCCTGCTCGCGGCTGCAAAGGGCATAGAGCATAGTCAGGAGGTCGCCCTCCGGCATGCCGAACCCCGGATTCTGCATCATGAACACATTGCTGAATTGTTTGAGAGGATAGACACCGTAAAGATTGGTCATCGCAAGAAGATAGGAATGCACATACTGGTATTGTCTGCGCATATCCTCCGATGTAGATGCGAACAGGACCGGATATGCTTCCAGTGTTTCATCCGTGCAGACAAAAGATATTTTCTCATCCTGAATGAAGGAGAAAACAAGGCCGATCTTCATAAGAAATTCATTGGCCGGAGGCGGGACGAAATTTTCCCTGATAATAATCCCGGTATGCAGTTCATCCGTATCCCTGGTGCTCATATCTTTTGTGTCTTTAGAGATAAGCGTCCGGAGGAAATCCTTCTCTGTGTCTCTCAAGATCACAGCAATCTTCACAAACTGCTCGAACTCCTGCATCTTCTCCAAAAGACCTTCGACAAGCGCCGCCTTATTCATCCTCGACTTGCCCGGCACAGAATAGAAGTGCGCCATATCCAGAAGCCGGTCCTTCTTAAGAAGCGGAAGAATCTCCGCAAGCGAATGCTTCACGCGACTGGGAATTGCAGCCTCCCGATTCATCCGGAAAAGCATATCCTTCAAATCATCCAAATCAGAAACCATTTTCATCCTCCCGATTACCTCAGGCATAAAGCCCGACTACCACTTCTGATAAACAATCTATATTATATAAGACTATACTATCAAAAAAAAGGGGAACCGCGCAAATCGGGAGATTTTTAACTGACTCCTCGTACGATGTCAAGGGCACTGATGGTGTCCGTGAATGTTCTGGTACAATCCTCACTTGCAAGAAATACGCTTTGCATGGAAGTGATTATTTCGGTGCGGATTGTTTCAATCAATGCATCTGTCTTTGGTTTAAGCTGTTCTGAGGAATAACCTTCACCTTCAACACAAAGATTCGATAATCGATTCAAATAACTTTCCGCATCGTTCAGTATTTGCGTATGAAGTGTCGCCAACTTTGCTAGAAGCTGATTGTATTCGTCCGCATTTAAATTAATATTTTCTGCCATTACTTTAATCCCCCCTATAGCGATGCACGTAGACTTGAGATTTTATTTCTTTTAGTATAAATCTGATCTTCAATGGATGTGATTTGATTCTGTACCTGATTTGCGAGTTTATTCCCTGATTCTTGATTGCCATTCATTTTGGTAACCGAGTCCGGAAATTCAGACAAAAGAACATTGGCAGCGTCGCCTTCAAAAACATCAGTAATGACAATGCTGTTTGTTATGGAACTTTGCATGGCCTGCGAAAGATTCCCTTGCCAGGAATTTGTCTGATTATTAAGCATTGACCGGGAGGCAGCCAAACTAGCAGCTAGTTGTGCGTAAGAATTAATGCTTTTTTCGAGACTGTTGATCTCATTATTTACTGCAAGTCTTCGCGCCGCCTCCTTTTGGGCTGCGAGCTGCGCTGCCTTTTCCTGCTCGGCTTTTTGCTTCGCAGCTGCCTCTCTTTGCGCAGCTGACTGTTGTTCGGATGAATAGTAATTGCTCATATATACCTCCCATGTTCTATGTTATTGATATCACGGCTGTTCGAATTTCTATCAGTTGTATATTCCGTTGTCTATTCCGTAATACCCTTTTCCGCGAAAAGGGCCAGCATATCCGTATTTTTCGACGCGACGGCATAGTCATATGCTGACATACCGTTATTGTCGCGGATACTTGTATCGGCTCCGGCTTCAAGCAGTACCCTTGCGTTATCAGTTAACTCGAATTTTGCAGCGAGCATTAGAAGGGAGAGACCTGTTTTAGCATTGCAGTAATTAACATTTCCGCCCTGCTCGATGAGGTAGGCAAAAATGGTGTTACTGGATACCACGGCCGACCCAAGTACACTACTTTCTTTGTCATCGCTGACTGCATTTATG
>Ga0209540_10001913_pt1 | contig 15124 bp, 10 predicted proteins | sample BarGraIncu01121A_FD_184501 | JGI IMG/M metagenome (GOLD analysis project Ga0209540, IMG submission 184501) | Arctic peat soil microbial communities from Barrow, Alaska - Barrow Graham LP Incubations 011-21A (SPAdes) (version 2) | ecosystem: Environmental > Terrestrial > Soil > Wetlands > Peat... | reverse complement strand
AGCGCCAGCAATCAGCAACTAATAGCTTTTTGTTGATTCCCTGAACGTCTTCAGGTGATCAGCCGTCTGATTAACCAATCTCTGAACAGCAAGTCCATGATTGATATCCGGTACAAACTCGTTTTGGTTATTACCGCTAAGAAACACATAATGAGCATGTATCATCGACCTTAACCAACCCGGAGACACATGAGGAGAAGGGAAACTGCTTCCGGGTTTATAGTTGCTCCCAATTTTCTTCCTGCTCCAGATACCTGATTCTTCCATATAATACTCGTAGAAATCGGGTGTGAGTGAGGAATAACGTATTGCTCCTTCTGTAGCATAAAGTTCAAAGGAGAAATAATCGCCGGTACCTGAGCTGATGCGGCTTGCCGATAGTGTTCCCACAGCTCCTGAAGCATCATCATAAACAGAAAGAAGGCTGAAAAGATCCGAATCTTGTCTGACATCACTGAATTGGCCTCCCTGCAAAGCACTAGTGATCCTCAGCCGTTTTCCCAGGAATGCAATCAGCAGACTTATGGAATGAGAACCAAGATCGGCCATGGCGCCGCCATCAGGTGCAGGTGTCAGACGGGATGCCCGACGATCGCGGTACTCTTTCCGGAGATAATCGCTGTGCCAGTATTTCAGATCAAAATGAACTGGGTCACCCAGTTTGTCTGTTCTCCAGAAAGCAATCATATCTCTTATAACAGCTGCAAAAAGGAACTGAAAACCAACCTGAATATTTATCGAAGGATGATTTTTAATTAATCCGGTAATCGCCTTTTCTTCTTCAAGACTTGAGCACACGGGTTTCTCAAGATATACCCGTTTCAGACCAGCCATTCCCAGTGCCATCTTAAGATGTTCATAATGCACCTTATTGGGTCCAAGAATAAAGACAGTATTTATGTTCTTTTCTTCTAAAAACTCTTCTAAAACACACGATTTATTGAAACCAAAGTTTTCAGCAAACCTTCTCATGCTCTCCGGTGTTGCCGAGCAAACGGCCTCCCTTTCAACTTCGGGTGCATCGTTATAAAAGTACCGCAATGAATTAAGTGAATAGGCATGAGATCTGGCGATAACTCCTGCACCAATAAATCCAATAACAGCTTTTTCCTGTTTCATTATGCTCATATTTCTTATTACTATCAAAAATAAGCCATTTTAGAATTAACAGATTATTTTCGAACGAAGTTAATATCTATTACCATTATCTCCGATTTACCGGTTGTCCGAACCGGGGGACCCCACAGACGAATCCCGCTGGTAACAAAAAAATGTGTATTTCCTATTTTTTTATGACCCCAGCTAAGTTCATATACCCTTCTGGTAATGAGATTGATTGGAAAAAGCTGACCATTATGAGTATGTCCCGATAACTGAACATCAACTGAGGTCTTGCTTACCTGATCAATTTCTGTTGGACGGTGATCAACAAGTATTTCAGGAAGAGTATCTGTAACTGATTTTAATAGCTCACCTATGGACTCTCTGGCCCTGATATGACTGTCATTTCTTCCGGTCAGGTTAAATGATCCCGCTATAACAACATTGGTATCACATAAAACTTTCAGACCTGCTTTATCAAAAAAACTTCCATTAGCCAGTCCGGCATAATGCTCATGATTTCCGAGCACCGCAAAGACCCCATATCTGGCTTTTATCCCAGCGAATATATGCTCAAATTTTTCCAGGTTACCATCATTCCTATCACCTTCTACTATATCACCGCCGAAGATCATAAGATCGGGATTGATCATCCGGATGTTTTTGGCAAACCTTTCAACAAAATCAATACTTGTTGAATTCTTCAGATGAAAGTCAGCGACGAACGCTATTTTAAGGCTTTTAATTGCAGATGATCTTGCAGGAATATCAATCTTATACTCTGAAGTCCTGATTGTATCAAAGTTTATTATCCCGCCGATAACGATTCCGATTGAAAAGAATAAGATCAGTAATAATCCGGTCACTTTAAATCTGTAATCCTTTAGCTTTTCAAAAGAAATTATCTTAAAAATCCGGTTAATAATAAGAAAAATATCTAATCCCAGAACTAAAAGAAACAGGTAAAGGTAAAATGGAAGAATAAAATTGGCTACGGCAGTCAGAATGTTGAAAGGGAATCCCCGGTTACTGTTTGAAAGTAATGTGCTCAAAGGATAAATCAGTGCCAGAAGTATATAGATCAGGCTAAATTGAATTCTGAAACCTTTATTAATAAAGACCTTACAGATCCTCACAAAAACATATATGTTAGGAATAATATAAGCCAGAGTGATTATTGTGTGAAACATATGAATCGTTATCTCATGAGGAAACTAATAATTCTGGTTTTGAATTTTGAATACGGAGGATATCTTAGCCAGACATCAATAAGATTGGATTTCACCAGAACCGATCGCATATTTGAAAATGTTTCAAATGATTTTTTCCCATGATACCTTCCTAATCCGCTGCTTCCGACTCCTCCATACGGTAAATAAGGAGATGCTATTTGCATAACAGTCTCATTGACAGAGACATTTCCAGACTGTGTTCTTCTAAGAAACTCACTCACGAGCTTTTTATCACGTGAAAATATATAAGTTGAAAGTGGTTTGGGATTTTGTTCAATAATGCCATACACATCATTAAATTTCTCAAAATCGATAACTGGTAGAACAGGGCCAAAGATCTCTTCCTTCATTATCGGGTCACCAGGTTTTACATCCTTTATGATTGTGGGCGCCACATAACGTGTTTCAGCATCTGTAATACCTCCGGTAATTATCTGTCCACTACTGAAAAGCCCGCTGAGCCTTTGAACATTTCCGGAGCTTATTACTCTGGCAAAATCCATGCTTTTCTCCGGATTTTCGCCATAAAACGATCTTATCTCAGCTGCAATAAGGGAAAGAAACTGGTCTTTTACCTTTTTATCAACCAGTACATAATCGGGGCAAACACAAGTCTGACCACAATTAAGAAATTTTCCCCAGGCAATCCTTTTTGCAGCATAGTCAAGCCTGGCATCAGCAGCCACTACACATGGATTTTTACCACCCAGTTCAAGTGAAACAGGTATGAGATTTTCTGATGCTTTTCTCATGACATATTTGCCAACAGCCGGACTTCCTGTGAAAAATATATAATCAAATTTTTGATCAAGCAGATAGTCATTTACCGAATGATCTCCTTTTATTAGAGCAACTAATTCAACAGGCAGTTGGCTCAGTATCTTTTGTATAACATCAATAATATAAGGGACCTGGCTTGATACTTTAAGAATAACACAGTTTCCGGCAGCAATAGCGCCCACAAGCGGCATAAATGAGAGCTGAAAAGGGAAGTTCCATGGAGACAGCACCAATACCTGTCCATATGGCTGGGGCATTATATAACTATGTGAAATAAAATGGACAACCGGTGTATAGACTCTCCTTGAGGAGGCCCATTTTCTTAGATTGCTTATAGCATTATTCAGCTCCTTAATAACGAACCTCGACTCTGTGGCGATAACCTCAAATTCAGGTTTGTGAAAATCCTTCCATAGAGCATCCACTATGTCCTGCTCATGCGAAATTATGATAGAACGAAGCTTTTTCAGGACCGCAATCCTGTATTTCAGATCAAATGTTTTTCCTGTAGCAAAAAATTTTCGCTGCGCTTCAATTATCAGACGGATTTCTTCTTTTTCCATTCCTCTTCAAAAAATTTCAATTGTTGTGAAGTATCTGTTGGTGTTGAACCGGCCAATGAAGGTAAGTCGTAAATATAGAAAGTCTGAACAATAAACAATGAAAAAGTGATAAAGAATATCGGGTTACTGGGTTATTGGGTTATTGTGACGAAAGAGTACCATAGAAACTGAATAGCTGAATAACTGAATAACTGAATAACCTAATAACTAAATGATCTCTGGCATAATGGCTATTATCCTGTGGTATGGACCAATAAAAACTATTATATGTTGTACGTGAATATGGGCCATAATGATATTGACTATGATAATAAGACAAATAAGGAGCTCTCCTTTGCATTTAATAATGAAATTCAGGATAAATTGGCCATTTACGCTTTGCTGTATTATGGTAACAAATCGCGAAAGGACAAAAAATAGGCGTATGGCACTGGATTACCAGTCAATTTTAAAAAATATTAAAAAAGGTTATAGTCTCGTTAAACATTCTTTATTTCTGGTTGTTTCTTTTATTGAAACAAATTCAATGTAAGATGAGCTATTATGACAACGCAAAAGACATATACGATATGTTAGCACAAGGAAAATTACTTGACGCATTTGAAAAGTACTATCATGAAGATGTTGTGATGGTTGAAGCAACAGGTGAGGAACGCAAGGGTAAAGAGCCAAACCGGAAATTTCAGGTGGATTTTATGAGTATGATTAAAGAGATGCATGGGACCGGTGTAAGAGCTATCACTTCCGATGAGAAACAGGCAACTACAATGGTGGAATCGTGGATGGATGTGACCATGAAAGATGGTAAACGGAATATGATGGAAGAAGTGGCCGTTCAGAAATGGAAAGGCGACAAGATAATACACGAAAGATTTTATTATAATATGGGGAAATAATTGATCCAATTTTATTTTAAGATTTTTATCAAAAACAGATCGATGTGCAAATGAGACTTTTAATTAAATCAAAAGTAAATCTCTTTGAAGATAATCAGAGTTTTAAACATCCTGGTTCAAAAAATAACGAACAAAAACTGATTCTATTTTAATAAATTTGTTTATATTTCTGTTTTATCATCGATATGCAATGTATTTTTAAATAATATTTATTTTTTTATTAAACTTAATCTTAAATGTGTTGTTTAAGTATATAAATTAATTAACAAGTGAATTTTTAAAGCTATGAAAAAATTATTAATTTCAGTTTTGGTGTTTTCGGGATTTCTTTTTCCGTTACTGGCACAGGTTGATCATGATTATAATGTTAATGATCGCGTGCCTCTTGTAAATGTTACTATAACTAAGGAACAAGTTCCTGCAGCAGTTCTCAAGGCAGCTACTACTCAGTTCGACATGAGTAATCCGGTTACCTGGTCAAAATTTCCGTATGCTCTGAAGGAATATGGCTGGGTATATGATGTTGGGGCATCTGATATAAAGCTTGATCGATATGAAGTACAACTGAAAAACAAAGAAGGTCATGATCTATGGGCAGTATATTCTGCAAGCGGTGACCTGATAGAAAGCAGGGAGACAGCTAATAATGTCGCAATGCCATTAAATGTTCAGCAAGCTCTTGCAAATAGTCAGTATAAAGACTGGAAGGTAGTAGGTGATAAAGAGATTATCAAATATTACTACGATCATAATATCAGTAATGTAGAAGAACATATCAGATTAACAGTTGAAAAAGATAACGTAAAGAAGAGTATATCATTTAATTTCCAGGGAAAACACTAATAAATAAAAAATCAAGCTTTAAAGCCGATCTTCTGCAAGTTTAAAGGTTTGCAGCTCGGTGGTATGCAAAATTAAATTGTCTTAGTAAAGATTATTCAAACAGTATGTTAATACATCTCAAAATGTTTAACATACTGTTTTCTTTTTTATCTGGGCCTCACAGGAATTATTATCAAGCGACTCGCTGATTACAGATCAATTATCTTGTCTGCAGCCGTTGCCTTTACTGAAGTTGCTTTAGTGTCAGTTTATGGATTTTTCAGGAATTTTACCGTACAATTTTAAAATTGAACACCCCACTTTTTGATAGGCTCATCACACGTAGCCATATTGGAAGCATGGATTCGGTTGCCCTGGCTCCTGTAATATCGCCGAGATCAATAATATGTTCATCTTTCCAGCCCATTTGATTAAGGAGTTTTTTGACCTTTGCTTTGGCGTCTGTATTATTTCCGGAGATAAAATTAATATGATCCCCCTTCCCTATTAAATCTGGCTTAACCATCAAACCACACCACAGTGTATTCAGTGTTTTTACTACCAGGGTTTCAGAAAAGGTTTTCTGGATCTCCTCACCCAGGGAATTGGTGTTATTCAGTCCGGCAAGTAAACTGGGCGGCATTCCATTGCTGAAATCGAGAGGGTTTGAAATGTCAATCAAAACTTTCCCTCCCAGGTTTTTTTTGCCTGCAAGTATAAGAGCCGTAACTGAATTACTGCCATTAGTTGCATTGATGATCATTTCACCGAAAGCCGCTGCCTCAGCAAAAGTTCCTAATTCCACCTTACTGTTTGTTTTTAGCCACTCGATGAAAGGGGAGTTACCACGGTCATCACTTGTTGTAACTGCCAGCTTATCTGATACGTTTCTTGTGCCCATCATGATTTCATGATTGAGTTCAGCCAGTTTTGAGGCTAAAGTCCTGCCAACAGCTCCTGTTCCAATTATCGCAATTTTCATATTTTTTGTATTTTAATACGTTTACTAATTCTAAAGTCGGAAGTACGAAGTCCGAAGTTCAAAACCAGAATTCGTTGTATATCCATAGTTGTCTTTTCTTCTGACTTCCGACTTCCATCTTCCGACCTCCTGTATATTAACTGCCAAACTTCAAATTTGTTCATCTCACGGTAATTGAAGTATAACAATATTGGTGTATCATGGACTTAGCCTGTTTAAGATTGGAAGTAAAGCGGAGCTACTAAGATTTAGTGTAGAGACGCCCAAATTGGGCGTCTCTACACTTATTTAATCGTTAAACCGTTCTCGAATTATTGGTCTCACCGTTATCCTGAAATCATATCTTTGGGGCATTACCTGGTAAGCCGTAAAAACTGATAATGCAGTACACCCAACCCCACTTGTAGCATAATCAAGATTAAAAGTAATACCATCAAAAGAATGAAGCTGATATGTATAGAGAGCTTTTGTAAGATTATCTGTTGAGTATGGTTGTGCACTGAAATTAAATAGTTTATCGCCTCTGAATTCGAGTCCGGTACCATTTTCATCAGTCATTCTCACCCAGTTGTCGTCAGTTCTGAGACCATAATCCTGAGGAATAAGATACGGTTCGTACATCTCCTCAACTGTTGATTTGTAAATTCCGGTCTTATAGCCCGATTTCCTGTCGGGATAATTCTCCTGGGGACCTCTGCCATACCATTGTACTCTATCAAGACTTTTATCGAGTATCCAGTCAACTCCAATCCTGGGTAACCATGCCGGCATGTCGCCATTAGGAACTACCGAATGATCGATTGTCATTTCTCCGTTACCGATTATCCTGTAAATATAATGATTCATGAATGCGCCTCTTCCGGTGCCAAGCATCTCCAGGTTTTTTATTTCCACAATAACGCTACTGTCACTGGCTTTTCTAACATTGAATATATCATTTATTTTCTGCAATTTATCCAATCCTGCAGAATACCATTCGGTTGCAGCCATACGGCCATACCCATTTATCTGATGCTTGCTGTTCGAGGACATGAATCCCCACTCATCAGTTTCATTAGCCAGGGGTGCACGCCATACGTTAAGCTCTGCTCCTCTTTTCAGAAGTTCCTTTCCATTTAATTGTATTGATGAAAGAGTCCCTTTTGCTTTATCAAACGTATAACTAAACCCATTTCCACTTATGAGAACTTTGACCAGGTCTTCACTTACAGTTAATAAAGATGTGTGGTCTTTCATTGGTTCCTGAACAGGTTTGAACCATGGTAAATCCATCTGATCCCATGCTATTTCGAATCCCGGATCAGCCCAAGGCGTTTTTGCTTTCTGAGTAAAACTGACTAGCAACCGGTACTTAACTCCTTCTCTGATCAAAGGTTTCTTATAAGGTACTGAAACAACAGTCTTTTTCTGTGGATCAAGGTTCAGGGCAATAGTCCCATGGTCAAGAATTTCCCCATCGCCCTGCAATATCCAATTGGTTTGCAGATCTTTCAGATTTGTAAAAAGATATCTGTTGGTTATTTCAACTTCTCCTTTATCGGTTGAAACAAGAGACACGGAAACAGGTTGTCCGGATTTTTTTATCTGCCACATTTCCGGTTGGGGACGGCGGTTTGGCCAAATTGCGCCGTATGTTCTTGCTCCTATTCCGTAGCTATAAAACTCTCCTCCTGTTTTAATCTCTTCAAAATCGAGCCAGAGAGCAGCATGCTTTTTAAGATCCTGAGAAGGATTTTTAAGCAGATCGGAAGAAATTACCTTTGAGAAAATTCCAACCTGGTCAATAATAGCATCACAGATATAGACCGATGTTTCCTGCCCGTGTATCTCTGCATTCCTGCCAATATTCACCGGGAATGGTGCATTCATGATATTTCCTTTCACAGGAACAGGCTTACTCTCCTTTCCATCAATTGACAATAATATTTCTGCACCATTATATGTTGCTGCGACCTGATGCCAATTATATTCCCAGTTCTCCGGGAGAGGTATCTGAACCTTCTTTCTCTCATTTGTTGTTATATAAAATTCAAGAGAGTCTTTCCCTATCTGGTGAATCCCGAACTGGTAATTTCCTTTGGTTATCAGGGTTCCTGCCGAGCTGCTTAGCTTACGTGGAAAAACCATCAGTGAAAGAGTAAGCTGGGTTCCACTGATCTCCAGAGCTTCATCACGGTATACTTCAACCCACTGATCGTGGCCGTTCAGGTCAATGCCATTCCCATTCTGTGCAGGAACCAGTTTTGCCCTTCCCATTATATTCACCTGAACATTATTTTCAGAAGCATCTTTAGTTGTCTTTATCTTCTCTGTCAGACCTGTGCTCACAAAATCCCATATTGCACCGCCCATGCTCCTGGGATGATTGTAAAAAGCTTCCCAGTATTCATCGAGCCCTCCTCCTCCATTACCTGTCACTGCCAGATATTCATCAAGAAATGATGGTCGCGGATCAACACTGTCAGGCAAAAGGAAAACATCCTTTATCAGGCTGTACAACTGAGGGTACCTTGGACCTATTATCTCCTCACATTTATGCGAAAAAGCATTCCCACCGTACATCCAATAACGGGTTTTGTCATATTTTTTGCCTTCATCAATTACTGAACAAATATTGTCTCCTTCTCCGCTCTCGTTCCCCGCGCTCCAGAATAGAATACTGGGATGGTTTCTGTCACGCAGTACCATCCTGCGAGCCCTTTCACGATACATCTCTTCCCACTCTTTTCTTTCCGACACGTACTCAGTTGCATGCGACTCATCGCCTGTTTCGTCAACAATATATATCCCGTATTCATCAGCTAGTTCAAGATATTTGATCACGGGAGGATAATGCGAGGTGCGCACACAATTGATATTGAACTGCTTGAGAATGTTCATGTCTTTCCTTATTGTCACTTCATTCATAGTATGACCGAGAGTCGGATGCTGCATATGACTGTTTATACCGTTAAGTTTAACCGGAACGCCATTAAGATAAAAAACCTGATTCCGTATCTCTGTTTTCTTAAAACCGATTCTTCCGTTTATTGTCTCGACGGTTTTTCCTGAAGGATCTATGAGTTCAAAAACAAGGGTGTATAGATTCGGAAACTCAGCCGACCATTTGGCAGGATTTTTTATTTCTTCAGTGAATAGAATTGTTTGTTTTTCGGCAGACTGAACTGAAAACTTTTCAGAAGCAAAGGACCTTACAATTCTTTTACCTGAATCATAAAGAGTTGTTCTAAGTACAAAATTACTTATTACTGAAGATGAGTAATTTTTGATATCTACCGAGAGATTCAACTGTGCATCAGTATAAGTCTTGTCGAGATCGGTAGTTGCATACCAGTCAAAAATATGGACTTCGGGGGTTGCAAAAAGCCATACATCATCAAAAATCCCGGCAAGCCTCCAGTAATCCTGACCCTCGAGATAGTATCCATCAGAGTATTTATAAACATTTACAGCAATTGTGTTTATTCCTGTTTTAAGATATCTGGTTATGTTGTATTCAGCCGGTTCCTGTGCACCTTCGTTATAACCAACTTCTATACCGTTTATCCAGACAAAAGATGCAGACGCGGTTTTCTCCATTCTTAGAAATACCTCTTTCCCTTTCCATGTACTGGGTATATTAAAAGTTTTGCGGTATGAACCAGTAGGGTTATATTCCTTCGGAATGAACGGAGGATCAGGATGAAAAGGTGTTGATACATTACGGAAGATTGGATCGCCGAATCCCTGCATTTCCCAGTTGGATGGTACATGGATCGTATCCCATCTGGCATCATTATAATTTTCAGTGAAAAAGTTTTCTGGTGTTCCGTCAGGAGTATCAGCAAAATGGAATTTCCATGCTCCATCCAGTGACATGAAACTCCCGGCTCCTGACCGGTTGTTCTTCAACGCCTCATCAACGGAAATATATGGAACCAGCGGAACGTGACCAGCTTCCTGGTTCAATTCAAATACCTTAGTATTTTCGAGGTAATCATAAATATTTGAAAGAAAAGGTTTTTGCTGTGCGAAAGTTAGTGTTGAAGCTAAAAATAAAAGGAAAAACAGAAGTTTCTTTTTCATAGGAATTAGTAATTATTTAACAGATATTTGACTTCTTCTCATTTGATTTTTTGCCAGATCCCTGCCTGCCGGCAGGCAGGGACGCAAAGGCGCAAAGAATCACAAAGAAGAAGATAAGGCCTTTATAAACCGGTACATAAACTCAACACCATCAGCGAATTCCCTGACTCCGATCCGTTCATCTCTCCCATGAGCCCTCACATCATCAATATCGCCGAACATACCCGAGATGCCATATACCGGTATTCCCTTAATCCGCAAATATTTACCATCCGTAGCCCCGGTTGACATTATAGGGGTTACACTTACTCCGGGCCACATTGATGCCGATATTTGATTTACCGGTCCTGCAATATCTTCTCTTAGAGGCGACATAGGTGCAGTGAAACCGGTATAGGTTTTGGTTACAGATATCTGATCATCCGCCAGAGCTGATTTAAGAACCGATAAGACATTTTCAGGATCGTCATCAGGTAGCATCCTGCAGTTAACTATTGCCTGTGCCCTCTGCGGAAGCGCATTTTCAGCATGTCCGGCGCTCATCATAGTTGCAACGCATGTTGTCCTCATCATTGCATTGTAATAAGCCGATGCATCCTCAAGGTGTCGTGCAGCTGCTGTATCCGGCGGAGTCTTTAATATAGCCAGGATATCTGATTTCATCTCACCTGTTTCAGCTGTTGCGATCTTTTCAAAATAATTACGCGTTGTCTCGTTTAGTCTTACCTGGAAATCAAATTTTGCAAGACGGGTTAATCCTGCAGCCAGCCTGTAAATAGCATTGTCTTTAACCGGTAATGAACTATGACCACCTTTATTCTTTGTTTCGAGTGTGAATGAAACATATATCTTTTCACTTGTCTGAATAGCCATAGTAACCGGTTTGCCGTTTTTCAGATCTCCGCCTCCGCCATCGGGGTTAATACAAAATTCTGCGTCAATTAAATCCCTTCGATTTGTAACAAGCCAGTTAACCCCATTTGCATTACCCATTTCTTCATCTGCAGTAAGAGCAATAATAATATCTCGGGAGGGAACAAATCCCTCATTCTTAAGCCTTATAACACTCGCAATCAGGCTGGCATCATCATTTTTTACATCGGTAGTGCCTCGACCATAATAATATCCTTCTCTTTCCAGAAATGTGAAAGGGTCAATCGACCAGTCCTGACGAAGGGCCTCAACCACATCCAAATGACAGATGAATAAAACAGGTTTCAATTTCCCGTTACCATGGAAACGGAACACCAGATTCTTATGCTGCTCATCAGCTCCTATCACCTGGGTATCGCTATCGGGAAACCCTGCTGATCTTAATCTGGCAGCCATTGCCTCTGCCGCCCTGGTACTCCCGAATCTGGAAGTGCTGTTTATTTCAATAAGCTCTTTGAATATATCAATGGCCCGCTTCTGATTATCGGAGGTTTTGTCTTGTGACACTGCAAAATAAGCGACTCTCAAAAAGATAAATAATAATAATACTCTTTTCATTTTGTTCAGATGTTAAATCATCATGAAATATACACAAAATTCTAACCAAATAGTCCGACTAAAAAACTAATGGAAACAAAAATTGTTTAATTTTGATATACTCTGACTTTTCTACAAAATCAAGAAATGAAACTACTTTTTTATTAAAAAATCCATTAACATTAAATAATTCTATATGAACAAGATCAATGATTTCTTCAGACTATTCGCTATACTGACCATAATTGTGGCCGGTACTTCGTGTACGAACTCTCCCCAGTCTCAGTCCGACAAACTGAAAATCAGTTATGAAAAGTATGTAATGCCAAACGGGCTTCAGGTAATACTTCATACTGATCATTCCGATCCGATGATCTCTTATGCAATTATGTATCATGTAGGTTCGAGCAGGGAAACTCCTGGCAAAACCGGATTTGCGCATCTTTTCGAACATCTGCTTTTCGGAGGTTCTGAAAATGTTCCCAGCGGCACATTTGACAAGATCATTGAAGGTGTCGGTGGAACAAATAATGGATTTACTACGCGCGATATCACAACATACTTTGAGATGTTCCCGAAAAATGCACTTGATAAAGTTCTTTGGCTTGAATCGGACAGAATGGGATTTTTCATAAACTCCATTACCCAGCATACACTTGCCGTTCAACAGAATGTTGTTTCAAATGAAAAGAGACAAGGGGAGGATAATTCCCCTTATGGATTCACAGATTATGTAATTGATAAAAACCTTTATCCTTCTGATCATCCCTATAACTGGGAAGTTATTGGCGAAATGGCTGATCTTAAAAGTGCTTCACTGGAAGATGTAAAAGCATATTATGGACATTTCTACGGACCAAATAATGCAACTCTTGTACTTGCGGGAGATTTCAATTCCGATTCGGTAAAAATGATGATCAACAAATATTTCGGAGAAATAAAATCACATGGTGAAGTAGCTTCACGTACCGCTCAGATACCAACACTTGAAAAGACAAAAAAACTTTTTCACGAAGATAATTTTGCTAATGTCCCTGAGATAACCATGGTATGGCCTGCACCACAGTCTTATCAGAAAGATACATATTCTCTTGATTTCCTTGCAAAAATTCTTGCAGACGGTAAAAAAGCACCATTATACAAAGTACTTGTAAAAGAGAAGAAACTTACATCAAGAACCTCTGCTTTCAACAACTCAAGTGAGCTGGCCGGTGAGTTTACAATTACGATCAGAGCCGATGAAGGGAAATCTCTTAAAGAGATTGAGGATGCTGTTAATGAAGGTTTTGCACGTTTTGAAAAAGACGGCATAACCGAAAAGGATATTGAGAGAGTTAAGGCTTCAAGTGAAAAGAATTTCTATGAAGGAATCAACAGCATTTTAGGCAAATCGTTCCAGCTAGCCTTCTATAATACTTTCCTCAATGACCCCGGTTATATTGAAAAAGATATTGAAAACATTAAAGCCGTTACACTTAATGATGTAAAAATGGCTTACGAAAAATACATTAAGAATAAGCCTCATATTGTAACAAGCTTTGTTCCAAAAGGTAAAACTGATATGATTGCCGACGGGTCGTTAACAGCTGGTGTGAAAGAAGAGAATATCAAGGAAGCCAGCCAGGTAGCAATTGCCGGCACCGGTGATGAAAAAATTGTGAAGTCACCTTCAACCATGGACAGAACAGTAGAACCTCCTGCAGGAAAAGCACCGGAAGTTAAGGTTCCTCAAGTATGGAAAGCTACTCTAGCCAACGGTCTGCAGGTTTATGGAATTCAAAACACGGAATTGCCTTTGGTTGAGTTTAGTCTTGTTATAAATGGAGGGGTTTTTCAGGATAAAACTGACCTCCCCGGAGTAGCCAGCATGGTAGCAAGTGTACTTCCTCAGGGAACTAAAAACCTTACACCCGAGGAACTTGAGGAACAGACAGAGTTACTTGGCTCAAGTATCAATATGTACGCAGGACGTGAAGAGATGTCAATATCAGCCAGCGCTCTTTCGAGGAACTTTGAAAAGACAACTGCGCTATTAAAAGAGATCTTACTGGAGCCACGCTGGGATACTGCCGAATTTTCGATGGCACAGACCAGAACAAGGAACAGCATTATACAGTCAGAAGCACAACCCAGAAGCGTTGCCAGTCTATTATTCAACAAATTGCTTTATGGTACAGATAATATATTTGGTTATAATACCAGGGGTACAAAGGAATCAATCGGGAAAATAACAATGGCCGATTTAAAGAACTATTATGACAGGAATTTTTCTCCAGGTATTTCAAGAATACTTGTTGCTGGAAATGTTACCAGGGAACAGGTACTGGCCGCACTGAAACCTTTCGAAACTGAATGGAAATCGAAAGAGGTCAAATGGAATACTTATCAGGTTCCGCAAAACCCTGATAAATCTCAGATATACTTTGTTGATATACCCGGGTCGAGACAGTCAGTGATATACGTGGGATATCTTGCCCTATCGAGGAACGATCCTGACTATGTAAAAGCTGACTTTGTCAACTACAGGCTTGGTGGCGCATTTACGAGTATCCTGAATCAGATCCTTCGTGAAGAGAAAGGATTTACTTACGGCGCCTCAAGCTATTTCCAGGAAATGAAGGCCAAAGCTCCGTTTGTTGCTGCCACCAGTGTCAGATCAGATGCAACCTTCGAATCAGTTAAAATAATCAAGGAGGAGATGGAGAAATACCGCAATGGAGTTAATGAAAAAGACCTGCAGTTTATTAAGGATTGTATGATTCTCTCAAATGCCTTAAGGTTCGAAACAAATGGATCGCTTGTGGGGATGTTATCGACAATGTCTAAATACGGACTTCCTGAGGATTATATCAAGAATGAAGAAAGTATAATAAAGAGTATGACAATTGAAGAGCATAAGGCAATAACGGATAAGTATATTGTACCGGATAAGATGTATTATGTGATTGTGGGTGATGCTTCAACCCAGATTAAACCACTTGAAAAGATCGGATTCGGTAAACCGGTACTGGTAAAACCTTAATTTCTCTGTTTTCCCTTTGTGTTACTTTGTGATTAATTTATCTGCGTAAATCAGCGAAATCTGCGGGAGATTTTTTGTTTCCCGCTGATCACGCAGATCTACGCAGATTTTATGTTGGATCTAATTTCCAGCTATATCATACACCATCAGAGAACTGCCATGACGGACATAAAGCTTCTTATCTTTTATAA
>Ga0209540_10001912_pt1 | contig 15125 bp, 13 predicted proteins | sample BarGraIncu01121A_FD_184501 | JGI IMG/M metagenome (GOLD analysis project Ga0209540, IMG submission 184501) | Arctic peat soil microbial communities from Barrow, Alaska - Barrow Graham LP Incubations 011-21A (SPAdes) (version 2) | ecosystem: Environmental > Terrestrial > Soil > Wetlands > Peat... | reverse complement strand
TCTCGCTATAAGATATAGCGTATCACCCGATCTAATTCTATAAGTATCATAACCCAATAAAAATCTATTGATAAGTTTATAAGTACCATCATTTATAATGCCAGTAGGTGCTAATCCAAAAAATCTTTGGAACCGACCCACTGCTTGCGCAGTTCTATTTCCATAGATACCATCTATCTCTCCCACATCATAACCTAATTTATTAAGTAGTGATTGTATTTCCATTACCGCTGTTCCTGTTGATCCTATTTTTAGGGTTTGCAACTTTACCCTCCTAAAATTTCTTATAATACTATATTATGAGATTAATTTAAAAACGTTACATATACGAATGAATAAACTCCAATATAATAAGCCAAGAGATTATATCCTCTTGGCTTATTATTTTTAATGTTTTACTTTACTATTTATATTTCTTATTTTACTATTTATGTGCTCTTAAGTTTCTCTCAAGTCCAACTGGTTCCATAGCCATTTTTTCATCATTTAATAATCCTGCTACTCCTGTTTTGTGAACTTTTTTCTTTCCCTCGCAAACCTCACAGTGACATCCTGAAGTATAGCTCGTTGGTTGCTCATAAGTAGTTATAACACCTTCGAAGTTTCTAAGTACAACCTTTTCAGGACTTTGAGATATAATATATGCTGGCATTACCGGAATTTTTCCACCACCGCCTGGAGCATCAACAACAAATGTTGGTACACAAAATCCTGAAGTATGACCCCTTAATCCTTCAATTATTTCTATTCCCTTAGATACTGGTGTTCTAAAGTGCTCAAGTCCCATTGAAAGATCGCATTGATATATGTAGTAAGGCCTAACTCTAATTTTAACAAGTTGGTGTACTAACTCCATCATTATATGTGTACAGTCATTAACTCCTCTTAGAAGCACTGATTGATTTCCTAAAGGCACTCCTGCATTTGCAAGTCTTTCACATGCAAGTTTTGATTCCTTTGTAATTTCATTTGGGTGATTAAAGTGAGTGTTAACCCAAATTGGGTGATATTTCTTTAACATATCGACTAATTCAGTTGTAATTCTTTGTGGAAGCACTACTGGCACTCTCGAACCCAGCCTTATTATTTCAACGTGCGGAATTTCTCTTAATTTTTTAATTATGTATTCTAATTTATCATCTGAAACAAGTAGAGCATCTCCACCTGATAATAATACATCTCTGACTCCTGTATTATTTCTGATGTAATCAATTGCTTTGTCTATTCGCTCCATTGGCATAGAACTATCGTTTTGCCCTGCAAATCTTCTTCTTGTGCAGTGTCTACAGTACATTGAACACATATCAGTTATCAACAGTAATACTCTATCTGGGTATCTATGAGTTAACCCTGGTACTGGTGAATCTGTATCCTCATGCAGTGGATCAAGCAAATCAGCATGTGCCTGATGTAATTCAAGCCCGGTTGGTATAGCTTGCTTTCTTATAGGATCATGGGGATCATTTGGATCTATTAGTGCTAGGTAATATGGAGTTATAGCCATTCTTAATGTTTGAAGACATTTTTTAGCTCCCTCTTCTTCTTCCTTAGTTAACGGTATATATTTTTTAAGCTCTTCTACAGTCTCAATTCTATTTTTAACTTGCCATTCCCAATCGTTCCATTCCTCATCTGTTATATCTTTAAATAATTCAACTCTTCTACTAACTTTCATATCAGTACCTCCATCGTAAATTAATTTCCGCTAAACTATTTCAATAGTCATCATAGCAGTGTCTTTAGTATACCCTCTTCCTATAATTATAGTGATTATAGGAACCGTATATAACATATTTACATTATCTAACTCTTTACTTTTTCGGATTCCCTCTGTTAACTTTATGTAGAAAAAAAAGACGCTGAATTTACAGTGCCTTTTTCGACAGACTTACCAAACTTCTTTATTTGCATATCCATTTATGTAAATGTGTAATCCTTATTTATATTATACATTATAGCTTATAAATAATGGAAATACAATATGTTTTTCAGAAAACTATAGTCTTTCATGTGTAATTATAATTTTTCAAACCAATAAGAAAATATTCTTTCTTTATCAAATCCATTCCCTTTATACATCGTAACCGCAATGTCATTTACCCAATATGCACTATTTTCTCTTTGTTTTATTTACTTCTACTATCTTACTTACTATGTAGTTATATCCATTTTCAGAATGTGGAATAGTGCAAGATGAACAATCTTTAACATTATCTACAAATTTCCCATTTCCTCCACATTGTTCAAGAAAATATAATGGACAATAACAAAATAGACAATTAAACTTTTCATCATTTTTAATCTTATGGCAAGGAAAATATTCACAATCTTTATGACTGAAAAACTTATAATTATTATTCATTATTAACTCTCCTTATTAATATATATTGTAAAACAATAAATAAGTGTTTTACAATGTAAATTTTGGTTTAGCATTAATACCTTTTGAATTTGCTCTCTTATAAACTACCCAGTAAGCTATTCCAACAAAAATCCCGCCCCCAACTATATTTCCTAATGTGGCTGGAATTAAATTTTGAAATATATGTGTAAAATTAATACTTGCTACTTTTTCAGCGGTTTGGTGAGACATTTCTACATAATCAGGATTAAATTTTGCAAATAGACCTAACAACAGATAGTACATATTTGCAACACAATGTTCAAAACCCGCAATAACAAAAGCCATTATTGGAAAAAAAGAAATAAATACCTTGCCCACTACATCTTTTGCAGCATAAGATCCCCACACGGCAAGGGATACTAGAAAATTACAAAGTATTCCGCTAGTAAAAGTTTGCGTAAAAGTAAGTCCACATTTATAAGTTGCCGTCTTTATTGCATATCCTCCGAGCTTTCCTCCATTAGTGCTTAATAAACCACTATAATATATTAAAACTACAATTATAAACGCACCAACAAAATTTGCAAAATATACAATAGTCCAACTTTCAAGCATTTTCTTTAGGGTTATTTTCTTTTGAGCACAGGCTACAGTTAATAAACAATCTCCAGTAAATAGCTCAGCTCCACAAATTATAACTAACATAAGCCCCACTGGAAATACTATCCCTGCAACAAGTTTTGCCACTCCTACATTTTCTATACTATGAGATGCAACTGATGCTGAAAACCCTCCTATAGCTATAAACGCCCCTGCCAATATTCCAAGAACAAGAGTTTGAATAAATTTATTATTCGCCTTTTGTATCCCCATAGATTCTACATAGTTACATATTTCTTTTGGGGTTAACATTTGTTTTTCCATACTAATCCTCCTTATGTAAATTCCAATAAAATAAAGGTGTAAATAAGCAAAAATAATTTCACTTATCTATACCCTGTATATAGTTAATATATTATGTGTTAGCTTCAAAATTTTACATACTGCATCTAAAATTCTACCATATTAGATATATCTATATCCTCCAATAATGTTTCATCCGAAATAGCATCCTCGGGAAATTGTTTAGCCAAAATTTGTTTAAACTTTTTAAGTTGTGAGTCAGATATTTCTGATTGTTTTGGCAAAGTATTTTTTTCTTGAATAAGATTATTAGCTTCTAATTTATATATAAATTCGTCACCTATAATGCTTATATTATTTTTATCATCAAATTTTAAATCTCCAGTTGTATCACTGCTTATATTTATTTTTTTCAAATTGTTTATTCCTTTTCCATCACTATCAATGTTAGCCACATTAAGATATGCGCTTTTTTTAGCATTCAATTTTTTTTTGTCTTCCACCCAACTTCTGAAAGCAATTATTTTACCATCTTTAGATATAACGCCATCAAATATCTCTTCATTAGCATTACTTACTTCAAAAATTTTATTACCATTAATATATAAATTGGCCTTTATTTTAGGGAATATATGAGGCGTATTGCTATAAAGGATGTTCTTTTTATCTATAGTAACATCTCTTATGGTACCTTCGCAAGTTATTAACTCTGCCTTGTTTTTTATGTTATATACTGCATAACCCGAAGCTGATGGATTAATATGCCCCGTAACCAATATATTTTCATTATCTACCCATTTAATTTCAATAATCTGTTGAATGTTCCTATCTTTTATGGTAATATCTGTAAGTTTCTCAGTTTTCGTATCATAAACAATTAAGTGTGGAGGATATACTGCTTTTTCTTCATTAAAATTTCTAAATATTAATTTTGTTTTATCTGGAGAAATCTCTAATAAATCTTTTGATTTTGAATTGTCACCTAAGGATTTAATCTTTTGATTTTTTTCATCATAAATATAGACATTATTATTCTTTTCAAACGCTATCTTTGATTGTTTAATATTGGCTACTATTTTATTTTCATCTTTATTTTTACTTATATCTCCATTAATTTTTTCGGTTTTATTTGAACAAGCCATCAAAATAAATGTGCTTAAATATACACATATTGCAATAATGAGTAACTTGAAAATTTTTTTTGTTGTTTTCTGATGGATAGTCATAATTTTCTCCTCATTTAAATTCATAATAATAATTACTATTTTAATTCATTGAAACTTAGATTATTATACTCTACTTATATTATGGTATCAACCGGAATATTTTGTTTTTATATCCAAAAATATATTCGTAAATAAAATAAGCATTAGCTTATTTTAACTAATGCCATTTACTTATTACCTAAAATCTATATTTTTCCTCCACAATACTTACAAAATCTTGCTTTTCCATCACTATCATCTGATTTTTGTCCACAATGTTTGCAAAATAATGGTTTTAAATGCCTTCTGTATTCATAAATCATTTGTCCATTTTCCTTAACAACTTTTTCTAGCTTTTCTTTAGTTACTGGCGTATGTATAAACGCATCGATTACTTTTTTGTTAAGATCCTCTAATTTTATATCGTTACTTGAGGATAAAATGCACTTTGCTTGAGGCTGCATATGTTTTATCTGTTGCAATATCTTATCACCTGTTTTTTCCTTCATAATAAAATTTGCTATAATCACATTACAGTTTAGCTCTATTGCATCATTAACTGCATTTAATTCATTACTTATAATAACTTCATAACCTAAACTTATAAGCATATCTCTCATAATAAAATTTTCTAACTTACAATCATTAACCAGGAGTACTTTGCACATAATTTTTCTCCTATCCATAATATTTGTTACACTTTTAATATATATTTAAACATACAATAGTTTCATTATTTTATTTACATTTCAAAACTAGCATTTATTCTACATAAGAAAAGTGTATCATTATATTTTAAAACTTACAATTTCTTTCTGATAAAAAATGCAAAATGCTTTTTATTATTGTATTAAAATTTTAATTTAATTACTTCTTTATAAAATACTTATGCTATAATCATATCATCTAATATTATGAAAATAAATACTAATTAAAGAGGTGAATTAAGCTTGTTTAAAGATAAAAAAATCCCTTATTTAAATTTAATTCCTATAATTTTACTATCATTTATTTTATTCAGGGTTGTATATCATATAGAAATACTTACCAATGCTGCTAGTGTTTTTCTATCATACATAAGTTCATTTATATGGGCATTCGGAATAGCTTACCTATTAAACCCTATAATGGTAAAAATTGAAAATAAATTTCATACAAGACGAGCTCTAACCCTATTTATTATTTATATATTTGTTTTAGGTGTTATAATTTTTAGCATCACCATACTAACTCCTAATATAGGTGATAGTATTCGTCAATTGACTAATTCAGCTCCTGAATATATATCAAATACTCGAGTTTGGTTTTATAATAATATGGATAAGGTCCAATTACTAGATAAATATGGTATAACTAAATATTTAGATCAAACTACCACAACGCTTATGTCTAACTTAAGTAATTATTTAAATACTGGTATTAATTTCGCTTTCCTAACAGCAATAGGATTTACATCTTCTTTTATGAATTTTATGCTTGGATTTGTTATCTCTTTGTATCTTTTAAAAGACAAAGAAACTATAATTCTACATACAAAAAAACTAATTTATGCAATCTTAAAAAAGGAAAATGCAGATAGTTTTATAAACTTTAGTAAGGAAGCGAATTATATTTTCTCGAATTTTGTTATTGGAAAATTTATTGACTCCGTTATTATTGGTATTATATGTTTTGTTGGACTTAGTATTCTTAGAATGCCTAATGCTTTACTTATAAGCTTAATAGTTGGAATCACAAATATGATTCCTTATTTCGGACCATTAATTGGAATGATTCCCGCTTTTTTCATCACTCTTTTTATTAGCCCTATAAAAGCAGTTTGGGTACTTATATTCATTATTATTCTTCAGCAATTTGATGGGCTATATTTAGGACCAAAGATACTCGGAAAATCAGTTGGTTTAAGCCCTTTACTCATCATTCTCGCCATACTCATAGGTGGCGGAACCTTTGGAGTTCTTGGTATGTTTCTTGCAGTACCCACCATGGCAATTATTTTATTACTAGCTGAGAGATTTATTAATAAAAAGCTTAAGGAAAAGGATATTAATTTATAATATCCTATCTTTCTCCTAGTTTTAAATTCGGTATCGCATTAAGTGTAAGTCCTGAAACTCTTCCCTTAATTAATTCAAAGTAAGCAGCGCTTCCGATCATTGCTGCATTATCAGTGCAAAGGATCATTTCTGGAAACAGAACTTTTATGTTTTTCTTCTGCCCTTCTTTTATCATTGTCTCTCTAAGGCAAGAATTTGATGCAACTCCACCCGCTATTGTTATTTTATCTACACCTTTAATTTCACATGCCTGCAGAGCATTCTCTACCAAAACATTAACTACTGCCTTTTGAAAAGATGCGGCCACATCCGGTACATTAATAGTTTCATTTTTCATATTCATTTTATTTATGTAATTTAACACCGAAGACTTAACTCCACTAAAAGAAAAGTCTAAAGTAGCATCATGAAATTTAGCTTTTGGGAACTTTATAGCATCTGCATTACCTTCTTTTGCTATTTTATCTATTTTAGGTCCACCAGGATACCCCAGACCAATTGCACGAGCCACCTTATCAAAAGCTTCTCCCGCGGCATCATCTCTAGTCTGAGCCATAACCTCGAATTCACCATGATCCTTCATATATACGATAAATGTATGTCCACCCGAAACAACCAAACACATAAATGGCGGTTCGAGCTCCTTATATTGAATAAAATTTGCACTTATATGACCTTCTATATGATTAACTCCAACTAAGGGTTTATTAGTTGCATATGCAAGGCCTTTAGCATACTGTACCCCTACGAGTAGTGCTCCTACTAGCCCTGGTCCATAAGTCACTCCTATTGCATCTATATCATCTAATGTAACCTTAGCTTCATCTAAGGCCTCTTGAACCACAGCACTTATTACTTCTATATGCTTTCTAGATGCCACTTCTGGAACAACGCCTCCAAATTTCTCATGTATATCAATTTGTGATGCAATTATATTAGATAAAATTTCACGTCCATTCACCACTACTGCAGCCGCTGTCTCATCACAACTAGATTCGATTGCAAGTATTTTAATATCCTTATCCATCGTTTTTACCCACCTTTAGTATAGTTAATAAATTTAATTATACTTTATTAACTTTAGCATATCAAATTTTTATATGTTTTTTGAGAGTATATGCTTAGGTATCTATCTCTCTATGATATAATTGTGTATATAATTATTTAATATAGATCCTAGGAGGAACATATGAGCAACACCTATGCAAAAGTCATAATAAAAGGCTCACCTATTTCGAAATCAAATTTCAAACTTTTTAACATGAATGGACGAGCTATACTTCCCTATAATTCTGGCAAATACCATGATAGATATGCTTTATATGAAGAAGAAATTGCTTATCAATGTAGAAGTCAAAATCCCAGTGTTTTTCTAACAGAGTCTCTTATTGCTGTCTTAAATGTATATTATAAAAGTATAAAAAGACATCCTGATACAAACAACATAACAAAGAGTATTTTTGATGGAATCGAAAAAAGCGGTCTTATAGTAAACGATGCCCAAGTTACAAGACTTATTATCCAGGAGTTTTACAGTGCGGAGAATCCAAGGTTTGAGTTAGAACTTTTCGGTGAAAGTATATATGCTATGAATTACTCAATAACTAAAAAAGAAGAAAAACAACAACCTATAAATTACGATCCACCTTCAAATAAAAAAAACACTATAGGTGCTGACATGATGCGAGCGAAATCTGAGGTTGCCAGTGGTTGTACATCAAAATTGATTTGTGAAGTATGTGGTAAATCCGTATCAAAGGATGACTGCATGTCTACTAACAAGGGTAAAAGTTCTTTATGCAAAAACTGCTTCAAGAAATTATTTTGATTATAACAGTCAAGCCATTACAAAATGGTTTGACTGTTACTGTTTATATATACATATTACCTATAAATCTGGCTATGCTATTAATATAAACATAAAAAATATGAAGGGAGATATAACTTATGAATAGTAATAAAAAGACTAAAAACAAAAAGGGTAATGATGCCATAAGCAACATGGAAAACAGTACGAGTTTTCAAAGTTTAAATGATATGAATAATAATAAGCTAAAAAGCAAAAAAAATAGTACTGAAAGGCTAAAGTAATAACTTAGGCACATAACAATAAATGTTTTGAAAATAATTAAAAGTTGCATTAATGTTTTTTTTATTTCGCAGAATGCAACTTTCTATGCATTCTGTGAATATTCTACATTTGTTATACTAAAAGACTGAAATCCAATTATATATCCATATTCTATGTTATAATTATATATAAAACATCTTTTAAAATAAATTTTTTTTACATAATAGGAGGATTAATATGAGCACAAATGTTAACATCGATTGGAGCAAATTAGGTTTTGCTTACTCGAAGACAGACTTACGTTATATTTCAATATGGAAGAATGGTAAATGGGACGATGGAAAATTAGTTGAGGATAACAATCTTAATATAAGTGAAGCTTCGACATCGCTTCATTACGGGCAGCAATGTTTTGAAGGTTTAAAAGCTTACCGCACAAAGGACGGTAGTATCCAATTATTTAGACCTGACCAGAATGCAAAACGAATGATAACCAGTTGTTCACGTGTTCTAATGCCTGAAGTTCCCGTTGAAAAATTTGTTGATGCATGTTTGCAAGTTGTTAAAGCGAATGAAGCTTTTGTAGCACCATACGGAACTGGTGCTACACTTTATGTTAGGCCTTATGTAATAGGTATTGGGGATAACCTTGGAGTAGGTCCAGCTCCCGAATTTCTATTTGGCGTATTCTGTTGTCCTGTTGGCGCTTACTTTAAAGGAGGACTAGCCCCAGTAAACTTTATGACCTCTGACGAATATGATAGAGCTGCACCATTTGGTACAGGTGACGTAAAGGTTGGAGGAAACTATGCCGCAAGTCTTCTTGCTCATGAACACGCTGCCAAAAAAGGTTTTGCAGACTGTATATATCTCGATCCTGCAACTCACACTAAAATTGAAGAAGTTGGTGCTGCAAACTTTTTTGGAATTACAGAGGATAATATATTTGTAACTCCAAAATCACCGTCAATACTACCTAGCATAACAAAACACTCATTAATTTACATTGCAAAAGAATATTTAAAAATGGAAGTACAAGAAAGAGATGTTCCAATAAATAACCTTTCTGATTTTAAAGAAACAGGTGCATGTGGAACTGCCGCTGTAATAACCCCTATTGGTGGCATAGAACATAAAGGTAAACTTCATGTTTTCCACAGTGAAACAGAAGTAGGTCCCGTTACTAAAAAACTTTATGATACTCTTTACGGAATTCAATTTGGAGATGTAACCGCACCAGAAGGTTGGATTGTAAAAGTAAAATAACTATTTAAAACATAAAAACAGCTTCAAAACTTAGGTTTGAAGTTGTTTTTATGTTTTACTTTATATACATCTTATTATAATATTCATCTAGCATTCTCTCGACTGAAAATTTATAGTTTGTAGTTTTAATACTTTCACTCATCATTTCTATCCACTTTTCTCTATTTTCATAGTAGGTAATCATCACTCTATTTATTAAAGTATCATAAAGAGCTTTAGTATCATGCTTATCCAATTCAGTTACTGATAGATCATCAATGCCTGCCCCGTCTCCAAACTGCCATCCATTCACTCCGTCAATGCAAGCCTCCGGCCACCAACCATCTAAAATAGAACAGTTAAGCACACCATTCATTGCAGCTTTCATTCCAGAAGTTCCGCTTGCCTCTTGTGGTCTCCTTGGATTGTTTAACCAAATATCTGAGCCTCTTGTTAACATTCTTCCTATATCCATGTCATAATTTTCAAGGAACACAACACCATTTGGATACTTCTTCATCATTCTTATAAGTTTCGCCACTATTTCTTTTCCTATATCATCAAGAGGGTGAGCTTTTCCTGAAAATACAATTTGAACTTTTCCGCTTTTAAGTAGCGGTGAAATAATTTCTTCATTTGTAAAAATTAAATCACTTCTCTTATAAGGTGCAGCTCTTCTTGAAAATCCAATAAGTAACTTATTCGCATCTAGCTCAGTGCCAGTTCTTTCTTTAATAAATGCTATTAATTCCCTTTTAAGTGCTATGTGGGCGCCCCATAAGTCTCCATTATTTGCGCATTCCTTAGTAATTCGATAATCTACCCAAGTAGGTTTATGAATTCCATTAGTTATACCGATAATATCTGGCCTTCCAGCAACAGTTTTCCACATTTTATTTGCAGTTTCCATGTGGAGATGAGCAACAGCATTTGCCTTTCTTGACACTCTAAGTCCTGCTATTGTCATATTGAACGGATCTCCACCAATTCCAATCATTTGCTTTTTAGTTAATCCATTAAATGCACCCATGTACTCTAATTTATCAACATAGTGGGATTCGTTACCCTCAACTATTGGTGTATGAGTTGTAAACACTACTTCTGATTGAGTTTTATTAAAGGACTCCTCAAAGCTATGACCTAATTGCATTTTTTCTTTAATAAGCTCAGTTGCCGCAAGGGCTGCATGTCCTTCATTGAAATGGTAAACATCTATAAGAATTTTTAAAGCTCTTAAAGCCTTTACTCCGCCAATACCTAATACTATTTCTTGAGCGATTCTCTCCTCTCCAAACCATCCATATAATTGCCCTGTTATCCACCTATCACCATTTTCCGGTATATCAGTATCTAAAAGATAAATAGTGTTGTTCCCAAATTCCTCTAATTTCCAAACCTTACACACTATATTTTGATTTCTAATTTTAACAGTTACTTTTACCTTTGTATCCTCTAAAAAATCATAATGGTAATTATGATACGTATCATATACTTCTCCATCTTTATCTATAAATTGTTCAGTATATCCTTGTTTCCACTTAATTCCTATTCCCACAAGTGGTAGATTTAAATCTTTAGCTCCTTTTAAATAATCACCTGCAAGTATTCCTAGTCCACCCGCATAGGTTTTAAAATCTGAGTGTAGTCCATACTCCATACAAAAATAAGCAACTCTTGGAAGATTGTTAATATCCAATAAATTTCCCCCTATATTCCTTTTTAGTACTAAATAATTATTAAATTTAATTCTTTATGGCTTAACACTTTGGAATTTTATAAGTCTATCTACTATAATATTATACATAATTTTCTATCTAAAAACATTAACTTTTAAAAAAAAGCAAAAAACTACTATTAGAGATGTTCACTTTCAAAAGGAACACCTCTAATAGTAGAAAATTTTTTTTAAAATTTATTTGAATTATAAATTACTATTCTAATTTTTTACCTTTTATCCATTAGCTTAAGAAGACCAAAAATAATTGCCTGAGGCGAAGGTGGACATCCTGGAATTACCAAATCAACAGGCAAAATATCCTTTACTACACCATAAACTCCATCACCCTCTTTAAATATTCCTCCGTTATATGCACAACTGCCAACAGCTATAACTATTTTAGGTTCAGCAATTGCATGATATGTCTTCTCTAGTGCTTCTTTCATATTTATAGTGACAGCGCCAGTTACCACCAACCCATCTGCATGCCTTGGAGACGCAGCTACATTAATTCCAAATCTTGAAATATCATAAAAAGTGTTTTGTAGTGCTGAAAGTTCTGACATACATGCATTACAAGACCCAGTATCGACTACTCTTAGTACAAGTGACCTATTAAAAATACTATATACCTTTTCCCTAAGTTTATCACCTGCAAGTTCAAGTTCTGCCATTTTATAATCAGATGTCATTTTCAAAATAGAATTCGGACAAATATTAACACAATTCCTGCAATATATGCATTTTTTCTTGTCTACACTTACTATATGCTCACCAAATGCATTAGTGTTTATTCTTATCGCATCCATTGCGCATTCATTAATACACGCTCTACAGTTATTGCATGCTTTTTCTCTAGCAACTATTTTACCATAAGAGAACTCATTATTTTTAAGTGGATCTTTTATTGTTTCGGTTCCATATTTTATTCTATCAAATATATTGTTCATTTTATTGCTCCCTACCTATCATTCTCAGAATAAGACATATTAAAGCTTTTATTAATAAGAGGAAAATCAGGAATGATTTCACCAAGAACTGCTTCACTCATACCTGTCCAATTAGTAAAAGAAGGAGTTTTAAAATAGATTCGGTCGAACTTATTATCTTTTCCCGTTAATCCATAAACTACAAGTTCTCCCTTTACTGTTTCAACAGAAGCTATTGCCTCGAGTCCATCTTTTAAACAAATTTCTTGTTTATCTCTTTTGATATCAATACTTATATATGTCAGTGCTTTTTCTATAAAATTAAAAGCATCTTTAAGCTCCCGGCATTTCAATTTATATCTTTCAAAAACTCCACCTTTTGTTTCTATGTTTATACTTTTTTTTATATCCTTGTATAGCTCATAAGGGAATGCTACTCTAACATCATATTTCAAATTGCAGGCCCTTGCTACAACACCCGTCATACATAGCTTTTTAGCCATGATACGGCTTACCATCCCAGTATCTTCTACCCTATCTAAAAATGAAACTGCATTTACGCTCATTTTAATTATACTACCTACCCGAGTTTTAATGCTTTTCAACGTGTCTATTATATCCTTCTTTTTCTGTTTATTAAAATCTATATTTATCCCAAGTGGAACTATGGCATTTCTCATAAACCTACTCCCACTTACTCTTTCACATAGCTGATGTATAATTTCTGAAAAGTATCCGAATTTTTTGGCTACATAACTATAACCAATATCATTAGCAATACCACCTAAATCATCTAGATAATTATACATTCTCTCAAGTTCTAAAAGAACAATTCTAAAAGCCTTAATTTCCTCAGTGATCTGTGCGCCTAGAATCTTTTCTACAAGAATAGCATAAACTTCACCATATGCTACGCTAGATTCACCTGACACCCGCTCAAACATAAGATTTAAAGAATTTGCATTTATATCCATGCATTGTTTTTCTATTCCTCTATATTTGTACATAAGCCTTATTTCAAGGTTTTCTATGGGTTCTCCCATAACACTAAACCTAAAATGACCCGGTTCGATTATTCCTGCATGCACAGGTCCTACTGCAACTTGATAGGCACCAGTACCTGAAATTTCTTTGACCTTATAATCATAATCTTTATTAATCTCTCTTTGGAATAATCTACTTTGGTAAATTATATCGCTAAGATCTATAGGATTTTTTTGCGTAATATAGCTACATATAACATAATACCCATATTTACTGTTTGAAAACACACAATTTATTGTAGTTTCTTCCCCCTCAGTTGAAAGTTTATCTCCTTCTATGGAAAATTCACAAATATAATTAAATTTATACAACTCAACACAGATAAGTACAATTTTCCTGATTTGATCAGCTTTTATTCTAACATACAATTCGTTATTATTTTTAACTTCATATTTTAAATCAAAATTTAATTCCTGTAGACTGTTTATAGTATCTGTTATTTTCATATTTTCACTTCCTAATCACAAATAATTAAAACTGCATTATTTATCATATTAGACAAATAACTATTCATAAATAAACTCATAATAATAATTAAAACAAAGCATATAGCTAAAGGTAATATATTTTCTTTGTCCTTCTCCAATTTAACATATTTAACGCCAGGTTCAGTATTGAAAACTATCTTAATAAAAACCCGCAAAAAACCTGCAAAAACTAAAAGTAGACAAAGACTGTACAGTGCGGTGATAATATAATTTCCAGTTTCAACAGTTCCTACAATTATATAATACTCACTAAAGAAAGCTGATAATGGGGGCGCTCCAGTAATAACAAGCATTCCCAAAATAAGAAATATAGCATTTATTGGCATAGTTTTTATTAAAGCATTAATTTTATCTATACGTTTTGTTTTATATGCACTTAATATGTTTCCTGCAGTCAAGAACAACATAGATTTTCCATAAGCATGGACTAATGAATGTAATAGTGCACCAAATACTGCAATTTTACTTCCAATTCCAAGCCCTAAGGCTATAATTCCCATGTTTTCAACTGATGAAAATGCAAGCATTCTTTTATAGTTAAGTTGCCTTAAAATGCTGAAAGACGAAATTATTAAAGATACACAACCAAAAATTATAAACAACCACTTAGTATTTTGGAGGCCTGGTATATGTTTCGTAATTATATAAAACCTTAAAATTACATATAGTGCTAGGTTTAAAAGAACCCCAGACATCATCGCACTAACTGGCGATGGTGCTTCACTATGAGCATCTGGGAGCCATGTATGCATAGGCGCAAGTCCTGCTTTAGTTCCAAGTCCTACAAATATTAATGTAAAAGCTATCTTAATAGCATATGTACTTTGTGGATTTGTATTTTTTACAAGATGAGACCATTTAAGTATCTCATTCGTGTCTTGATTACTAAAGGCATTAACGAAAATAAGTATACCAACTAAGCCCATACCTATTCCAATTGAACAAATAATAACATATTTCCAAGCTGATTCTAAGGAATTCTTATTAATGTTAAATCCAATGAGAAATGCAGTTGTAAGTGTCGTTCCTTCAAGTCCAATCCACATTGCTACAATATTATTAGTTAATGCAATGAAAATCATAAAAAACACAAAAAAATTAAACAGAAAATAATAAATTTTT
>Ga0209540_10001910_pt1 | contig 15131 bp, 13 predicted proteins | sample BarGraIncu01121A_FD_184501 | JGI IMG/M metagenome (GOLD analysis project Ga0209540, IMG submission 184501) | Arctic peat soil microbial communities from Barrow, Alaska - Barrow Graham LP Incubations 011-21A (SPAdes) (version 2) | ecosystem: Environmental > Terrestrial > Soil > Wetlands > Peat... | reverse complement strand
CGAGGACGTCGAAGGCACCTGGGACCTGGACAAGGCCGCCGAGGAGATGGTCGACCTCATGTTCGCGCGGGCGGCGGACCATCGGGAGTACGGCGTCATCTGCGTGGCCGAGGGGCTGGCCGAGAAGCTGCCCGAGGACCGGCGCCCGCATGAGGTCGACGCTCACGGCAACTCGTTGCTCGGTTCGGCCAGGATCGGCGACCGGCTGAGCGCAGCGATGGAAGAGGCGTACGCGCGGCGGACGGGCATCCAGATCAAGGTCCGCAGCAAGCAGATCGGGTACGAGGCCCGATGCGCCTCTCCCGTCGCCTTCGACATCCTGCTGGGAAGCCAGCTCGGGGTCGGCGCGTACCGTGCACTGGTGAGGGAAGGCTTGAGCGGTCACATGGTGTCGGTGCGCGACCAGCTGCAACTCGTGTACGTGCCCTTCGGCGATCTGATCGATCCCGTGACCCTGCGGACCCGCGTCCGCTTCATCGAGACCGACTCGGACTTCTACCGACTCGCGCGTGCGCTCGAGTACGGAAGTGCAGATACGTGCCCGGTTCAACCGAAGGACGCGGGCTAGGGGCGGTTCCAGCCAGAGAATGGCACGGCGCTTGTTGTATGGTCGTCGGGACACCGTATCTGGAGGGGTATGAAGCGCTTCGTCACCATCGTCACGATCGCTGCGCTCGTGTTCGCCACGTCGGCGGGCACGGCTTTCGCGTACTCGTGCACGGCTGACGCGTGCTGTGCCGGCTCCATGTGCGCGCCCGCCTCTACCCCGACGTGCGGCCCCACGGCGTCTGCCGCGTGCCCCATGCCTGTCGGGCAGACGGTCCATCGCTCCGGGTGCATGTACCCTCAGGAGCACCAGCCGCTCAGGGCGACCGCGGATCAGGCGGTGCACGAGTACGCCGCCGTCTCGGTTTCGGCGGTCCGCGTGCCCGGCATCGGTCCTCTCGCGGGGCGGGGCCGCGCGGCGTTCGTCCCCGACGCCCGAGGCGCCCCCCACCTGATCTCGGTGATGCGGACCTGATAGCTCTCATCCGACCGGTAGTTGCGGCCTCTGTGCCGCGCTGACCGTCGTCCGGCACCCCCTGTGCCCGGAGTCCGCTTCCCATCGGTGCGCCGAGTCGCGCACTATGGGAGCCGCAAACGATGAGAGGTACTCCACAACGTGAATCTGTTCCCGCAACTCTTCGCCGTGGGTCTGGTGACGAGCATCCACTGTGTCTTCATGTGCGGTGGGCTCGTGCTGACCTACGCCGTCAAGGGCACCGAGGACGGACCCTGGTACCGGCGGCTCGTGCCGCACCTTGCGTACCAGGGTTCCAAGATACTGAGCTACGCGATCGTTGCCCTGATCCTCGGCGGCATCGTCGCGCTGCTCGGACGCGCGGTCGACATCACGCCGTTCCGCAACTGGCTGATGGTCATCGCGGGTCTCTACATGCTGCTGCTCGGCGTGTCGATGACCGGCAAGGTCAAGTTCCTCCGCTACCTGACGCCGCGACCGCCGAAGTTCCTGGTGACCGCGCTGTCCCGAGAACGCAAGAAGGCCAACACCGACGCCGCTGAAGGGCACGCGTCGCTCGCCACTCCGATCACCTTCGGCCTGCTCACCGGCCTGATGCCGTGTGCGCCGTTGATCGCCGCACAGGCGTCGGCGATCTCGTCGGGCTCGCCGCTCCTGGGTGCGTGGGGAATGATCGGCTTCGGGCTCGGGACGATGCCGCTGATGCTCGTGTTCGGCTTCGCGTCGTCGCTGCTGTCGCGCAGATTCCAGAACAAGCTCCAGGTCGTCGCCGCCATCGCCGTGATGATCTTCGGGCTCGTGATCCTCAACCGCGGGCTGATGCTCGTCGGCTCACCGGTGACGTTCGACTCGGTGCGCACGGCGGTCGTCGGGACCTCGGTCGCTCCGACCGGCACGCAGTACAAGACCGGCGCCGACGGCGTCATCGAGATCCCGCTGGTCATCGAGAACACGCAATTCGTGCCGCAGACGGTCGCGATCCCGGCCGACACGAAGGTCCGGCTCGTTGTGGACCGACGCGAGGCCAACGCCTGCTCCGCGCAGATCAGCATCCCCGACGCGGGTGTGCTGGCCGATCTGAAGGACAACGCGGTCACCGATGTGATCGTGCCGCCCATGAAGGCCGGGAGCCATACGCTCACCTGCGGGATGGGTATGATGTCCGGCAGCATCGTCGCGGGTGGCGTTGCCGCATCCACCGGCGGGACGCCGTGGGTGATCCCGGCCGTACTCGCCGCGCTGCTGGCGATCGGCTACGGCATCTACCATGGCCGTCGTCGCAAGGCGGTCGCGCATCCTGCGGCCCACGCCCCGGACGGCACGCTGTGGGGCTTCCAGCCCTTCGAACTCGTCATCGCCGCGACGATCATCATCGTCGCGGTCGTCATCGGATTCGTGTCCGGAGGCTTCTTCCGCTAACCGTCACCGCCGGAGGCGCACGCCGCCGGCGACCTACGAAGGGAACCACCAAGATGAGCAAGGCACCGATCAGCACCACCAAGGCAGCGACGATCTCGCCCGTCGCGCGCTGGGCTCTGGTCCTCATGCTCGCGGTCCTGGCGTTCTTCGCCACTTACCGCTACGCGATTGCCAACGGATCGCCCTCGTCCGCCTCCACTGCGACTCCGGCTGCCGTGTCGGCCGCCGCGCAGGCGCCCGTCACCGCCGCCCAGGCGCCCGCCGCCGGCGCGAAGTCCGCCGGGGCCTGCTGCGGCGGCGCGAGCGCTCCCGCCGGCGCCAAGACGAGCAAGCCCGCCGACGTGGCAGGCAACGTGCAGAAGATCACCGTCGACACGTCCAAGGGCTACTACGACCCCTCGACGATCGAACTCAAGGCCGGCATACCTGCCGAGATCACCTTCACTCAGTCGTCCGGGTGCCTCCAGCAGGTCGAGTCTGCGGACCTCGGGTTCTCGGAGGACCTGAGCACCGGTCCGAAAACGATCAAGCTCGGCGCGCTGACGGCCGGGACATACGGCTTCAACTGCGGGATGCAGATGCAGTTCGGCACCATCGTCGTGAAGTAGGGGACTGACACATGGCAACAGAGACCCAGAGTGTGGTCGTGCGCCTGAACGTCGAGGGCATGCACTGCCACTCCTGCGAGAAGCTCATCAATGCATCGATCGGCGAAGTCGCGGGCGTCCAGAGCGTGGCGGCCGACGCTGCGGCCGGGCGTGTGGACGTCGTCGTCGACCCGGCTGCGCTCGGTACCGACGAACTCGTCGACGCCGTCGTCAAGGCCGGCTTCAAGCCGGGGAAGCCTTTCGTGCTCGACGCGTCGACGCCGGGTGCGGAACTGGCTGACGCGGTGAAGGCAGCGAGCCCCGAGCCATCCGGCCCGGCCGACGTCGTGCCGGCCGTGACCGTATGCCCTGTCGTGCCGATGGACGACGTCGACGACGAGCCGGTCCGCGTGGAGCGGACGGCCGTCGCGGCAGTCCCGGCGGGCGTCGAGGCCCCAGCGGTCGCTGTGGCGGCACCCGCGGCCGCCGCGCTGCGCGATGCGACGTTCGCCGTCACCGGGATGACTTGCGCGTCGTGCTCGGCGGTCATCGAGAAGGTCGTCGGCAAGCTAGCCGGCGTCTCTACGGTCACCGTGAACCTGGCTACCGAGAAGCTGTCCGTGCGCATCGACCCGTCGGTCATCGACGAGGCGGGTGTCGCAGCGGCCGTCAAGAAGGCCGGCTACGGCGCCATCCCGCTCGACAGCGCACCCGTGCGGTCGGCGGCCCCTGCGGCGGATCCCGCCGCCGTGGTCGCTGCGGTCGCCACGCCCGCCAAGAATGCGGCGACCGGCACCGTCACGCTCGGCATCATAGGCATGACCTGCGCCTCGTGCTCGACCGTCGTCGAGAAGACCCTGAACAGGGTCACCGGCGTGCAGTCGGCCTCGGTCAACCTCGCGACCGAGACGGCGACCGTCGCCTTCGATCCGGCGGTCGTCGGCCTTGATGCGCTCATCGGTGCGGTCAAGGGCGCCGGCTACGACGCGGTCCTCCGTGTCGAGGCGGTCGCCGGCGAAGCCCCCGCCGAGGATGCCCAGCGCGTCGCTCAGGCGAAGCACACCAAGCACCAGCAGCACCTGCTGATCTTCGCGATCATCTTCGCGGTGCCCGCGTTCCTCATCTCCATGGTCCCGCCGTTCATGACGGTGGTGCCCGGGGGCGTGGCCACGTGGCTGGCCAACAACGTCGGCGGCGCCTGGGACCCGATGATGGTCCTCAAGTACATGGCGTTCGCGCTCGTCACGCCGGTGCAGTTCATCGTCGGCGCGCAGTTCTACCGTGGCTTCTGGCACGCGATCAAGCGTCGCAGCGGCAACATGGACACGCTGATCGCCATCGGCACCTCGGCCGCGTACTTCTACAGCGTGGCCGCCACGTTCGTGCCGTCGCTCGAGGCAGAGCCGGTCTTCTACGAGACCGCGGCGTTGCTGCTGACGTTCGTGCTCATCGGCAAGCTGCTCGAGGCCCGCGCCAAGGGCAAGACGTCCGACGCCATCAAGAAGCTCATGGGCCTCGCGGCCAAGACCGCGCGCGTCGTCCGCGGCGGCGTCGAATCGGACATCCCTGTCGAGCAGGTCGTCGCGGGCGACGTGGTCGTCGTGCGCCCGGGCGAGAAGATCCCGGTCGACGGTCTGGTCGTCGAGGGACGCAGCAGCGTGGACGAGTCGATGCTCACCGGCGAGTCGATCCCGGTGGAGAAGAACGCCGGCGACTCCGTCATCGGCGCCACCATGAACAAGCTCGGCTCGCTCAGGTTCCGCGCCACCAAGGTCGGCAAGGACACGGCGCTCGCCCAGATCGTCAAGCTCGTGGAGGACGCGCAGGGGAGCAAGGCCCCGGTGCAGCGCTTCGCGGACCGCATCTCGGCCGTCTTCGTTCCCGCCGTGGTCGGCATCGCGTTCGCGACCTTCTTCGTGTGGCTCCTCGTGGTACCGAACTTCGTCGGAGCGGACTTCTATCTCTACGCGACTCCGTTCGTGAAGGCGCTGCTCGCGGGTACCGCGGTCATCGTCATCGCCTGCCCGTGCGCCCTGGGTCTGGCCACTCCGACGGCGATCATGGTCGGAACGGGCAAGGGCGCCGAGAACGGCATCCTCATCAAGAGCGGCGACGCCCTCGAGACCGCCTACAAGATCAAGGCGATCGTGTTCGACAAGACCGGCACGCTCACCCACGGCAAGCCCGTGGTGACCGATATCAAGCTCGCTGACGGCCACGACGCCGCGCGCGTCTTCACGTTCGCCGCGGCGCTCGAGCGCAACTCGGAGCATCCGCTCGCGGAGGCCATCATGGCCCGCGCCAAGGCGGACGGCATCGAAGTTCCGTCAGTAGAGGGCTTCTCCGCGATCCCGGGACACGGGGTCGAGGGTACGGTCGGCGACATGCGTGTCGCGTTCGGCAACCGCAAGCTGATGGCCCGCGAAGGTATCGAGATCTCCGCATTCGAGAGCCGCATCAGCGCGCTCGAGGACCAGGGCAAGACGGTCATGCTCGTCGGCGTGAACGGCGCCAAGCTGGCCGGCATGATCGCCGTGGCCGACACGCTCAAGCCCAACTCCAAGGAAGCCGTGGAGCGCCTAACCAAGATGGGCGTCGCGGTCTACATGATCACCGGTGACAACCGTCGCACCGCCCTTGCGATCGCATCGCAGGCCGGTATCGCCCCCGAGAACGTGCTCGCCGAGGTGCTCCCGGAGAACAAGGCGGAAGAGGTCGGCAAGCTGCAGGCCAGGGGCCTCGTGGTCGCCATGGTCGGCGACGGCATCAACGACACACCGGCGCTCGCGAAGGCCGACGTCGGCATCGCCATGGGCGGCGGCACCGACGTGGCCATGGAGACCGGCGGCATCGTGCTCATCAAGAACGACCTGCGCGACGTTGTCACTGCCATCGAGCTCTCCCGTGCCACGATGCGCAAGATCTACCAGAACTTCTTCTGGGCGCTCGGCTACAACACGCTCGGGATCCCCGTGGCGGCCCTTGGCCTGCTGCGCCCCGAGCTCGCCGGTGCGGCCATGGCGCTCTCGAGCGTCAGCGTCGTGAGCAGCTCACTGCTGCTGCGTCGCTTCAAGCCCAGCCTCGCGAAGTCCGCATAGCGGCCGGTAAAGGACACATCTGATGAAGAGATTCCTCAACATCGTCGCCGTGCTGGTGGGCGTTTCGCTCACCTTGGTCATGACGGCGTACGCAGTGGCGAACGCATCCAAGAGCGGTGCGATGACGGGCGTCGTGGCAACCAAGGCCGCTGCCTCCATCGAGGTGATGGACCAGCCCGGTGCCAAGGGCAGCATCACCGTCGCATCGGTCAACGTACCCGGTCGTTCCTGGATCGCGGTGCACCTGGACGACAACGGCAAGCCCGGCAAGCGGATCGGCCTTCAGGCGGTCCCGGCCGGCAGCAGTACCGACGTCAAGGTCAAGCTGGATGACGTGACGCTGACGGACAAGCTGATCGTTGCGGTGCACGCGGATCGCGGCATCGTCGGCACCTTCGAGTTCTCGCCCGACAACTTCGACGCCAGCCCCGACAAGCCGTACTTCGTGGGCGGAATGGAGTTGGCGATGGAGGTCAAGACCGCGATTCCTCCGTTCGGAGTGAACGCGTCCGAGGGCGAGGCGTCCATCGCGGCTGTCGACCAGCCGGGCGCGAAGAACTCGATCGTGGTCGCCAAGGTCGTGGCCCCCACCGGAGCCTGGCTCGTCGTGCACCTCGACGACAAGGGCATGCCCGGCAAACGCGTCGGGTTCGCGCAGGTGGCCAAGGGCGAGAGCACCGATGTGCGCGTGACGCTCGATCCGAGCGTCCCGTTGACGGACAAGCTGCTCATCGCGGTGCACGCCGACCGCGGCGTGCCGGGCACGCTCGAGTTCAACATGATGGACAAGTACAACAGCCCGGATCAGCCGTTCTTCGTGAACGGCAAGGAGGTCGCCACCGGCATCGTCGTGACGACAAAGCCGTTCGGCGTCCCGGCCAAGCAGGGACAGGCCGCGATCAAGGTGGACGCCCAGCCCGGCGCTAAGGGCTCGTTGGTCATCGCCAAGGCAGTCGCGCCGACCGGCGCTTGGATCGTCGTGCACCTCGACGACAACGGCATGCCCGGCAAGCGCGTCGGCTATGGCCGGATCGTCGCAGGAACCAGCACCAACGTCATCGTGAAGCTCGACCCCAGCGTCGCACTGACCGACCGGCTCTTCGTGGCGGTGCATGCCGACCGCGGCGTTGCCGGACAGCTCGAGTTCGACATGATGGACAAGTTCAACAGCCCCGATCAGCCGTTCTTCGTGAACGGTCACGAGGTAGCGACGGCTGTGGCGGTCAAGTAGCGGCAGCGGAGGTCGCTCGGCGCCGATCCCGGCACGACGACACATCATCGGACGGGCCGCGGCGATCCTGCCGCGGCCCGTCCTTTCTCTGCACCTCCGCCTCATCACGCCAAGATCAGAGCCGGTAGCCATGAGTCTCCCGGGGGAGGGTCGACCGTGCTCGAACGCGCGCTTCGCATCGCAGCCGTCTCGGCCGCAGCCCTTGCTGTGGCGGGTATCGCGCTCTACTCCTACGTCGCCACCCGGACTCCTCCGGCCATGGCGGGCGCAATCGTTGCGCCCAGCAACGTCGCACTCGAACTCTCGAACGCGCTGGGCACCAGGGATCTGATCCGCATCGACCGCGTCGTCGCCTCAACCGATTCCTGGATCGTGGTGACTTCCTCCGACGCGCCCGGATCCGAGGGGTCCCGGGTCGGCGTGGCCCATGTCGTCCCCGGAGAGATGCTTGATCTGCGGGTGCCCCTGGAGCCGGGGGCCTCGTCGAGTCAGAGACTCTCGGTAGTGCTCCACATGGACCTCGGGGTGATCGGGCGCTTCGAGTTCGACCCAAGGCGTTTCGACTCGGTCCCCCGACAAGCCATAACTCGTCGGGGGACCGAGTTGTCCGCTGTCGTCACGGATACGCCGGTCTAGTCGCTCGATCGGGCGTCGGGCGCAGGCGCCGGTGACGAGGTGGCCGGTTGCGTGGGGTAGCGCTGCGCTTGTCGCCGCCGAACGGCTCATGGCGCTCAACGGCGTGGTTATCGAGCGCGTTGTCGCTCCGGCTCCGTCATGGCTTGCGATCTACCTCGTCGGGACCGACGGACGTCCGAACACCCTTGCGGGGTCGACGAAGGTGCCCGCGGGCGAGAGCGACAGTGTGCGGGTGGAGATCGGGCCGAGCGTCGTGCCCACCAGGCGAATGCTGGTCGTGCTCCAGTCCGACACCGGTGTTGAGGGCCGTTTCGAGTTCGACCCGGCGCGATTCGTGGATAGTCCCGATCGCCCGTATTCGGTGGACGGTGTAGAGGTCTCGAGTCCGGTCTTCCTGCGCAACTACTTCGATCTGGACGCGTCGGGAGGCATGTAGGCTCTCGCGTGCGCAGCTGGTAAGCGCGCGGCGATGCTAGACTCGCAGACGGACCATCTCCGCCGCGGAAGGCCTCAGCGCATGTTCGAGCAGTTCAGATGGGTCGGTAGCGACCTCTACACCTCGGGCGCCGTCTCCAGCCATGGGGGCAACCTCTCGGTGCGCCTCGACGACGAGCGCATGCTCATCACGCGCACCGGGTCGATGATCGGCCGCCTGACCGAGGCCGATCTCATCGAGACGACGCTCGCGGCATGCGACGACGCGCGCGACGGCGACTGCTCGGTCGAGCTCGTGGTGCACCGCGCGATCTACGCGGCCACGCGTGCGCGCGCGATCGTGCACGCGCACGCGATCCACACGGTCACGCGCTCCCTGTTGGAGGACCTCATCGTCCCGCCCGACTCCGAGTCGCAGTCGCGCCTGATCGACGTTCCCGTTGTGACGTCCGCACAGTCGATCGGCTCCGCCGAGGCAGGGGAGAAGCTTGCCGCGGCGCTCGTCGACCGGAGAGTGGCGGTGCTGCGTGGTCACGGTCCCTTCGCGCGCGGGGAGTCGCTGGAGGACGCCTACCAGGCGGTCTCGTGCCTCGAGGCGAGCTGTCACGTACTGAACCTGCTGGACGCGATCGGTCGCCGCTAGAGCGGTACGCTCAGCCGACGGCAACCTCCAGCTCGGCGAGCAGCTCGGCCTTGCGCTCCTCGTCCGCGAAGGAGCCCGTGATCGCGTTGCGCGCCAGCGTCGCCAGCTGTCCTGCGCTCAGATCCAGCGCCGATGCCACCGCGCGGTAGTTCTCGCCGATGTAGCCGCCGAAGTAGGCGGGGTCGTCGGAGTTCACGGTGACCGAGAGCCCCGCGTCGAGCATCGCGCGCAGAGGGTGGTCCTCCATGCGGCCGAACACGCGGAGCGCCACGTTGCTGTTCGGGCACACGGTGAGGCACATGCGATCGCGCACCAGCCGTGCCACGAGTTCGGGGTCATCGAGGCAGCGCACCCCGTGGTCGATCCGCTCCACCCCCAACAGGTCGAGGGAGTCTCGGATGTAGGAGGCGGGTCCCTCCTCGCCGGCGTGGGCCACGGCGTGCAGGCCCGCCGCTCGCGCCTGCGCGTACACCTCGACGAACTTCGACGGCGGATTGCCGACCTCGCCCGAGTCCAGGCCGATCCCGTCGATCGGCGTGTCGTCCTCGAGAGCCTCGTCAAGCGTGGCCAGGGCGTCGCCGGCGCTGAGGTCCCGCAAGATGCACAGGATCAGCTGCGAGGTCACGCCGTCGCGCTCGCGCGCCTCGTCCAGCGCGCGGCGGATGCCGGTCACGACGGCGTGATACGGCACGTTGCGCGACGTATGCGTCTGCGGGTCGAAGAACGGCTCGACGTGGCGCACGTTGTCCGCGATCGCACGGTCGAGGTAGGCGCGCGTGAGGTCGTAGAAGTCCTGCTCTGTCCGCAGTACGGAGCACGACGCGTAGTAGACGTCGAGGAACGACTGCAGATCGGCGAACCGGTAGGCGGTGCGCATCTCGTCCGCGGAAGCGTAGGGGAGGTCGATGTCGTTGCGCCGCGCGAACCCGAAGGCGAGCTCGGGCTCGAGCGTCCCCTCGAGGTGCAGGTGGAGCTCGACCTTGGGGAGCCGGGCGATAAGGGCCTCGCGTGTCATCCGTGGACCCTTTCGTGGGATCGGAAGCGTCTTTGTGAGCAGATACCCGAATGCGCATGGTAGCCGAATCATCCGTGGCCGGCGGCTCCGGAACGCCGCTCGGCGGAATCACACCACGGCCCTGGAGTCGTCCTGCGTCCGATTGGGCAAGTACGCACAGCAGAGCATGTCCCGATACCAGGGGGTAGCAGTGGACTTCCGCCACCGCGCGTCCGGAACGGCACAGAACGCTCCGGCGCCCATGGATCCTTCCGCGGTGATCAGCGCCGCGACACACAACGCACTGCGCGTCGAGGGCGAGGGGTTCGTCGGCGAGCTGCTGGGCTTGCTCCACAGCGCCAGCGCCTCGATACGCTCGGCCGCCGCCACGGCGCTGGGAATGGCCGGCGATAATCGCCTCATCCCGTCACTCCGCGCGGCGTCCGAGGACCCGGACCCCTCAGTCGCCACGGCCGCGGTGATCGCGCGTGCCCGACTGGGCGACGAGTCCGCCCCCCAGGAGGCGTGCGAACGTCTCTCCCGGCAGTTGCGTGAGGGCGACTCCGAGGAACGCGCCCTCGCGGCACGCGCGCTCGGCGCACTGGGTCTAAAAGATGGCTACCCTCCGCTCGTCGAGGCCCTGAGGGACCGCGAGCCGGATGTGCGTCGCGATGCGGCCGATGCGATCGATCGCCTCACGACGGTCGCGAACTGAACGCTGCCCCGAGTGGGCGCGTGCGAGCGATTCACCGGCAGCACCGCGCCGTGTAGCAGCCGTCGACCGGGAGAGCGATGCCGGTGACCAGCAACGCCTCGTCGGAGGGCAGCCGTGCGGCCGCGAGAGGGTGATGTCAGGCCTGGTGCCCGGGGAGGGATTCGAACCCTCACATGGTTTCCCATAAAGGCTTTTGAGGCCTCCGCGTCTGCCGTTCCGCCACCCGGGCGCTGGGCGTGCGAGCGGGAACGAGCCCGCCGGAACGCGCCGATTATAGGCGAAGACGGTCCGGCGGCTACGCGCCTTCGGCTGCGACTTCCGCCTGCGCCTCGACGAACATCTCGACGACGCCCGCGTCGTAGTGACTGCCGGCGCTCGCGCGCAGCGTCTCGAGTGCCTCGGGGGCCGAGACGGCGGGACGGTGCGGCCGGTCGGAGATGAGGGCGACGAACGCGTCACAGACGCTCAGGATGCGGCTCGCGGTGGGGATCGCGTCGCCCACCAGGCCGTCCGGGTAGCCCGCGCCATCGACCCGCTCGTGGTGAGAACGGACGGCCTGCTGCACGCGGACGGGGAAGTTCGCGTCGCGCGTGAGCGCCGCGCCGTGGACCGGGTGACCCCGGAGTTCGGCCATCTCCTCGTCGGTGAGCCGGCGCGGGGAGGTCAGGATCGCCTCCGGGACGGACAGCATGCCGATGTCGTGGAGCAACGCGGTGACCCGCAGGTCCTCGATCTCGTCCTCGGGCATGCCCATGAGACGTCCGACGGTGACGGCGTAGCGCGACACGCGCTCGGAATAGGCACCGTAGTCCGGGAGCCGCTGCTCGACCAGGTCGACGACCATGCGCAGCGTGCCATCCAGCTGTCCGCGCACCTCGTCCACGAGCGCGGCGTTCTCGGACGACAGCTCGATGATGCGGGCGACCAGGCTCAGCCCGTCGAGGTCGCCGGTGCGGAACGAGTGACCGTGCCGCCACAGCACCACCACGTCGCGCATCTCGCCGCCGACCCGCAGGGGCGCTGTCAGCGCGGCCGTCTGTCCCTCGGAGTCGGCAACGGTCACGGATCGCCCCGACTTCATCGTCTCGAGTGCCAGGCCGCGAACGGCGGCCTCGGCCTCCGCGGTATCGACGCCCTCGGCGGTCGCGAGCGCCACTTCCTTGCCCACGATGGCGGCCGCCTGCGCGTGGAAGCGCGTCAGCGATTCGGTGAGGACCGCGCGCACACCCTCGTCGGGAGGAAGCGTCGCCATGAGCGCCGCCGAGTGCCGGGCGAAGGCGAGCCGGTCGCGGGCGGAGGCCTCGTCGCCCTGGGCGAGCGCGAGTGCGATCGCCGCCTCGTTGGCGCGGCCGACGGCGCGCAGGTGACGCATCGCTGCAAAGCCTCCCGCCACGATCATCACCGCGGCTGAAGCGGCGGTCAGCGGCAACTCGGAGGGCGCGATCGTGCCGATCGCCATGAGCGCGTTGGTGGTCGTGGCAAGCGTCGCCAGCCCGACAGCGGTCCAGGCCGCTACATCGAGCGTGGTGACCTGCCTGGTGGGGGTGACGCCTCCTCGCATGACGTTCCTTCCTGTCGCGCCGGTTGAGCGGGCCGTTCGGCGAGCGCTCCCGACCATTACACCGTGAAACCGGGGCCGTGTCGTCGGTCGGCTTCGATGAACGGCCGGGGGCGTCACGCCGCCTGCGCTAGAATCGCCGCATGGAAGACTCCTCCGCAGCGCTGCCATCCTGGCTCGACGAGCGGTCGCGCGCCCATCTCGACAACGTGGCGCGCAACCTCCAGTTCGTGGCCGACCTCGGCTACGGCGACGTCGCGCTCGCCGTGCGCACCCCGCAGGGCGCGCTTGCGGTGGTCGCGGACGCGCGCCCGATGACCGCCGTGGCGGCTGTCGCCACGAGCAGGGTGGGCAAGACGCTTTCCGCACACGACGAGCCGGAGGCGTACCGCGCCCTGCAGTCGGACGAGGTCGTGGCGGGCGACCGCCGGCGCACCACGCGCGGCATCCAGTACGTGACCTCGGCGCATCCGATCGGTGTCCCCGCGTTCGCGGTCATCATCCGCGACCTCACCCGGCAGGTCGTCGACGCGCCCGGCACGATGGAGCGCCAGTTCATCGCGCTCGCGGAGGACCTTCTCGACGTCCTTCGCGCAGGGCCGCTCGCCGACCTCGAGACGAGCGCGGCGTTCTCGACCACGCGCAGGGCCGGCGACGGCGTGATGCGGGTCGACGCCGTCGGCACCGTGGTCTACGCCAGCCCCAACGCCGTCAACATCCTGCGTCTCGCAGGCGTGGAAGGACCGCTCACAGGGACGCGCGCCGTGGAGATGCCGGGTGGCGCCGAGGCCGTCGGTCCGGTGCTGGGCGTCGCCGGCGCCCTCCAGCGCGAGGTCTCCGTCGCCGGGCGCGTGCTGCTCTATCGGGCGGTCGCGCTCAAGACCGGCGCCGCGGTGCTCGTCGAGGACACGACGGATGCGCGCCGTCGCGACGCGGAGCTCAAGGTGAAGGAAGCCACCATCCGCGAGGTACACCATCGCGTGAAGAACAACCTGCAGACGATCTCGTCGCTGCTGCGGATCCAGTCGCGCCGATCGGACTCGGTCGAGACGCAGCGCGCGCTTGCCGAAGCGGTCGAACGGGTCGGGTCGATGGCGGTCGTGCACGAGATGCTCTCGACGTCGACCGACGAGACCGTGGAGTTCGGCGAGGCCGCGCGCACGGTGGTCGACATGGTGCGCCAGGGGCTGTCGGGCCGCAGCGGCAAGGTCGAAGTCGCGGTCGAAGGGACGCTCGGCAGCGTGCCGGCATCGGTCGCCACCTCGCTGGCGCTCGTGACGGCGGAGCTCGTCCACAACGCCATCGAGCACGGCATCGGGCCGCAGGGGACCGGGAGCGTCACCGTGAAGATGCGGCGGCTCTCCGACGAGCTGCAGTTGTCGGTGCGCGACGACGGCATCGGGCTTCCCGCGGGCTTCGATCCCGCCACGTCGGCGCAGCTCGGGCTGGCCATCGTGCGCACGATCGTGGAGGACGACCTGCGTGGTACCCTCACGTTCCGCGGCGGCCGGGGCACCACCGTCGCGATCTCCGTACCCGTCCAATAGCGAAGGGCGCCACCTCAAGATGCGCGTTCTGATCGCCGAAGACGAAGCGCTCATCCGCATGGACATGCGGGAGATGCTCGTCGAGGAGGGCCATGAGGTCGTCGGCGAGGCCCGCGACGGTGCCGAGGCGATCGAGCTGGCGCGCGAGCTGAAGCCGGAGGTCATCTTCATGGACGTGAAGATGCCGGGACTCGACGGCATCGCCGCTGCAGCCGTGATCGGCTCCGAGCGCATCGCGCCGGTGGTCATGGTCACCGCATTCTCGCAGAGCCGCTACGTCGAGGACGCCTCGGCGGCCGGGGCGATGGGCTACCTGGTGAAGCCGTTCTCCAAGAAGGACATCCTGCCGGCGATGGCTGTCGCGGTGGCGCGCTTCGCCGAGGCGCGTGCCCTCGAGAACGAGGTCGCCGGCCTCGAGGACCGGCTCGAGACGCGCAAGCTGGTCGACCGGGCAAAGGGTTTGCTGATGATGCGCGGGATGACCGAGCCCGAAGCGTTCGGCCGCCTGCAGAAGCTCGCGATGGATCGCCGCAAGACGTTGCGTGAGGTGGCCGAGGCCGTCCTGCTCGCGTCAGAGGCGCAGGAGTAGCCACCGAAAGGACCACCATGCTCGACCGGCTCGATTCCATCTCCGACCGCACCGCGTATCTGTTCGCCGCCTTGGGCCTTGGCGTCTCGCTCGTGGCCGCGTTCATGGCGCCGCAGGAGGCGCAGCTGGGCGCGTGGGTGCGGCTCGTCATCTGGCACGGCATGCTCAAGTGGGCGTGCATCGTCGGCATCTTCGGGATGGGCGCGCTGGCCGTCGCGTATCTGGCGACCGGCCGCGACCGCCTCTACGAGTGGGCGCGCGCGATGCAGGTGGCGCTGCTGCCGCTGTGGATCGTGGCGGTGCTCATCGGCACCGTGGCCGCACGCCTGATCTGGAATTCCTGGAACCTCACCGAGCGACGCATGATCATGAGCGTCGCCTACACGATCGTTGCCGCCATCGCGCTGATGCTCGCGCTGTTCTGGGACAGCCGTCGCGTCGGGGCCATCGGCCAGGTCGTCACCGCGCTCGCGATGGGCGTCGGCCTGACCTGGATCGAGCTCGGGCCGGCGGGGGATGACGTGCACCCGGCATCCGCGGTGATGTCCTCGCCCGACGTCGCGTTCAAGGTCTACGCGTTCGTGATGATGGGCGGCTGCCTACTCACGGTGCTGGCGCTGAGCGTCCCGGTGCGACGGTGGCTCAAGCACGCCGAGGC
>Ga0209540_10001908_pt1 | contig 15132 bp, 16 predicted proteins | sample BarGraIncu01121A_FD_184501 | JGI IMG/M metagenome (GOLD analysis project Ga0209540, IMG submission 184501) | Arctic peat soil microbial communities from Barrow, Alaska - Barrow Graham LP Incubations 011-21A (SPAdes) (version 2) | ecosystem: Environmental > Terrestrial > Soil > Wetlands > Peat... | reverse complement strand
ACATATGTCTTATTTCCACGCTTTATTCTGGTTTTGGCCATAAGTAGTCTATATATAGACTACAAAGTATATAAAGGTATCGGTAGGCTTAGGTGGGTATAGATAACGGTTTTTTTATAAAAATGAGATTTAGTAGCCCATTAAAGTCGGAATGTCAGGTTGTAAGCGTATCTTTTTGGGACGACAAGCCGCAGAGGTCCGCCGTGCAGGGCTTCAAGAGGTTTGCCCTCAAAATTATATGCGAAAAGGACATCAGGTTCCATGAGTTCATGAAGAGGCATACTTGTTGTATACCCCCCCATCCGCCTCTATTGTTGCGAACATGGCGTTGCTTTTTGGTTTTACAAGTTTTGCGATTTCATTGAACCGCACACCTTCCCATTTGTTATCGAACCTGCTCCATCCGGTCACGCAATGGAAATCACTGATAACGGTTGTTATTTCAAGCGACAGGAATTCATCATATGCCAGCCGGACGGGATTTTCCACAAGCCCTTCAACGCGAAAATCCCATGTCTTTCTGTCAAATTCGGGGACTTTCCCGAAATGGAGGACTGAAAAATCTGTGGTCAGTTTCTGGTTTGGGGGACGTCGGGACATGTTGCTGTTTTAACATAGGAGAGGTAAGGCAATAAGGATATTGAACGAAGAAAATTTGAACCTTATATTTTTATTCCCAATTCTCTTTTGATATTTTCTTTCTCATCATCACCCGGTTTCTTTGGGAAATTGAAGATCCGTGAGAAGGTCTCATTCGCCATGGGTCGATTGCAGTCAGGACATCCCGATGTCTGAAATGCGCTCCCGTCTTCAATAACCGATAGGAGCAGATTTTCATCAATCCCAAAATCACAGATACTATTATTCTCAAATCGCATAGCAGGGTAATCCGCCATTTTTTCAATTATGAGGTGCCGAGCAATCTGAACAGCCCTGTAATGCCTGATAATTTCACTCTCTGGCTTTTTTGTGATCTCTAACTGTGTTCCCGGAACATAGGTATAGGAAAAAAGCGCCGCATTAACATTATTTTTCCATAATTCCGAAATAAGCCTGATGGCATCCTCATCCGTTTCCCCAAGACCGATCACAAGATGAGTTCCTACTTTTTGAAAGATGCGAGAAGCTCTTTTTATCCCATCCATGTGCGATCCCCATGAATACGGCCCTCCGGCGCTTTTTCCTTTGATCTTATTGAATAACTCCTCAGTGCAGGCGTCAAGTGGAATGACGAGCTCATTTACATTTAATGACCTTATTACTTCAAAACGCTCGTTGGTTACTGGAAAAACCGATAACGATATGGGGATCCGGGTATTTTCCCGTATCATCTTGATCAGATGAACCGTATCCCACCACCATGAATCATAAAGCGCCGTCTGGATACAGGCGCGCGCAAGATAGCCCCTATCATATGCTATCTTTAAACGACTGACAACAGCCCCAAGATCATATGGTACATACATGCCGCGCGCAATGTGAGTCAGGTCTGACGATGAGCCTTTCGCCTGGGCGCAGAACTGGCAATTTGCATTACAGCGTTTTTCGGTATATATTTGAAGATATGCAGTAGTCGGGGGCGTATCCATCTGGATCATTTCAAGCCCCAGGACGCCCAGGGTTCCCATAGATGCTCTGACTTTTTTCATTCAAGCAACTATTTGGGAAATCATTGTATATCTAATAATATGTTCATCGGATTAATTGCGGATGTTCATTCAAATGTTATTGCTCTGGAAGCTGTGCTCTTGGAAATGGAGGCATTTGGTGTTGAAAAGATATTGCATGCAGGCGACATTGTCGGTTATAATCCTTACCCGAATGAGACGATCGAATTGTTCAGGAAAAGAAAGATACTATCGATCCGTGGAAACCATGAACGTGCGCTGCTTACGGGTGATATGTCCGATCTTAACTGGTATGCTGCATGTGCCCTTCGATGGACATCGAATAATATAAGCCGTGAAAATCTGGGCTATATTTCAAAACTCAAAGATGCCGAAGCCTTTTTGCTGGATAATACTGGAATATTCCTGGCTCATGGAAGTCCGAATGATCTTGACGAGTATATTTATCCTGAAGATGTTGAATCGGGACTTCTCACAATGACGAGTTCTGATATTCTTGTCCTTGGTCATACGCATATACAATTCAAGAAACAATTTAAAGAAGGAATAATAATAAATCCGGGGTCGGTGGGGCAGCCAAGGGATAAAGATCCAGCGTCTGCTTTTGCTATCCTTGATACTGATACAAAGCGGATCGAACTTAAAAGAACTGAATATGATATAGAAAAAGTGATCGAAGATATGCGAAAAACATATCTTCCAGATAATATTGCCTTAAGACTTCGAGACGGTGTTTAGCAGGAATTGTGTTTGATCGCCTTTGTGGGGCATGCGTCCACGCATGCGCAGCATTCGATACAGTCTGCAATGTGTGTGGCTTTTGATTTTCCATCCACAAGTTCAAAAACATTGGTTGGGCAAACATTGATGCATTCGCCATCGCCATTACACTTATCTTCATCGATCTCGATCGTTACAGCGCCTTCATATTTTTTAACTGCCATGATTTGTTACTCCAAACCGATTAGTGTTTTTATTCTAGATTAAAGGTTTTGGTTCAAGGAGCAAAAAGTAGTATGTGAACTATTAATTAAAGTGAAGAAAGTTAAATAGTGAGGTAGATATAGAACTTAAGCTGAATAAAAATCAAAAAGGGATTGAAATGCTTCAACATAAGATCAACGTTGAAAATATTGAATGGGAATCTCCAATAGAAGGAGTGAAATATAAAAAATATACTTATAGCAACAAACAAATGCGACTTATAGAATACACGCAGGAAATGCCACCACTCTGGTGTGAAACAGGTCATTATGGGTTTATAAAAGGACTCTGTAAAAGTGATTTTCATTGAGGATGTCTGAGAAAATATGAGGGATTCAAATCCAAAGTGAGGTAATAAAATGTCTGCACAGACCAAAACAATATATTTTGCAAACAAGCCTGCATTAGTAACATGGTACCTTATAAAAACCGGAGGCCACACATGAAACTCTGGATGTCCCTCTACGCGATGGTCTGGCTCGTGTTCATCGAATTCATGCTTGAGATGACGCCCGGGTGCTTCGAATGTTCTTCTTTACCTCCACATCGCCCTTGGGCTTTTGATTATTGGTCTTGCCAGCTACAACTTCAACGGGGTGCGTTTGACTGCGGTGCCAGGACGGGTGAAGCGCATCGAGAAAACAACTCTCAACCTGTCCAACGTATGCGGCATTCTTGGAGTCCTTCTTTATTTAGGCATCGGGGCAGCCTAGCCGATTCTCTTCGGAGTCACCTTCGGGGGAATTATACTCTTCCTCCACGTGATGATCGGGTTCGCAATCATCACGCAGGCTGCCGCGGTGGCCATCGCCTATGACATGTGGGAGGATAAGGAATTTATGAAAGAGACGGCTCCGGGCGAGGTGCCCGACATGCCGACGCCCGCCACTCCCAAGGTGTGAATGGGTAAGCCTTAGAACTGCTCCAAACTTATCCCCATATTCGCCTTCAACGCCTTCTGGTACACCATATTTGCAGTCGCAACATCCTGTATCGCAAGCCCGGTCGAATCAAAAACCGTTATATCCGAATCCCTGGTCCTTGCTTTTTTCTTGCCTGTAATTACCTCGCCCAGTTCACAAAAAATATCATTTTCCGTAAGCAATCCCTTTGCCAGGGGCACATTTATCTCGCCTGAATGAGAAGCCTGGGTGATATCATCAACAATGATCCTGGCGCGCTTAAGGATCCGGGGGTCAAGTTCTTCTTTTCCGGGTGCGTCCGCACCTATTGCATTAATGTGAGTTCCTTCTGAGATCCATTCATCCATAACAATAGGTTCTCTTGAAGGGGTTGTAGTTACGAGAATATCGCAATCGCATACCTCTTTAATGGTCTTTTTTGCTGCTATTTCACATTCTATTATTAATTCCATATCCTCCTTGAATGCAAGTGTCTGCTTTTCTGAGGTGCTCGTGGCTTTTATCTCATGGATATCTATAATTTCATTTATCGCCAGCAATTGCGTTCTTGCCTGGTTCCCTGTCCCCACGAATCCCACGGTTTTTGCGTTCCTTCGAGCAAGATGTTTCACGGCGACCCCGCCTGCTGCGCCTGTTCTCATATCCGTAAGGTAAGTCCCATCCATAATTGCAAGCGGCGCGCCGGTTTGCGTGGAATTAAGGATCACAAGAGCCATCACCGTAGGCAATCCCTTCTTCGGATTGTCCGGATGAACGTTCACTATTTTTACGCCTGTTATATCCTGTTCTTCAAGATATGCTGGCATTGTCCGCAGGTCTCCATTGTGGTTTTTGAAATAAAGGTAGAGCTTGGAAGGCATCTGGACTTTTTTGAGTCCGTGCTGCCTGAATGCTTCTTCCACCACTTTTAGGGTTCCTTTCATGTCAAGAAGCGACTCCACTTCTTTCCTGTTAAGCCAAAGTATCTGGTTTTTCATGTATTCCACCTGATTATATACATATAATATTTTAAAACATAAACCTAATCCAACAATTTCGAAATCTTTATGATTAATCAGGTTAAATAAATCAATGAGGCAAAATATGAAATTTAATTTAATTTATATAAAATTTTTGTAACTATTCAGATACCATTTTTTTCAGTTAAACCAACCAATACTGGTAATAACACTTGAACACAGCAATATTGGAATAACATATCCGAAAAATCAATATACATTAACATTATTACAGGAATATTAAGTTAATATATTGATTTGATGGTGAAAATGAATATTAAACGTGAAGAAATTTTGGCGGTCTATGAAGCAGGTCCTGAAGCAGTAATCACACTTATAAATACAATTATTGCTGAAAATCAAAAAATCATAGAACAGCAAGCTATCAGAATTAGTGAACTTGAAGAACGGGTAAAGTATTTGGAAGAGAGACTAAACAAAAACAGCCGAAATAGCAGTAAACCTCCTTCAACAGATTATTTAGCGTCAGCAAAACCCAATCCGAAAAGTCAACGAATAAAGAGTGGTAAGAAACCAGGTGGTCAAGAAGGTCATATTGGAACTACTTTAAATATGGTTGATAATCCTGTTGAAACAAGAGTTCACACCGTAGATAGATGCAAAAATTGTGGGAAAAATCTTCAGGATGAAATAGCCAAAGATTTTGAACGAAGACAGGTTTTTGATATCCCGCCAGTAAAAATCAGTGCAACCGAACACCGTGGTGAAATTAAAGTATGTACTTGTGGCTGTACAAACTATGCTGAATTTCCTGAAGATGTTAAATTTTCGGTACAGTACGGTACGCGAATAACAGGTTTAGCTGTCTATTTGCATGATTATCAGCTTATTCCTTATGACCGTTGTTGTCAGTTATTAAAGGATGTTTGCGGATGTGAGATCAGTCCAGCAACCCTGATTCGAGCAGAAAACATCTGTTTTGAAAACCTGAAAGATTTTGATGATGAAATCAAAAAGTTATTGAGACAATCCCCAGTTATCCATTCTGACGAAACTGGATCGAGAGTAAATGGGCAACGGCATTGGCTTCATGTGGCTTGTACGAGTCAAATGACATATTATATGATTCATGCAAATAGAGGGACTTTAGCCATGGATGCTATGGGAATTTTACCCGGTTTTAATGGTACTGTGGTGCACGATTTCTGGAAATCTTATTTCAAATATTCATGTAATCATTCACTTTGTAATTCTCATCTGACGAGAGAATTAACAGGAATATATGAGAATTATTACCAGTTATGGTCAAATTATATGAAAGTTCTGCTTCTTGAAATCAAAAGCTGTGTAAGTGAAACAGGAAAAATATCTGATCATTTAGAACCGGATCAAATCAGAAACTTTGAAGAGAAGTATGATACGATAATAAAAATTGGCTTGGGAGAAAATCCACCACCTTTGATACTTCAAGATCAACCAATAAAACGTGGAAAAAAGAAGCAGAGTACTGCAAAAAATCAACTCGATCGTTTCATAGGTTACAAAGATGATATTCTCAGGTTTATGCATGATTTTGAAGTTCCTTTTGAAAATAATCAAGCTGAAAGAGATGTCAGAATGATGAAAGTACAACAGAAAATTTCTGGGACTTTTCGTAGTACTCAAGGAGCAGTTTCTTTCTGCCGTATCAGGGGTTACATTTCAACTGTGAAAAAGAACAAACTTTCTGTTATCGATGCTATTATGGATGTTTTTAGCGGAAAAGCATTTATTCCGAATATAGCATAATAAAAAATGGAACTCAATTTTTTAGCATGAACTAAATATGTTATGGGACATTTAGGGTGCAATCTGAATAGTCACAAATTTTTAACCGTAATTGCCATAGCAGGAATTTTACTCTTGAGCGGCTGTACTGGTAAAGATACAAGTCAGGGAACGGATACGGGAAATGATAAAACAACAACTACAAAGGATTCATCACCTGAAAAACCCGCCCCTGGAACTGTTCAAACGGTTCATTTCAGCAAGCTCATAGAAATGCTACCTGAATCTCCTGCGGGCTGGACCGCTGATGAGCCCCAGGGCTCAAGCTTCACGATCGAAAACGGATCATGGAGCATGGCAAGCAAAACATACAGGAAAGGAGATACAGGCAGGGCAGAGGTAACAATAATGGACTCTGCATATTATAATGTAGGATTGTTCCAGGCGTGGAAGGGCTTTGTACAATGGGAATCAACAGATGGATATTATAAGACCACGACGGTAAAAGGTTTCCCTGCATTTGAGACGTATTCAAAGAGCGGCGAGCAATATGGAAAATATATAAATATCAAGGACAGGTTTATGGTCTATATCATAGCAGAAAACAACGATAAAGATGTCCTTAATGCACTGGAAAATTCGATAAACTATAATGGAATTGGAGCCCTGGGTTAGATATCTAATTTCAACCTTTTTTTCTCCTTTTTTCAGGTTATGATAAAGTAATTCATCAATTATTGTTATACAACCTTAACTCTGGTAATTTATAATTTAGGGTGACCGTTACCATTGCATGTTGGTTAAAGCAATTTGATGTTTTGGAATATCAATGATCAAGATATTGGAATAATCCTTCGATTTTACTTACTAACCTGTTCACAACACCTTGAGCCAATACCAATCGAACGAAATGTCCTCGAAAATACAAAACCTACCCCTCTATCATAGCCCTTGCATCCACCGCTATCGTTTGGATTTCTCCGGCAATAAGAGGATTGATATCAAGTTCGATAATGTTCTCTTTTTGCGCCATCTCAGACACCGAAACAAGCACGCGGGCAATAGCATCAATATCTGCAGGCATCTTTTTGCGTAGGCCTTTTAGAATTGGATATCCCTTGATCTCTGAGATCATATCCAGCGCTTCTTTTATTCCAATAGGTGCGACCCTGAATGAAACATCCTTATAGACTTCCACGAAAATGCCGCCAAGACCGAACATCAGGGCATGACCGAATTGCGCATCTTTCTTAAGTCCCACGATCACCTCATGCCCTGGCGGCGCCATCTGCTGGACGAGGACGCCTTCGATCCTCGCATCAGGAACGGCGTTATTGATCCGCGATATGATCTTATCATAAGTCGCTTTCGCATCCCCCGCCGAGATATTGAGTTCCACACCGCCCACATCACTTTTATGTGAAATATCTGGAGATGATATTTTCATAGCGACCAGGGTTCCTATCTGCGATGCAATCGCATAAGCTTCATCCGCATTTCCCGCAATGCTCTCTTTAGTAACGGGTATCCCGTATTTTGCCAGAAGCTTTTTTGCTTCATGCTCGGTAAGAACCAAACTCATCTCATCCCTCCAGGTTTTCAGGCATCGCATCATCGATTTTTGCAGTTTTTAAGAAATCCCTGTGTTTCACAAGAGCCGCCAGGGCTTTCACTGCTCTTTCAGGCACCGAATAATTAGGCAGGCATCCACTTTTCAGGATATCCACACCCTGTTCCGTGCCTGCTCCGCCCATCCAGCATGCTATCACTGGTTTTTCACATTTTAGTTTTATTTCCACAACGGCTTCTGCAGGCGGTATTGCATTTGACAACTGGGTATGCACGTAAATTACAATAAGAGCATCCACATTGGGATCGCGAAGAAGTGCTTTGATCGACTCAGTATAAATCTTAAACGAAACGGTTCCCGCAGTATCGACCGGATTTGAACTTGATGCAAATTCAGGAATCACCGCCTTTATTTTTTCCCTTGTCTCCGGGGTAAGATCAACTATGTTCAAACCCAGCCGTTCGCATTCATCAGAAGCAACGATCGATGCTCCTCCCCCATTTGAGAGAATTGCAACATTATTACCTCTTGGAAGCGGCTGGCAGGTGAAAGCGAGAGCTGCGTCGAAAACTTCATCGATAGTGTCAACCCTGAGGATTCCAGCCTGCTTGAAAGCAGCCGAATATATTTCATCCGAACCTGCTATTGAACCCGTGTGTGAAAAAACTGCTTTTTGCCCCCTCTTTGACCTTCCTGTCTTGATCGCGATAATTGGCTTTTTTATCCTTCGCGCTGTCTCAAGAAACAGCCTTCCCCGCGTTATTCCTTCAATATACATCGCGATAACGCCCGTCGAGGAGTCGTTATCCAGATACTTTATAAGGTCAACATCATCAGTATCTGCCTTGTTCCCTGTGCTTATTATCTTGCACATCCCAATACCCATATCGATAGTCCAATCAGCTATCGCAAGCCCAAGTGTCCCGCTCTGTGTGATAAAAGAAATATGCCCCGGTCTTGGAAGCTTCCCGATAACACTTGCGTTAAGATTGAAAGGCTCATTTACGATGCCAAGGGTATTTGGTCCTATCATACGCATCCCGTATTTTCTTACAAGCGATACAAGCCGCTTTTCAAGTTCTCCCCCGCTTTTCCCGGTTTCGCTAAAACCGGCTGTTAACACCACAAGCCCTTTCACTCCTTTTTTCCCGCACTCTTCCACGACCTGAAGGACCAATTGGGCTGGTATTGCCATAATAACCATTTCCACATCATCGGGAATATCAAGAACAGAAGGATATGAAGTCAAACCCTGCACTTCTAACTCTTTTGGGTTCACAGGATATACTGCTCCCTTATAACCGCTCAATATATTCTTAAGGATCCTGCCGCCCCATTTTGTTTCATTATTGGAAGCACCCACTATTGCTATTGAAGCTGGTTCAAATATTGAAGAAAGCATTATATTTATTTCCTGTATTTCATTGCTCGCAGCACCCTTTGTCTTGCTATTCCGACGGCTGTTTCCCTGGGATATGTTTTATCGCTATATACCTTATCAAGGATCTCCTTTGTGTTTCTCCTGATGGTACTTTTTGTCTTGTCAAGGGCTAAGGTTTCTGTTCCTCCGTGGTATTCAACTGAAGCCGTAATTACCCCGCCTGCGTTTGCCACAAAATCAGGAACTACAAGGATCCCTCTATCATGAAGAGCCTTTTCTGCACTTTCGGTGATCGGGATATTTGCTCCCTCGATTATCAATTTTGCATCTACGACATCCGCATTTGCATCACTTATCACATCAGGTCTTGCGGCAGGGATGAGGATATCAGTATTTATCAGCAAAAGGTCGGTCGTTTTTAAAACCTCCCCATTTTTATAATTTGTCACAGAACCCGTTGATTCCTTGACTCTTATCAATTCCTCGACATCCAGTCCTTTGGAATTAAATATCGTGCCTTTTGTATCACTTGCTCCCACCAGGATCACCCCTTTCTCTGCCAAAAACCTGGCAGCCGGTTTACCAACATTGCCAAATCCTTCTATCACAAGGCGTGCTCCATCCAGTTCAAGATTGATATAATCTTTTGCCACATCAACGCATTGCGCCACACCGTATCCAGTCGCGCCTATTTCATCAAGAGGTATCCCGCCAAGTTCCCTGGGAAGCCCAACGGCACGCGAAATCTCGTCATAAACATAAGCCATGCTCGATTCATCAGTACCCATATCTGGTCCGGGAATGTATTCAAGGAGATTTTTTATTGCTCGTGCAAATGTCCTTATGACCTGCTCCTTATTCACGGTCCTCGGGTCAGCGATAATACCTGATTTCCCGCCGCCATGGGGAAGTCCAGCCATGATATTCTTATAGGTCATAGCGCGAGCAAGCCTTCGTACCTCATTAACGGTAACATCGGGAGCCATCCTGACCCCTCCGATAGCAGGACCTGCCGCGGTATTATCCACAACAACGATCGCTTTCATCATTGTTCGCGGTTCATATAAATGAATTATCTTTTCAGGTCCTAATTCATCAGTGAATTCGAATATTTGTTCATCTATTTGCATCAGTTTTGCCTCCCGGATTTATATATGATTTTGTTTGGATAGTTAATGAAGATTGCGATTTGGGGGGGTTGCAGGTCTTTTAAGATAAGTTGTGAGAATAAATAATATCGGCGCACTCATAATTGTAACTGAGATTTAGACAAGTATTTTATAGTTTTCTATCCAAAAAGACTGAAAAACTATCAGAAAGTTCAATAATGTTCCTTTCGGCAATAACGTCCACCAGTCTATAATTGTGACAGAGAGATAAACAATTGCAAAACACTTGATAACATTCGCTATTGAAATTATTATTAAGAACCATTTTGAGTTATAATTTTGTATTCCAGCAACTATGGGAGCCAGGTTGCAAACAAAAGGAATCCATGGAGAAACCAGGAGTAACAATGCACCATATTTTAGAAAATACCTATTGGTCTGTTCTTGTTTCTCCTCATTTTTACGGGATTGGATCAGTTTTGTAAGCCCATGTTTTCCAATGAAATAGCCTAAGAGTGCTCCAAGTATTGAGCCTGATGTTAATATTATAAATATTATTCCAGAATTTCCTCCGGCACCAAGTAGTCCGAACACAACAGCTTCAGTAGGTATTGGTATGATGGACGACAAAAAACTGACGATAAAAAGACCGAACATACCATAATATACAAATATATCTAATAATGCCATTATTACGAAAATTATTATGATTTAAAAGGATATGTAATGTTGGGTATTTGCTCTGGCAGGAAATTATTGGATCTTAACGCTGTTCCTTGTGGTCGGAAGCTATCTGGTTTTGAAAATTAAGGTAAATGAGCATCAGCTATCTCTTTTTCCCAATAGAATATGCTTTCCCAATAGATTTACCGACCCCATAATAACTCCCATTATCAGCAGCAAATATGACCGGATTTAATTTTTCGATATCAGTAATACCTTTTTCCCCAAGTACAGACTCATCTGCCTTGACATCCATGATCTCACCGATAAACTGCGTGTGCAGCCCTATTTCAATAGTGTGGATCAGTTTGCACTCCAGGATAAGAGGGAATTCTTTCACATATGGAGCATCGACAAACTCGCTCTTCTCGCTGGTAAGCCCCGATTCGGTGAACTTGTCTACGCTCCTGCCTGAGACAGAACCGAAATAATCCGCTTCCGTGACGTACTTTTCGGATGGAACATTTATAGTGAAAGCTTTTCGCTCCACGATATTTCCGTACGAATATGTCGCTTTTCGAAGAGATATGGCCACACACGGCGGGTCAGAACAACAAATCCCGCCCCATGCTATAGTCGCCACGTTAGGTTTATTTTCGTTGTCATAAGTTCCCACAACCCAGACCGGGAGAGGATAAACAAGAGTTTTTGCACCTAAAGACTTTTTCATAAATTCCTCCTTATTTTAGTTATAGTAAGTTCTAGTTATAGATATTTTAACACTTCGGTTGGTATTTGTCAAATAGATAACAATATATGGTGTGATAGTCAATTATTTGACGTGAAAACAGCAATACTTGGTGGTGGTCTTACCGGTATCACTCTTGCCCGCTTACTTGCGCAAAAAGGTGTTGAGGTGACAGTTCTTGAGCGGGAACCGGATTATGGGGGATTATGTCGCTCTATGAGCGATTCAGGGTTCACTTTTGATATGGGAGGCTCACATATTATTTTCAGTCGTGACGCGCAAGTCCTCACATTCACAAATATTATTCTCCAGGAGAACAGCCAGCGCAATATTCGCAATACAAAAATTTTCTATAAGGGACGGCATATTAAATATCCATTTGAAAATGGGTTGAACGAGCTTCCAAAGGAGGATCTCTTTTTCTGTATCAATGAATTTATTAAAACCCTGATCGCTGTTGAAAAAGGTAAACTTAGCCCCCCCGGAAATTTTCGTGAGTGGATCATCCATACATTCGGGAAAGGCATTGCTGACCTGTATATGATCCCCTATAATGAAAAGATCTGGAAATTCCCAACAAAGCAGATGTCATTGCACTGGGTAGAAGGGCGCATTCCCCGCCCGCCAGTGGAGGATATCATAAAATCTGCTATCGGAATAGAAACTGAAGGATATACGCACCAGTCCATTTTCAGCTACCCCCGAAAGGGTGGGATTGGAGCGCTGATTAAATCGATAGCATCACCTATTGAAAAAAGCATTCGCACAGGATTTAATGTATCTTCCATCAGGAAAGAAGGAGAAAAGTATTTAATAAGTGATGGCGATAATATTATTATTGCAGACCGCTGCATATCTACGATTCCCTTACAGAGGCTCTTGAAAAGTCTTGAAAATGTTCCGGAAAGTGTTCGAAAATCCTGCAATGAACTTAAATATAACTCGATAGCATGTGTTTTTATTGGGGTGCGAGGGAAACTTTCGGATATCTCGTGGATGTATGTTCCTGATAAAGACCTGGCGTTATTTAACAGGGTTTCATTTCCGTCAAATTACAGCCCGGACGTGGCGCCTGCAGGACATTCGTCGATACTTGCAGAGATAACTTATCATGAAGGGGATGATGTATCCAGAATGCCTGATCATAAGATTATTGATCATGTAATTAAATCACTAACAAAAATAAATATCGTAAAGGACAGAGAGGATATAGTATATACTGCGCTGGAGCGGCAAACTTATGCGTATGTTATCTATGACCTCGATTATAAAAAAAATATTGCAGTAGTAAAAGACTATTGCGCAAAACAGGGCGTAGGACTCGTGGGACGTTTTTCAGAATTCGAATATCTTAATATGGATGGCTGTATCAGGAATGCTATGGATTTTGTGAGGGATCATTCATGAGGGTTAATATTTTTGTAGAAGATTTTCTAAATTTAAAGTATCTCGGTTGTGGAACTGCAGCAAAAACACTTTACAGGCAGTTGTCCAGTATGCCGGATATGGAAGTATCATGGAACTCCAAAGGTCGGGATTTTGACATAGTCCATTATCATACATTCGGCCCTGTATCGCTCTTGAGCCGGCGATTTTCAAAGGGCATTAAAATACTGACTGCGCATGTCACTCCCCGCCTTAATGAAGGGGGGCTGGCATTCAGCAAATATATTACTCGTTATTACCCGTATAGCTACAGGAAGTTTGATCATATAATTACCCTGGTAGATGGGTCCCGCAGCGAAGTTCGCCAGATCGCACCTTTTGTTCCTACCACAACGATCCCGAACGGGGTGGATAGGAATTATTTCAATATGGATAAAGTCAAGCGGAAAAGCTTCAGGGACCGGTATAAAATATCGGGCAGTGAAAAGGTAGTGCTTGCTGTCGGCCAACAGACACCACGCAAAGGAATATACGACTTTTTAGAACTGGCAAAACTGTATCCTGAAATACACTGGGTGTGGGTTGGAGGATTTCCTGCAGGGCTATTTTCAAAAGATCGTTTTAAGATAGAAAAAATGAAAAATAATTGCGGAAATAACGTAATATTTACTGGATTTATTCCCGACATAGCGGAAGCCTATAATGGTGCAGATGTATTTTTAATGCCTTCCTATTCTGAGATACTTGTCTTGGTGATCCTGGAAGCTCTATCATGCGGCCTGCCTGTAGTTGCCCGTGAAATACCTGAATTCACAGGGATTTTTAGTGGAGTAGCACAATTTTTTAATAATGTAGAGGAGGCCGGGGAGCTTATTGCAGAAGATGGTAAATTGAAACAATATTCCATCAGGTCGCGTGACTTCACAGAGCAGTATGACATTAAAAAAGTTGCAAATATGCATTATGATCTTTACAGGAAACTGATAGAACCATGATCTCAGTAATCGTCCCCACATACAATGAAGAAACTAACATTACAGCTTGCCTGCGATCCTTAAGTAACCAGACAATTAGCAGGGATGAATATGAAATTATCGTAGTGGATGGAAATTCTAAGGACTGCACATGTGAACTGGCACGGGAATATGCCGATGAAGTTATTACCCAGACAAGCAAAAAGGTAGGTGGGGCCAGGAATGACGGTGTATTGCGCTCCAGAGGAGATATCGTTGCTACAACTGATGCAGACTGCATTATCCCCCCCGAATGGCTTGAGATAATAAAGAATGATTTCAAGTCCCATGATATTGTTCAACTTTATGGGACTGTTTATCCAAATGAAAGGGGATTAAAAAACAAACTCTACCTTATGAGCGGAAATACCTTTTCAAGGATCGGGTATTATACCGGCGCCCTTTTTTATACGCTTGGATGCAACACTGCATTTGATAAAAAAGCGTTCATTGACGCTGGCATGTACAGATGCATCGATGCAGGTGATGACGTTGAGATCGCACTGAGGATGCGTAAACTTGGACGTGTAATGCTTGACGGTCGTATGAAGGTTGGATTCTCAATGCGCAGGTTCCAGCAATTTGGGATGATAAAATCGGTTTATGAATGGCTATACATTGTTGCCAGTGGGGGTGAAGCTTCGAAATACTCATACTCGAAAAGAAATTATAGATAAAAAAGGTGTTAAGGTTGTACGTACAAACTTAAATCTGAATTCTCACTGGTAATCAAAAATGACAGTAATTTGAATTGAGGGACAAACCAAAAAAGAAAATTTTTTTAATTGAATAGGTTAGGATAGGAGTGGTGATTATGTTTGGTTCGTTCCTCAACGAATAAAATGTTGTTCGAGATATAAGGCAATTTTCCAAAGTTAAATTACCAGAGAATCGTAGATGTGAAGGTGGTATTGTCGACAAGAAACTACATCATGAATTGCAGTAATGCCACTCCTTCCATTTGGAGTGACCTTACTATGGCATGCGTTCTTAGTAATGAG
>Ga0209540_10001905_pt1 | contig 15150 bp, 13 predicted proteins | sample BarGraIncu01121A_FD_184501 | JGI IMG/M metagenome (GOLD analysis project Ga0209540, IMG submission 184501) | Arctic peat soil microbial communities from Barrow, Alaska - Barrow Graham LP Incubations 011-21A (SPAdes) (version 2) | ecosystem: Environmental > Terrestrial > Soil > Wetlands > Peat... | reverse complement strand
TGCAGTCAAGGGCAACAAGAACAGAGGATACTTCCTGCTCCATATCCCCCACCATAAGGCCTACATTGTCATAGCTTGACTTTAGCCTTGAAGGAGCCCGCTCCTCAAGGATGTTGTGCACATCTTTAATCTTTAAAGCCATTTCTGCATCTCCTCCAGCCTTTTCAATTTCATCTCAAGCTCTCTTTTCCTGCCCACTGCAAGATCCGTATCATCCTGTATCTTGCCAAGTATCTTGCTGTACTTTTCGAGTTTGTGCTTTATGAAGCCTTTTATTTCAGGATGTTTTTCATTATACAGCTTCTCGCTTATTTCAAAGAAAATGTCATCTATATCGTATGTTTTTTCATCATACCTTATTTTTATTATCTCATAATATTTGTTTTCGTCAATACATAGTTCTTCATCGATTATTTCATAGCCTTTTTTGTATATATATGCCCTCAATACCTCTGGGTTCTGCACCGGCTGAACTACAAGATATTTAAGCTCCCTGAAAAGGTCCATTCTTTCTTCAATGATATCCCTTATCAGGTTGCCGCCCATGCCGGCGATGATAGCCACATCGGTCTCGCCCTTATTCAGTGTGTTGAGGCCCGGCCCGATCCTGCATTCTATCTTATCGTCAAGGCCGTTTAGGCTTATGTTCCTTGCAGCCTTTTTTATCGGCCCCATGTTTATATCTGACGCAATAGCCTGGCTGCAAATGCCCTTCTTAACCAGGTAAATCGGTATGTAAGCATGGTCTGTTCCTATGTCTGCCACGCATCTGCATGGCTCGACCATTGATGCTGTTTTCCCAAGCCTAACGCTTAATTCCATACATTAAAACATTCCCTTCTAGTCCTGCTTATAAAAAGGCACCTTGAAAAAGGTGCCCGTAAATCTGCTAATCCAAATAATCCTTTAATTTTTTGCTTCTGCTCGGATGTCTAAGCTTTCTGAGCGCTTTTGCTTCTATCTGTCTGATTCTCTCTCTAGTGACGCTGAACTCCTTGCCCACTTCTTCAAGCGTCCTTGCTCTTCCATCATCAAGACCGAACCTGAGCCTCAGGACTTTCTCTTCCCTTGGAGTAAGTGTATCCAGAACGTTTATCAGCTGTTCCTTGAGCATTGTGAATGCTGCTGCTTCTGCAGGCGCCAGAGCGTCATCGTCAGGTATGAAGTCTCCGAGATGGCTGTCTTCCTCTTCTCCTATAGGGGTTTCAAGAGATACAGGTTCCTGTGCAATCTTCATGATTTCCCTTACCTTGTCCACCGGCATGTCCATAACTTTTGCAATTTCTTCAGGCTGGGGCTCCCTTCCGAGTTCCTGGAGAAGCCTTCTTGACTCACGTATGAGCTTGTTTATAGTCTCAACCATGTGCACAGGTATTCTGATAGTTCTAGCCTGGTCTGCAATAGCCCTGGTTATCGCCTGCCTAATCCACCAAGTTGCGTAGGTGCTGAATTTAAATCCTTTTCTGTAATCAAATTTCTCAACGGCCTTAATAAGACCCAGGTTGCCTTCCTGAATCAGATCAAGGAACAGCATACCTCTGCCAACGTATCTCTTTGCTATGCTGACAACAAGCCTGAGGTTTGCCTCGGCCAGTTTCTTCTTTGCAATAGGGTCATTCTCTTCGATCCTCTTAGCGTACTCTACTTCTTGCTGAGGTGTCAAAAGAGGAACTTTCCCTATTTCCTTTAGATACATCCTGACCGGATCGTCTATAGCTATACCCTCAGGAACCGATAAATCCAATTCCTCTTCCTGAACCTCTATCTCCTGCATATCTCCTATGACTTCGATGCCAGTAGATTCCAGAACTTCATAAATTTTTTCAATCTGTTCAGGGGATAATTCAACTTCTTCAAGTTCATCCATAATTTCTTTGTATGTCAGGCTCCCGCTTGCTTTACCTTTATCAAGGATCCTCTTAACGACCAATGTCATTGAATCTTTATCCTTCATGCTTTCTACTTCTTTTGCCATCTATCTCATACCCCCTTTTTTTGTATTTTTATAAACTCTTTGGCCAGCTCCATAGACTCCTGAAGCTTTCCTTCGGCTTCAAACCGCTTTATCTTCAGCATTATTTCTTTTTTCGACTCCTCTAGTTTAAATTTTTTGATTTCCTTTAAGCAGTCATCAACAAAGCTGTCTATGTTATTCATATCATAAACTGTTTCATACTCAAGGATATTAACCCATTCACCAATAATGTCAGGGTCCTTGAGTTTCAGTTCTATGGCCTTTTTCCTGGCTGACTGTTCAGAGTGCCTCATGCTCAGAATCTGTTCGAACAGCATCCTGTGGCTTTCAACAATAAAATCTTCTTTATCCATATGCTGCCCTGCATATTCCAGGGCATAAGGTTCCTCAAGCATAAGCTTCAGGAGTGTCCTTTCAGCTTTAAGATAAGCCGGTTCCAGATATAATTTTTTGCTGAAATCCGATATATTGTTATTATTTTGTTCTTTCTTTTCGACGCTCTGTATTTTTCTGTTAAGCATGTCGTACAGCGCCTGGTCCTTGATATTCGTTTCCTCAGAAATCTTCCTTATATACACATCCCTTTCAACAGAATCAAGGTCTGTCAGGATCTGAATAGCTTTCTCCACATAGTGAATCAGGTTATCCGGATTTTTGATGTCTACTCCCTCTCTCAACTTGGATATTCTGTAATCTACAAGGGGGAGCGCTTTTGATAGCAGTTTTACGAAAGCATCCTTGCCGTTGTTTCTTATGAATTCATCCGGATCCTTCCCTTCAGGAACTGTCAGGACCATCACACCCAGTCCTGCCTGCTTGAGTATGTCAAGCCCCCTCAGGGTAGCGGCCTGACCCGCCAGATCAGAGTCGTAGGCTATTACCACCTTATCAACGTATCTCTTAATGAGCTTGGCCTGGTTTATGGTCAGTGCTGTTCCCAGTGAAGCTACGGCATTCGTTATGCCGCACTGATGCAGAGCAATGCAGTCCATATAGCCTTCCACTATAATAATGTAATCTTCTTTAAGGTCTTTTATGGTGAAATTCATTCCGTAAAGATTTATGCCCTTTTTAAAAAGGGGAGTCTCCGGAGAATTCAGGTATTTGGGTTTCGTGTCGTCCATGACCCTTCCCCCGAAACCTATAACCTTGCCTTTGTAATTGAATACTGGGAACGTTACCCTGTTCCTGAACCTGTCATAGTAGGTCCCCTTAGGGCTTTTTATGATCAATCCGGCGTTTAACAAATCCAGCTCTGAGTAGCCCTTCCCTTTCAGGTATTTCAGCAGGGAATTCCAGCTGTCGGGCGCATATCCCAGTCCGAAATTTGCTATAAGCTTTTTCGTTATCCCTCTGTTCAGAAAATAGTCCAATGACGCCTTGTTTTCCAGAAGGTTCCTTCGGAAAAACTTAGCTGCCTCTACGTTCAGCGAATACATTTCCTCGTACCTTTCCCTGGCAGGTGATTTCTCATCCTGCGTATCGATACTTATATTCACCCTTTCGCCGAGCAGCTTTAACGAATCCAGGAAAGTCAGCTTTCTTGTCTTCATTAAAAATGTTATGACATTTCCGGCTTCCCCGCATCCAAAACATTTAAATATCTGTTTTTCTTGGGATACGCTGAAGGATGGGGTTTTTTCATGATGGAACGGACACAATCCAACATAATTTCTTCCGGCTTTTTTAAGTTTAACAGTTTCAGATATTATGTCCACAATATCATTTTCGTCTTTAATCTTTTGGATTACCTCATCCGATATCAATAAATAATCACACCTATAATTGTATTTGTTTTTTTGTCACCAAACTATTATACTATATTCTTGATAAATGTAAAATTTCCTTCAAAAAAAATATATTTTTTTGCATTATTAATTGCAGCAATGTCAATAAATAACTATTTTAGGAACATAAATGCTGTTAAACAGCGAGAGACAGTAGTCATCGCTCATGCCCGAAATGTAGTCCGCAACCCCTTGATAGCGTCCCTCCTCTTCTACAATCGACCTGTAGATTTCAGGCATTTTTTCAGGGTGTTTATAAAAGTAATTGAATACCTGCTCAAGCACAAATTTTGCTTTCTCCCTCTCTTCCTTAAGAAAATCTCCGTTATACACATTTTCAAAAAGGAAGGCCCTGAGCTTTGAAAGTGACTCCTCTATCTCCGGGTCAAGCGAAACCCAGCACACCCCTTTATCCAGATTATTCAATGTTGTGTATATGCAGCTTGTCACCAGCGTGTTTATCCTCTCGCTGTGGTTCCTTCCCAGCTTTTCAAAGGAATTTTTAGGGAGATCCTTTTCTTTCAAGAGTTTAGCCCTGATGGAGTCATCTATATCGTGATTTACATAGGCTATCTTGTCGCTGTATCTGACTACCTGCCCTTCAAGAGTGAACGCCCTCTGTCCTTCTTTTGAAAATCCGCTGTGATGCATTATCCCGTCAAGTACCTCTTCGCTCAGATTTAATCCGCGTCCCTGTTTTTCCAGCCTTTTCAGAACCCTGACACTGTTGACATTGTGCCTGAAGCCGCCCGGAAGAAGTGAATTCAACACATCCTCTCCGTTATGGGCAAAGGCAACATGCCCGATATCATGGCCCAGAGCTATCGCTTCGATCAGATCCTCATTCAAGCCGATGCCCTTGCCTATTGTTCTTGCAATCTGCGAAACCTCCAGCGTGTGCGTAAGCCTGGTCCTATAATGGTCTCCGAAGGTTCTTATATACACCTGGGTTTTGTGCTTCAGCCTCCTGAAGGACTTGCTGTGGATTATTCTGTCCCTGTCCACCATATAGCAGGTTCTTATGTTATCTTTTTTCTCTTCAACGGCTCTTCCTCTGCTATTTGATGAGAAAGCCGCGTAGTTCTGTAGAATCAATAATTCATTGTTTTCAATTTTTTCTCTTATCAACATCTCACATCACCCACTTTATTTATTCTATGTAACAATGAAAATGTCCTCTATTCTCATACATACAAATAAAGCCGGTACCTTGTACCGGCTTACTGCTTTTGTTGATTATTTTTGTCTATCTCTTGTTTTTGATCTGTGCCTGTGCAGCTGCAAGTCTTGCAACAGGGACTCTGAATGGTGAGCATGAAACATATGCAAGCCCTTCATTGTGGAAGAATTCCACTGAAGAAGGATCTCCGCCGTGCTCTCCGCAGACTCCAAGTTTTATGTCTGGTCTTGTCTTCTTTCCTAATTCAACTGCCATCGTAACAAGCTTGCCTACACCGTGCTGGTCTAATTTAACGAAAGGATCGAAGTCGTATATCTTTTTGTCATAGTAGTGAATAAGGAATTTTCCTGCGTCGTCTCTTGAGAAACCGAATGTCATCTGAGTCAGGTCGTTTGTTCCGAAGGAGAAGAACTCAGCTTCTTCTGCGATTTCATCTGCAGTAATGGCAGCTCTAGGTATCTCTATCATTGTGCCCACCATGTACTTCATGTCCACGCCTGCTTTTGCAATTATCTCGTCAGCCACTCTGACAACTACGTCTTTAACGTATTTCAGCTCTCTGACTTCGCCAACTAAAGGTATCATTATTTCAGGGAGCAGTTTATAGCCCTTGTTCTTTGAAACTTCGATTGCGGCTTCTATTATTGCTCTTGTCTGCATTTCTGCTATTTCCGGGTAAGAAACAGTCAGTCGGCAGCCTCTGTGTCCCATCATAGGGTTGAATTCATGCAGCGATTCCACTGTATTTTTAAGGTTTTCGAAAGAAACTCCCATATCATCAGCCAGTGCATGGATGTCAGAGTCTTCTGTCGGAAGGAACTCATGCAGCGGCGGATCCAGAAATCTTATTGTAACCGGTCTTTCTTCCATGGCTTCGTATATTCCTATGAAATCCTCTTTCTGCATTGGAAGCAGCTTGTCTAAAGCTCTTCTTCTCTGATCTTCTGTATCTGAAAGGATCATTTCTCTTACTGCAGCGATTCTCTCTTCAGCGAAGAACATGTGCTCTGTTCTGCAAAGTCCAATTCCTTCTGCTCCGAACTTTACTGCCTGGACTGCATCCTTTGGTGTGTCTGCATTGGTTCTAACTTTCATGTATCTGACTTCGTCGGCCCATGACATGAAAGTTCCGAAATAACCGCTTATTTCTGGTTCTGTAGTTTTTACTGCTACTCCGTATACATTTCCTGTGCTTCCGTCTAGGGATATGTAGTCACCCTCATGGTAAGCTTTTCCGCCTACTTCAAATTTTCCTTTGGTTTCATTTATTTTTAATTCTCCGCAGCCTGCAACACAGCATGTTCCCATACCTCTTGCGACAACAGCAGCATGTGATGTCATTCCGCCTCTTGCGGTGAGTATTCCTTCTGCTGCAACCATTCCTTCGATATCTTCAGGTGAAGTTTCAAGTCTTACCAGTATTACTTTTTCGCCTTTTTCGTGGTGCGCTTTGCAGTCAGCTGCTGTGAAGTATATTTTTCCGGATGCTGCTCCAGGTGATGCTGGGAGCCCTTTTGCGATAACTACGGCTTTATTGAGATCATCCTGGTCAAATGCAGGGTGAAGCAGTGAGTCAAGCTGTTTAGGATCAACCTTGAGAAGCGCTTCTTCTTTTGTTATAAGTCCTTCTTCAACCATTTCAACTGCTATTTTAAGTCCTGCATCTGCAGTTCTCTTTCCGTTTCTTGTCTGGAGGAAGTAGAGCTTGCCCTGTTCTATTGTAAATTCCATATCCTGCATGTCTTTGTAGTGTCTTTCAAGGTTTGAAGCTATTTCCATGAATTGATCGTAACATTCAGGAAGGTCCTCATGAAGCTTAGATATAGGCTGAGGTGTCCTTATTCCTGCAACAACGTCTTCTCCCTGTGCGTTAATAAGGTATTCCCCGAATATCAGTTTTTCTCCGGTAGCAGGATTTCTTGTAAATGCAACGCCTGTACCTGATGTTTCTCCCATGTTTCCGAATACCATTGACTGTACGTTTACTGCTGTACCCCAGCTGCTTGGTATGTCGTTTAATCTTCTGTATACTATTGCTCTTGCATTATTCCATGATCTGAATACAGCAGTTATCGCTTCCATAAGCTGAGTCTTAGGGTCCTGAGGGAATTCGCTGCCCAGTTCTTTTAAGTAAAGAGCTTTGTATTTAACAACCAGGTCCTTAAGGTCTGACGCGGAAAGGTCTGTATCAAATTTTGCTCCTCTGCTGTGTTTTTCTTCGTCAAGAATATCTTCGAATTTTCTCTTCTCAACGTCCATAACAACGTCTGAGAACATCTGGATAAACCTTCTGTATGAATCATAAGCAAACCTTTCATTCTTTGTAAGCTTTGCAATTATTTCCACAGTCTGATCGTTCAATCCTAGGTTAAGGATTGTGTCCATCATTCCAGGCATTGATGCCCTTGCACCTGATCTAACAGATACGAGCAGCGGATTTACATTGCTACCAAATTTCTTGCCTGTCTTGTTCTCAAGATCCACCAATGCTAAGTTTATCTGGTTTACTATGCTTTCATTGAGCTTCTGTCCGTCAACATAATATTGTGTGCATGCTTCAGTGGATACTGTGAATCCCTGAGGAACTGGCATTCCGAGGTTGGTCATTTCTGCAAGATTTGCTCCCTTACCTCCCAATAAATTCTTCATGCCTGCGTTTCCTTCATTGAATAGGTAAACATACTTTTTGGTATCCATAATCGACATCCCTTCTAAAATTATTGTAATTTTTTACTGTTTGTCAGCAAAATCATTTTCTCCCATTGCTACAAATAACTTTGTAATGTTTGTTTTTGACACTTTTCCAACTATTTTATAGATTTCTTTAGATCCATCATTTCCTTTTTCCAGAACTGGCAGACAGTCTACTTCATGCTCTATGATCTTCTGCGCAGCTACATAAGCATTCTCGCCTTTTTCTACATATACTATGTTTGGCATCCTGGTCATAAGCATTCCTACTGGCACCTTATGCATGTCCATGCCGCCAATGGCCATCTTGAGAAAATCCTTCCTTGAAACCGCACCTGTGAATGCTCCGTTGTTCACAACAAACATTGTGCCTACATCATTTAAGAACAAGTTCACAATTGCATCATAGACAGTGGAGCTCTCCTCCACTACGACCGGCTTCGACATTATAGCCTCCACCCTTACGTTTCTTACATATTCATGCAATGGACTGTAAGACGGCTTCCTCGAATAAATATACCCGACTTTGGGTTTTGCTTCCAGAATACCGAGCATTGTCAGTATCGACAGATCAGTTCTTAAGGTTGCCCTTGTCACACTCAATTTTTCTGCAAGATGCTCGCTGGTTATTGGCTGGCTCTCTTTTACCAGTTCTATAATTTGTTCCTGTCTGGGTGAAAGTTTAATGGCATTCACCTTCCTTCTAATTTACTGTGTTATGTATTGTTGAATTTGTGCATTATATTTAACGTCTTAATAGTATATAGTATAACACTTATAGTCAAATAACACAATACTTAAATGCCAATATGATGCACGCTTTTATATAGTATAACACTTATGTGCTCATGATAATAAAAAAGCGGCAGACTTAATTGCCTGCCGCTACCGTCCTGATGGACTATTTTTCCTCTTTTGGTTCTTCTTTTGGTTCTTCTTGATCCTTCTTAGTTTCTGGCTGCTCATTATCTTCCATTTCGTCGAACTTCACTGTATACTGATATACATTTTCATCCTTCTCTTCGCTTTTGCCTTTTCCTTTGAACTTATCCTTTAAGTCTTCTGCAGTTTCAGTAACCTTATCCTTCACATCTTTCATTGTGTTTTTGAATGCGGTGTTTACGACTTCCACTGTTCCGTCGGACTTAATAATCTCAATTGTAAGCTTTGTGACAACTGCTGTAATAAGGCCAACTGCGAGAATAGGAGGCCATATAAGCGCTGTAAGCATAGCTGCCGCTCCCGCTGTAACAGGGATATCTATCAGAACTTTGTCATCCTTTTTTATTCTTATCCTGTTCACATTGCCTTTATTTATCATATCCTTTATCCAGTCGAAAAACTCTTCCTTTGAAGAAAACATGTTATCAACAGGTTCTTCTTTCTGGCTCTCTAGATAGATAAGAGCATCAACCACATTGCCCTCGCAGGCTTCAAGCGCTTCCTTGGCTTCTGAATAACTAGCTCCGGTTCTCTCTCTTACGATATCAATTTTCTCTAATGTAATCTCACTCATTGACAATCACTCCTTTTAAATAGTTTAATGTTTCGAGGCTTTTCGGTTTTTTATAATAGTTTTGAGATATAGCCATAGATAGTATCTTATATAGCTCCTCTTTGACATCACTGGAAAGAGTCACTCTATATATGTTCTGAAATGACATTTTTGACAAAGCTCTCAACGCATTGAATGCGGCATAGCTAATTTTCAAGCCACTTGTCCGGTCACAGTCGGCGCAGATGCCTCCGCCGTATTGGCAGCTTATATAGTCGGAGGTGCTGATTTTCTTGCCGCAGGCTACGCAGTGATCCAGCTCGAAGCTGAAGCCGGTGGATTCAAGAAGCTTTATTTCAAAGGCCCTTGCCAGTATCTCAATATCGCCTATTTCATTTTTCATAAAATAGAAAGCGGATATGAGATGCACGAACAGGCCCCTGTTGCTTTCTTCGTCCTGCATGCTGATTTGTATCAGTTCGCATAGGTATGAGGCGTAGGTTATGTGTTCCAAATCTTTAAGAAGTCCCTGGAAAGACTCCGTAATCTGGACTTCGTTAATGGTGTACATGCTTTTTCCCTTGTACAGCACGTATTCCCCATAGCAGAACATCTGGCTGGATGCCATGAATCTGCTCTTGCCCTTTTTTGCGCCTCTTGCGACGGCTGAAACTTTACCCAGCTTTTCGGTGAAGAGCCACAGGAGTTTGTCATTTTCATTAATATCCTGTGTCCTTATTACTATTGCGCGGGTTTTAAATATCGACAGAAAACCATCCCCTTAAAAAGGATATGATATCATTATACCCTTTATTAAATAAATTTCCACAATTATTTTAAATTTTCTAAATTTTTATTTATTTTATTTGTATCCAAGCTCTCTCAGGAGGTTAGAGCTATCTCTCCAATCCTTTCGAACCTTGACCCACACTTCCAGATATACTTTCTCGCCCAGGAACTTCTCGATGTCCTGTCTTGCGTAAGTGGATATCTTTTTGAGCATGGAGCCTTTTTTTCCTATTATTATGCCCTTGTGGGAATCCTTTTCGCACAATATATCGGCGGATATGTGGTATATCCCCTTCTCATCCCTTTTCATCGATGTTACGTCTACGGCTATTCCATGAGGCACTTCTTCGGAAAGAAGCCTAAGCGCCTTTTCCCTGATTGTTTCGGCAACTATGAATTTTTCATCCGAATCGGTTATCATGTCCTCAGGGTAATACTTTGGGCCTTCAGGCATATAGGAAACCATGAGTTCTTTCAATGTGTCCACGTTTTTTCCCTTGATAGCAGCTATAGGTATGATCTCCGCAAAATTGAACTCTGCCGAATAATTTTTCAGCGTTTCTGCCACTCTCTCCTGAGTTGTCTCATCGATCTTGTTTAAAACTAGGAATACAGGCACTCCAGTTTCTCTGAGCTGATCCAGGATGTATTTGTCTCCTCTTCCAACCTCCACATCCGGAGTGGTCATGAAAATTATAAGGTCCACTTCCTTCAGCGAGTCCTTTGCGAGCTTAACCATGAGTTCTCCGAGCTTGTGCTTAGGCTTGTGCATGCCCGGTGTGTCAACAAATATAAGCTGGTACTCATCAGTGTTGAGTATGCTCTGTATGTTTTTCCTTGTGGTTTGGGGCTTGCTGGAAACGATGGAGAGCTTTTCCCCCATGATTTCATTGGCTAGAGTCGACTTGCCGACATTCGGCCTTCCGATTATAGTGATAAATCCTGATTTAAACATAAATGATTCTCCTTAATATTTTATAGGTCTTTTGGTGTAAATGCGTCAGGGATAAGTTCCTCAACGCTTCTTACTATATAGTTCTCAGCATCCTGGGCAACTATGACTTTTGTGTTTTCATCTGAAAATTCAGAGATGACCTGCCTGCATATTCCGCAGGGAAAAGCAAAGCTGCCTTCTTTGCTGCCGACTATGCATATTGCACTTATTTTCCTGTGCCCTTCCGATACCGCCTTGAATATTGCAGTCCGCTCGGCGCAGTTAGTAGCTCCGTAGGATGCGTTTTCAACATTGCAGCCCGTATAGACGCTGCCGTCATCCATTATGAGAGCAGCTCCAACGCGGAAATTCGAGTAAGGCACATATGCATTCTTCCTCGCATCTGCAGCCATGGAAATCAGATCTTCAATCCTCATCAACACTCTCCCCTTTTGTTTATTATTCTATGTGAACAAAGTATAGAGCAAAATGGTCAATATTATTCCAAGGACAGCTCCAGCCAAAACCTCCAAAACTGAGTGGATTTCTGAATCCACCCTGCTCTGTGCAACCAAGAAGGCCATTATGAAGCTGATTACAAATACGATCGGCTGCCCGGTATACAGTGTAAGCGCGGTAGCCATAGAAAACGAAAGCGCACTGTGGCCGCTGGGCATACCGCCCTTTAGAGGGGTGCCTTCGCCGAAATGAGCTTTAGCGATAACAACAGTAATGGTGACTATGACAAGAATCAGGAAAATTGTATACGGGCTGGAATTCCTCACCTTGTTTATGACCGCAAAGTCAATCATCCATATCTTGTCCCAGAACAGTATGAACCCTACCACAAGTGCATTGATGGCAGCTAGCAGCACACCGCCTGCTGCTGCATTTTTTGCCTGTTTTGCAAGAGGGTGGTAATAGTTGGCCGTAAGGTCGATGGTGAATTCAATTGCCGTGTTCATGAGCTCTGCCATTAGAACCATGCAAATCGATATTATTATTATCAGAAGCTCAATTCTGCTAAGATCGTAGAAAAAGCATGCTGTCAGAACAACAAGGGCGGCGACCATATGGATCCTCATATTCCTTTGGGTTCTTACAGTATGTATGATCCCTTCGATTGCATAATTGAAGCTGTCCAGCATTTTCCTTACGTTCATACCCTATGGCCTCTCGTCATGTCAAAATTTTTTAGTATCTCCTCTTCCTTAGCCCTCATCCTCTTCTTGTCAGCTGCGTTCATATGGTCGTAGCCGAGCAGGTGAAGGATTGAATGAACTGTAAGGTAACAGGTTTCCCTTAAGAAGCTGTGGTTATAATCTTCGCTCTGCTCCCTTGCCCTTTCAAGCGAGATTACTATGTCTCCCAGAACAAGCTGGTCGTCATCAAGGTCTTTGGCTTCAAACCTCTTTCCGGCGTAAAATTCACTGAAAATTAGCCCTTCAGGATAATTGAGCATTGGAAAGGACAGCACATCCGTTACACTGTCAATGTGCCTGAATTCGTTGTTTATGCTTCTTATGGCTTCATTGTCCACCAGTGTTATGCTGAGTTCCCACGGAATATTCACCCCTTCTTCTTTGAGGGTGTACTTCACTATATCTTCTATCAGATTATAAAACTTATCATCTACAAGTATCTTTTCCTGATCGTCATCCCATAAAATCATAGTTTTACCTCCTTATAATGCCCATTTGTCCTCAGGGTATTCTATCCGGCTGTGGTAAATGCCGTCGAACACCTTAAGGAAAGCATACTTTATTTTTTCTATATCCCTGAAGGTCAGATCGCAGTTGTCAAGCTGCTTGTCGTCAAGCCTCGATTTGATTATGCTGTCGACCATCTCCTCTATCTTTTCCTTTTTAGGTTCTCTTATAGACCTGACGGCCGCTTCAACGGCATCAGCCAGCATCAGTATTCCGGCTTCCTTTGTTTCCGGGACAGGGCCCTTGTACCTATAATCCATCTCATTTATTTCCGTCGGATTTTCGCTGCTGTTTCTTACAGTGATGTAAAAATATTTTGCCAGAGAAGTCCCATGGTGCTGCTCAATAACATCGATTATGTCCTTGGGCAGCTTGTACTCCCTGGCAATTTCAATCCCGTCCTTAACGTGTGATATTATTATCTGCGTGCTTAGGTTGGGAGAAATCTTGTCGTGAGGGTTGTCATTTTCAAGCTGGTTCTCCTTGAAGAAGTATGGCCTTTTCAGCTTTCCCACGTCATGGTAGCAGGCGCATACCCTTGCAAAAACAGAATTCCCGCCAACTGCTTCGGCAGCATACTCTGCCAGGTTTCCAACCAGAATGCTGTGATGGTAAGTTCCCGGCGCTTCCATAAGAAGTCTTTTGAGCAGCGGGCTGTTTGGATTTGACAATTCAAGAAGCTTAGTTGTTGTCACTATGTCAAAAAAACGCTCCAGAAACGGCAGGAAGCCAATGGTAAGGATGCCAGACACAAGACTTGCAACTACAGAATAGAAAGCTTTCTGGGTGACATCGCTGACGTTGTTGCTGAGCAGAAGTCCCACAGAGAACGCCATGACCCCATTTATTATACTCACGATTAAGGCTGCGTACAATATCTCATTCCTTTGCTGGAGCTTCCTTGTTGCCATGGAGCCCACGAAAGCATTTGCCACTGCAAGAATGGTAATCTCAATATCGAAATTAACCGCTCCACTTATAAGTATGCAGTTTAGCAGACTTGTCGCCATTGATGCCCTCGGATTAACCGCTATTGTAAACACCATAGGAATGAACGCCAGCGGTATGAAAAATGACGATGCAGAACCTGTCCTGGCCAAAAGTATTGCTGTGCAGTTAAGGAAATTTATCATGATAAGTTTTTTAGGATCATTGTAAACTTCAGGGTGCTGGCTGTAAAGGTAGAACCACTGCATCGACATAACCAGCAGGATGAGTACTCCGAGGATGATGTAGAGGTATGCGGAATAATAGCTTTCGTTATTCAAGAGTCCGAGATCTTCCAGAATTCCAATCTGATAGCTAGTGACAGGCTCTCCTTCCTTGACTATTATCTGTCCTTTCTTGATAACTACAGCGGAAACTTTTTTTGCTGCCTCGCTTTTCATATCCTCAGTCTTAGTTTCGTCATAGAAAAAGTTAGGCTTTATCTCATAATATGCAAGCTGCAAGACTATGTCACCTGAAGCACCCTTCAGGGCTGCAGACTTTATGCGTGTTTTTACAAATTCCCTGGCGCTGCTCATGTCAGCCTGATATAAGCTTTGTGTGCTGTCACTGATATTGTTGTTATCATACAGTTCGGCCAAGGTTGATACCAGCAAGTTCTGGATAACTCCTGCCCCATTTTGGTCGAGTCCAAGAAGATAGCCTGCCTGAGCATCCGTCAATGCAAATTTCGTCTGATCCTGCATTGCTTTGATCTTTTCATCTGAGCTGCTGGCGGATTTGGCAATCTCCGACCTCATCCCGAAGAAGCTGTTTATACTGTCTGCGACCTCAGTTTTCACTTCAGTTTTCTTGTTGTACTGGAGCGGAACTGCATTGATTGCTTCCTGCTTTCTTTCCTCTGTTAAAACAACATCCTCTACTTCCCTCTGCGCCTTAATGTCAACCTTGGCGATGTCCCCTTCCTTGAGGTTATATTTTGTGGTAACCAGCGAAGTAGAAAGAACGATGAATATAAACATAAATGTCAGAAGGAAGATTGCAGACCGTCTTATATTTTCTCTTTTTTTCAACAAACCAACTATTTTAGTCCTCATATTTGTCCCCTTGGCGTTTAGCGGCGAAGTGCTCTGTTTCCCTCTATTTTACCACATTTTCAGGTGTTATAAGCGAAAATCGTATAATTTTAGCTTATGCAAATTATTTTGCAGTATATTTCAAACCATACCCTTTATCAAACAGCAGGTCCGCATTTTTATTTCCTATGTCGCTCACGCTTTTGTAGTAAGGCATGGAAAGTTTGCCTGAAAAGTTAGTTTCGCCGAACAATACCGATGCGATGCCGTCGCCTTCTGAACCCGGAAGGTAGCACATCAATATGCTGTCCCAGCTGTCCATGTACTCGTTTATAAGTACATTCCTCCCAGCCACAATCAGCGTCACCACCGGTTTATTAAGGCTTTTGGCATATTCGATATACTTTTTATTATCCGGATGGGCCTTTTCTCCTGTAATGGAGAGATCCTTTGTATCTCCATAATACTCGACATATGGCAGTTCGCCGACTGCAAGGACTACCACATCTGCCTCCTGGGCCCTCTTCTCATCTGTGATAATCTCCAGGCCGTATTTGTCTGCGTAT
>Ga0209540_10001903_pt1 | contig 15163 bp, 14 predicted proteins | sample BarGraIncu01121A_FD_184501 | JGI IMG/M metagenome (GOLD analysis project Ga0209540, IMG submission 184501) | Arctic peat soil microbial communities from Barrow, Alaska - Barrow Graham LP Incubations 011-21A (SPAdes) (version 2) | ecosystem: Environmental > Terrestrial > Soil > Wetlands > Peat... | reverse complement strand
TATCATCATTCAAGGTGGTGGGAGACTCGAAGATACCATCAATTTCGTCGACAAGAGCCTCACCGCACATCACCAAACTTCTTCGGTAGCCGTCTATGAACACGCGTCACCGATCGATGAACGAACGTGGATCGCCCATGAGATCAAAGCGCGAATCGACAAGGGCGCAAAACCCGAATCTATCGTCGTCCTTAGCCGTCGCCATCAAGAACTCGTCGCCCTCGCTCCGCATATCGAACGCCGTGGGTTAAACGTGAATTACGAACGCCGCGACAATATCCTCGATGACGAACTTATCGATCTGATGCTGGTTATCAGCTCAATCATCGCCTCACTTTGGGACGATGGGGAACAGGAAACCGATAGCTTACTGCCCGAGCTTCTATCGCACCCCGCATTTGCCATCGACGCCGAGACGATCTGGCGCCTGAGTCTCGATGCGCACAAAAACCACCAGACGCTCATCGAAGCGATGCTCGTGAGCCCCGTGCTTACTCCTGTCGCGAATTGGCTCCTCGAGCTTCGCAAACTCATCGACACCACGCAGCTCGAACTAATCCTCGACACAATCGTCGGTGCGCCAGATGCCGAAGTAGTCGCAGCCTTCCGCTCGCCACTTTATGATTTTTACTTTTCTCCAGACAATCTCGAGAAAAACCCGGCGCGCTATATCGAATTCCTCGAGTCGTTGCGCACACTTCGCACGCGTCTTCGCGATTACCACACTCACGAGAAGCTCTATCTCCAAGATCTACTCGATTTCATCCGCCTCCATGAAGAGATGAATCTCGGCATCACTACGATCCGAAAGCGCAGTGATACACTCGCCGGTAGCGTCAACCTCATGACCGCGCACAAAGCCAAAGGCCTCGAATTCGAGCATGTTTTTATCATCAATGCCGTCGATTCGACATGGGGCGAGCGCGTCCGTAGCCATAACCGGCTCATCAGTTACACGGAAAATCTCGAGCTTGCGCCAGCTGGTGACAGCTATGATGAACGCCTGCGCCTCTTTTACGTCGCCATGACACGTGCCAAGCGCGAATTAGTGATAAGCTACAGTTCCGCCGATGAAATCGGCAAGACGACGCTTCCAGCCGGATTTTTGACCGACCTCACTGACATCCATACGGTTGCGCCACTTTCGATCGAAGAAGAACAGACAGCCCTCACTACCGACTGGCGAGCGAGCCTCGCGGATCACCCGACTGAGTCGATGCAAGCCCTTCTTCGTCCGATGCTTGAGACGTACAAACTCTCAGTCACACACCTCAACTCATTCCTCGACATCACGCGTGGTGGCCCTGGACAATTCTTGCTCCATAATCTCCTCCGTTTCCCTCAGGCGAAAAGCGCCAATGCGCGTTTCGGAACCGCCGTCCACTCTACACTCCAGCGCGCGCATAGCAACCTCAGCGCGACAGGCGTGAAGCGTCCCGTCGAGGATATAATCCACGATTTTGAGCACGAACTCGACGCCCAGCGTCTCGACACAAATGATCACGCGCAGTATCTGAGCCGTGGCATCGCCGTTCTCACGAAATTCCTCGAGGCATCGTACGATACTTTCAGCCAAGCACAAAAAACCGAGCTTTCGTTTGCCGCCCAAGGTGTTACGATCGGCGACGCACGCCTCACTGGTTCACTCGACCTCGTCGATATCGTCGACAAAAATATCCGTATCACCGACTACAAGACCGGCACCCCGAGCCGAGATTGGAAAGGAAAGACCGATTACGAGCGAATCAAACTCCACAAATATCGCCAGCAACTGATGTTCTACCAGCTACTCGCCGAAAACTCGCGCGACTATCGGAAATATCAGTTTGATGGAGCAGTGCTCCAATTCGTCGAACCCGACACGGCGGGCTCTATCCACGCACTCGAGACCTCATTTACGACTGAAGAATTAGAAGAATTCAGCAAGCTTATTAGCGCCGTCTGGCGATCGATAATTTCACTTGATCTTCCAGATACGAGTGATTACGAATCGAGCTTCAAAGGCGTACTTGCGTTCGAAAAAGACCTTATTGACAGATACAGCCCTTTAGGATAGTATAGGAAAACCACACGGGCCATTCAAATTGGCGCGGACGTGGCGCCCCTTTAATGACCCCCCGAGCCCGAAAGGCAATGCTATGCCGAACGCCCAGGATCACATCAACGCCGCCAAGAAGCGCCCGTCCGACCGTTCCGTCGCCGATCAGGCGCTCGTCGACGGGGGACGCGGCAGGCAAGACGTCCGCAACACCGCCTTCGAAGCTGAGCGCCTCGAGCGAATCTACGGACGCAAGAAGTCCTGACCCCCCGCAAGTCCTGAGGCTCGCAAACTCCAACTGCACCTCGCAGGGGAAGGCGAGGAGCAGGGGTGAGTCTCAAACCCCCGCCTATCGGCGGGATGTAGGTGCGAAGAACCCAGTGGTTCTTCCGTCACCTAGGTGAGTACGGTGGCAACGCCAGTACTCCCGGGGTGGCTCGGGATGGTGCGCACGCACCTCCCGAGCCACATCCCGCCCCCATATGTCTCAGTTGGTAGAGCATCTACTTGCATCAAGTAGAGGTCATTGGTTCAAGTCCTTTTGGGGGCACACTCAGCTCCGTGCGCGACAATTTTGTCCGTACGGAGCTGTTTCCATTTTTAGACTTCTTTGAAATACTATTGACCATAATGCACCAGTATGTTACGATATCTGATGATCGTGACTGTGAGCACGTTGTTGGAGTTCATCGCAGAACACTCAACAATGGCCCTGACTCGGTCACTTACGGTCTTTCCTGGACGCTGTCGAGAATATCCAGCGTGGGTTTGGGACAGGAAGGACCGAAAGTCTTGGTGTGCGTCCCTGGGGGTGGGCGGCGCGATACACCAAGCATGGTGAGAATATTGGGTGTCCCTCAATCTCTCATCATGGGGCGCGGGGGTCCGCTGACGGAAACGTCGAGCGGGCCCCGCGCCTGAACCCACGGTCCCCCTGGACAGAGTTAAGCCTCGCAAGAGTCAAGAACCGTTCGCAAGGACCATAACCGGCCTGCTTCTACAAAGAAGCGGGTCTAAACTTTTTTATGGAGTAAAATAGTACAAGTGAATAATTTTTGGAATAATCTCCCCAAACCATTTTTTGTGTTGGCACCGATGGAAGCAGTGACGGATGTCGTATTCCGTCATGTCGTAGCACGGTCAGGCGCGCCAGACCTATTCTTCACGGAATTTGCCAACGCCACAGGTTGGGTACATGCCGGTGACAAGGCTATTGCGGGTCGGCTGATCAAAACAGATGACGAACATCCGATCGTCGCCCAAATATGGGGTGGGGAACCGGGCGATATGGAGGCATTTGCGAAACATTGCGCCGAGCTCGGCTTTGATGGCATCGACATCAATATGGGTTGTCCCGCAAAATCCGCCGTCAAAAGTGGCGGGAGCGCCCTCATCCGCCAACCCGAAGTCGCGATCGCTGCTATCGCCGCCGCAAAGACCGCTAGCTTGCCCGTGAGCGTCAAAACCCGTCTCGGCTACAGCTCTGTCGACGAATGGCACGATTGGCTCACCGCACTGCTCCAGCAAAACATCGCCGCCCTGACCATCCATCTACGAACCAAAAAAGAGATGAGCAAAGTACCCGCTCATCATGAACTTATTTCAGGGGTTGTGAAATTACGCGACGAAATTGCGCCCAGTACTTTGCTCATCATCAATGGTGACATTCGCGACCGCGAGCATGGCATGGAACTCGTCAATGAATACGGCGTCGACGGCATCATGATCGGCCGAGGTGTATTCCAGAATCCATTCTGCTTTCGCGATACGCCAAAGCGAGCGACACGAGGCGGGGCTGCTCCCACTGAGACAAAATCAATTGATTTTGTCGAGGATGGGGCGGACCGAGTAGCAGGACCCGCGGATAGCGACCTACGTAGCGAAGCGTACGACGGGAGCGGAAAGAACAGGAAAGCTCTCGTTGAACTTCTGAATTATCATCTTGACCTCTTCGACGAATGGCAACCGGCGCTAGGGCGCCCTTACGAAACGTTGAAGCGATTTTTCAAGGTATATATCCGTGATTTCGATGGTGCGAGCGATCTCCGCGCAGCTCTCATGATGACGCACACGACAGATGAAGCACGCGAATTGCTGAAAACAATCGACTAGCCGCGACGACGGTGGCGGTGAAGGTCGGCGACTCGGAGTCGGACCATGTGACGGTCGATGAGCTGGTGAGCTTTTTCGAGCTCGACTTGGCTCGTGGCGTTGTCGCGCATTACGACAGCACGGTCAAGCGCAGCTTGAGTCTCGGCTTCGATGATATCATCACCATGATCAGCTTCGTCGACGAGTATCTTTACAGTCTTTCCTGTGATCTCGATGATGCCGCCACTGATAGCGAAAAACTCATGACGCTCTGAGGAGTGTGACTTCTCGAGCTTGACCGTCACCACACCAGGCTTCGCGACGGCGATAAGGTGTTCGTGCCCGGGAAATACTGCGATCTCGCCCTCGGTAGTCGGGATTATCACCTCATATACGTCCTCATTGATCGCTATTCCGGCAAGTGTCACAAGCTTCAAGCGCATCAGCTAATCCTTCTTCTCGCTAAGCGGACCTGCCGCCATGTAGAACCAGTGCTCCGGCTTGTCGTCATATTTGCCAGCGAGGATATCAGAGGCATCTTTGATCGAATCTTCGAGTTTGATGTACGAACCGGGGTTGCCCGTGAATTGCTGAGCGACGTAGAACGGCTGAGCAAGGAAACGCTGCAGGCGACGCGCGCGCGAGACGGTCTGTTTCTGGTCGTCACTGAGCTCTTCCATACCGAGGATGGCGATGATATCCTGAAGCTCCTTGTACTGCTGCAAGACGCGCTGGACTTCACGCGCGACCCGGTAATGTTCCTCACCGACAAGCTCTGGATCGAGGATAGTCGAAGATGAGTCGAGCGGATCGACGGCAGGATAGATACCGATCTCGGTCAGGCCACGGTTGAGCACGATCGTGGAATCGAGGTGGGCGAATGTCGCCGCCGGAGCTGGGTCGGTCAAGTCGTCGGCTGGCACATAGACGGCCTGGACAGAGGTGACTGAGCCTGTTTTTGTGCTGGTGATACGCTCCTGAAGGGCGCCCATTTCCTGCTGGAGGTTTGGCTGATACCCCACGGCGCTTGGAAGGCGACCGAGAAGGGCGGAAACCTCTGATCCTGCTTGAGTAAAGCGGAAGATATTATCGATAAACAGCAGCACGTCCTTGCCTTGATCACGGAACGCTTCTGCCATCGTGAGGCCAGAAAGGGCAACACGAAGACGCGCCCCAGGTGGTTCATTCATCTGGCCGAACACGAGGCTCGTCTTTTCGAGCACGCCCGCTTCTTTCATCTCGTGATAGAGGTCATTTCCTTCGCGCGTACGTTCACCGACACCAGCAAATACCGAGTTTCCTGAGTGAAATTTAGCGATGTTGTTGATAAGTTCCTGGATAAGCACGGTCTTGCCGACGCCCGCACCACCGAAAAGGCCGACTTTGCCGCCCTTTGAGATCGGTGCGATCAGGTCGATGACTTTGATGCCTGTCTCGAGAATTTCCGTTTTGCCACTCTGTTCTACAAGTGTTGGCGGTTCACGGTGAATCGGCGCTGTCGGGCCTTTTGGCATCACGCGACCGTCAATCGGCTCGCCGACGACATTGAACATTCGTCCTTGGGTCGCATCGCCGACAGGCACCGAGATCGGCGCGCCCGTCGCTTCGACTTCCTGGCCACGCTGCAGGCCGTCAGTTGTCTGCAAACTCACCGCACGAACAGTGTGCTCGTCGAGGTGTTGCGCGACCTCCAGGGTCACCTTACGATCCCCATGCTTGATCGTGAGTGCATCGTAGATCCCCGGCAACTTGTCACCTTCGAACTCAACGTCAACCACGACGCCGACAATTTGAATAATCTTTCCTGTATTAGTCATCATTTCCTCCTATAGTTTCCATTGGTAGTTGTGGTTGTATCCTCAGCGATAGCAAAGCTTTTTCCTCGTTAACGATTAGCCGAGCATACCGATCGAGCTCGCTGACCTGTAGGTTGGGTTGGTCGCTCAGCTCCAAATAATTCTCAAACTCCCAAGGATTAAACTCAACGGATGGGAGACCGGGCTCATCTTTTGCGTAACTGCCGTCACTATCAAGTTCATACATGACTGTCGCCAACTTGACAGCTTGGCGTATGATCTTCCATCTTTCGGCCGTTCTTGTCAGTGGGCGCTCAACGGAAGTGTTGCTCATTTCATCGCCTCCGCTCCACCACTTATTTCTGCTAATTCTTGGGTAATTGCGCTCTGGCGCTCTTTGTTCATCTCGAGTGTCAGGTCGTCGATCAGGTCACTCGCGTTGTCGGTCGCGTTTTTCATAGCAAGCATACGCATGCTGTGTTCGCTCGCACGGGAATCGAGGAGACACTGGAATAGGTGCGCTCCAATAAGGCGATAGGTAACCGCATCGAGTACACCAGAGACATCTGGCTCGTATTTTGCGTCGCGGACGAACTCGCGTACGTCTGTTTCGATGTAACCGGCGGGCAACAGCCGAATCTGGGTGGCCTCCTGCTTCATGCTGTTTATGAACTTCGTATAAATAATCGTCACCGCATCGACGTCGCACCTCGTATACATATCGCAGGCTGTACTGAGGATAGCGTGAAACGTCGAGCCGACGGGGTGATCGGGCATATCGTCGTACGATCCGATAATATCGGTGTCTTTGAGGCGCGATGCGAACTGCGAGACTTTACGTCCAACAGTAATCGTGTGGTTCTTGATGCCTCGCTCGTCATCTCGCTTCAGTAGATCGAGGTATTTTCGGAGGATATTGCCATTAAATGCGCCCGCGAGACCTTTATCACCTGCGACCACGATGATCAAGCGGCTCTTGACCGTACGCTTGGCGAATAGGGGATGCTCAGCGGTCGCGCCCTGGCTCGCGAGGTATGTCATAAGTTCATTTGCCGCCGCCACGTAGGGCGCAGAAGACTTCGCCGCGTCCTGCGTACGACGCATTCGACTCGCCGCCACCATCTGCATGGCTTTGGTAATCTGCTTGGTGCTTTTCACCGAGCGGATACGAGATCTAAGCTGACGGGTACTAGCCATTTCCGTCCTCCGCATCGATATTATCGTCAAGTGAATGCAGGTCGCCACCAGTTTTTTCCAAATCAACCAGCAGCGCGACTCTCTCTTTAATCTTATCGCGCGTCTGTAAAACCTCATCTATAGTATGGGCAAAGCCTGGATCGGGCATATCCCACCAGACAACATTATCTCCGCGTAGCCAATCTGGAGTTTGTTCTCTTGCGGCGATGTTGATTACCAAATCATATTGATTGAGCATGCCGTGAGTAAGTTGCATCCGCTTCGCTTCAATAGTACTCAGACCAATTTCTCCCATAACTTGGTTCGCGCTACTCTTGCGGTCGTTCTCAATTTCCCACTCACGAATCGTTTTTGCTCCTGGATTGAGATGTACCATATCGGTTGCGGCCGCCTCGGCATTATTCGTGTTAGTCATAGCATTATAGAAAGCCGACCCCATCTGGGAACGACCTACTCCGCCATGACAAACAAAGAGAATCTTCACTATCCCTCGAATCCTTTCGCAACTGATTCGGCGACTTTCTTCACTAATTTTACCGTCACTTCATCATCAGCGAACTTCTTGTCACCCTTATTGACCTCTTTCATCTCATCTTTGTGGTCGGTCCAGAGGCGGGTGAGGAGAGCGGTCTGTGCGTCTTTGATCTGTGAGGTTTGGACATTGTCGAACAGGCCTTCGTTGACCACATAGACGCTTACAACTTGCTCCCAGATGCTCATCGGCTGGTATTGAGACTGCTTCAGAAGCTCAGTGAGACGCTGTCCGCGGTTGATCTGTTGCTTTGTGTAGTCATCGAGGTCGCTACCGAACTGCGCGAAGCTGGCGAGCTCACGGAACTGCGAGAGTCCGAGCTTGAGACTACCAGAAACCGATTTGACGGCTTTTGTCTGGGCGTCACCACCGACACGAGAGACCGAGAGCCCCGCCGAGATAGCCGGACGAATACCCTGATAGAAAAGGTCGGTTTCGAGGAAGATCTGTCCGTCTGTGATCGAAATTACGTTCGTCGGGATGTACGCAGAGATGTCACCGGCCTGCGTCTCGATGATTGGCAGCGCCGTGAGACTACCGCCACCGAGCTCGTCAGATAATTTCGCCGAGCGCTCGAGGAGGCGTGAGTGAAGATAGAATACGTCACCAGGGAAGGCTTCACGACCCGGTGGGCGACGAAGAAGGAGCGACATTTGGCGATACGCCACGGCGTGTTTAGAGAGGTCATCATAGATCATGAGGGCGTGTTTGCCGTTATCGCGGAAAAATTCACCCATCGCTGTTGCTGCGTATGGCGCGAGATACAATAGTGACGCTGGATCACTTGGACCAGTCGCAACCACGATCGTTTGCTCCATCACGCCTTCTTCTTTGAGGCGTTCGATAAGTCGAGCGACTTTACTGAGCTTCTGCCCGATTGCCACATATACATTCACGACCCCTGTTTTTTGGCGAGCCTGGTTGATCATGGTATCAAGCACAATCGCTGTCTTTCCCGTCTGTCGGTCACCGATAATCAGCTCTCGCTGACCACGCCCGATAGGGAACATGGCGTCAATCGCCACGATACCGGTCATCAGAGGCTCATTGACGTGCTTGCGGCCCATGACACCGATCGCTTCACGCTCGACGAGGCCGCGCTGCTTCGTGACAATAGGCGCACCACCATCAAGCGGTTGGCCGAGAGGATTCACGACTCGTCCGAGCAGCTCTTCACCGATCGGCACGCTCAGGACTTCACCCTTGAGGCGGACACGATCTCCGGCTGAAACATATTGGTCGGATCCGAGCAAAACGGCGCCGATTTCATCTTCCATGAGGTTGAGGGCAAATGCCTCCACGATACCAGCCTTTGACTCAATCTCGAGCACTTCGTTGAACCCAGCTTTTCGGAGCCCATGGACCCAAGCCACACCGTCACCGATACGCGTCACGATACCGACTGACTCGAATTTTTCACTTGCATCAAGCTTCGCGATCGCGTCGCGCAAGCCTTTTGATAATTCCGTAATTTCAATTTCTGCCATAAGAGCCTTTCTTTTACATCTTTGCGTGACGCAAGGTCAGTAGTTTTCGTTTAATCGTACCGTCAAATGTCTGATCCGGCGTCTCAATTCGCACGCCACCGAGAACCGAGGAATCAACTTTCTCATCGAGATGGACCTTCTGGCCACCGATGCGCTCAGCAATTTGACCGCGAAGTGCCTCGGTGAGCGGTTCGGCTGTCATAACACGAGCGATAATTGTCCCGCGAGCGGCAAACTCATCTTCAATCGAACGGACGACGAGATCCGCCTCGCGTTCGCGGCCAGCCGATACGAGATAGGCGGCGAGTTCGTCAAGCACGTGCTCGGTTGATACACCCGTCTCTATCTGTGAGACAGCGTAGCTGGCGAGGGACCGGCGAGAGATATGTGTGTTCATTGAGGCTCACTCTCCTCCAAGGCGGTTGTGATAATATCTTGGTCGATCGCGCGTGTCACGGACTTTCCGACGACTTTTTCTGTTGCCTGGGCGATAAGCTCGATCGTTTCATTGTGAAGGGCTTTCTTGGCGGCGATCACATCTTTTGCGATCTCTTGGTGCGCCGCTTCGGCGATGCGCTGAGCCTGAACTTTGCCTTTTTGCTCGGCATCATTCACCATACTCACGGCTTCTTCTTTGGCGGTCGAAACGATATCCTTTGCATCGTTACGGGCTTCAGCGAGGAGTTTTTTGATCTCTTCTTTGGCTTTTTCAGCCTGGGTCGTCGCTTCGTGGGCAGCTTTGTTGCCGTCGTCGATAGCTTTTTGCCTGGCATCGATAATCCTAAAGAACACCGGGAAAACCCACTTTCCGAGGATGACAACGAGGAGAAGGAAGGCGATTATCTGAAAGATAACCAACTTCACATCAATCCCGAGCGTGTCGAGGATGCTTCCTTGCCCAGTTGCTGCGAGTATTGTACCGACGTTCATTACTATGAGCCTAAGCCTTTGCGATGAAGGCTACAATGATACCGATGATAGCGAGTGAGTCAGCGAAGACGATAGCCGTGATCATAAGTGTACGGATATCGGATACTTTCTCAGGATTTCGACCAAGTGCGCTGAGGGCTGCTGCACCGATAAGTCCGACACCGATAGCGGCACCAAATGCAGGCAACGCGTAGGTGAGTCCAAATGATAGTGATTGCATATAAATTATTCTCCTTTATTTACATTAATTAATCGAGCCGTTATACCTCAGCCTCCATCAGCTTATCAGCGGGGGAGTGGGTATCGGGGGTATCGCCATGGCTCGCGACGGCGAGCGAGGTAAAGATGAGTGTCAGCATGAAAAACACGTACGCCTGGATAAAGCCAATGAAAAGCTCGAATATCATCACAAACGGCAAGCTCAGAGAGGCGAACCACCCCGAAAGTATCGCGACGATCATCAGGAGTACTTCGCCGGCAAACGCATTGCCAAACAATCGCAGGCTCAGCGCGATGAGGCGGCTGAACTCTCCGATAAGCTCCAGTAGCCCTTCGAACCAGCCGATCGGATTTTTGAGCGGGTTGACAAGATATCGGCCGGCATTACCGAAAAAACCGTGGTATTTGATCGCGTAGATTTGGGCCGTGATGATAGTAATAATCGCAATCGCGAAAGTGAAGTTCAGATCTGTGGGGAGACTGCGGAATAGTTCTTTACCGTCGATCGTGATCGCGCCGACGCCAGGGAGGACACTACACCAATATGTCGCAAGCACGGTAAAAAAGATCGTGAGTGCAAGCGGTGCGATACTGCGAGCAACTTTGCGATCCGGAATGATATCATTGACCGTTCCATACATACCCTCGACCGCCCAGTTCACAAGTCCGATGAATCGGTTGTACTTTTTTCGATGTATTGCCCATGCCGTATACGACAAGATCAACAGCATAATAATAACTCCGATAGCTCCGAGAATCATCGAATTAGTAACCGGCAGGGGGCCAATCGAGAATATGACGTCAGCTGGCATAGAGACCTTGATGGTCTCTGCAAAAAAGACGTTCATCGAGGTGATCCTTTTTTAAACTGGAGGCGAACGAGAAGGGCCGCAATCACGCCCCCAAGCGCCGCTCCGATGAGTAAGAGGAGAGGCTTCGTGTGCCATTGTCCATCGAGGTAATAACCGAACCACATCAGTCCGATGGTCGGGATAAACATCCGCCAGGTCGTATCTGCCATGGTGGCAATAACCCAAAACGCATTTGAGTCGCGATCTGCATTGGCGTGCGATATTTTATCCCTCATTACTGCATCTATTATAGCGTAATTCTTGTGGCTTTTCCAGCGGTGATATACTGATATGCATGAGCCGCGTCAGGAAGCCGATTGCTCGAAACTTTAATCCTCCCAAAAAATGCGGAGGGAAATACTGCTACGCCCGCAAATCTGACGCAGAGCGAGTTATTGAAGAGAAATCCGTCTCGGACCCCGACATCGAACTCGCGATATACTATTGCCTCGACTGCCTGTCGTTCCATTTGACACAAACCAATAAATAGACGACTCGTTTATCAATAAATAACTATGTTGTTGGTTTGTGTCTGAACCCGTGTTGGCACTGTCATATTACTAGTGCTACCCACGCCAAGCTGCCCGTTATTATTCATTCCAGTCGCATACAGACTACCGTCGCTGCCAAGAATATAAGTACTGAACTCGTCGCGCGCCGAGAAACCAAGTGCGGTCACACCGCTTGCCATCTGAAACTTTGTGACGCTACATGACCGATAGCCATTCGCCGAGTCCCCGAGTGCGCCATTGCCAAGCTTACCGTATATATTCCTCCCCGCTCCGTAGAGCTTGCCGGACTGAGTCAATACGACAAGGGAATCATATTGATATGCCCACTCGCTGTCCATCTTTGTCCAATCAACTTTCTCGCCGGCCGGTAGCTGCACCGCCTGCGGTGTTGATGAAGTAGTACAGGCGGCACCGACATTACTACCGCCAACGCTTGCACCCCAGTTCATGAGCTGACCATAAGTATTTAGTCCCGCGCACAACATGCCAGAGCTAGTATCATCACGCAACCCACAAAAATAATTATTACCGCTCATCATTGAGCGCCAACCGTTAATATTAACACCCTTCGTATAGGTTTGTTGAAAATTACCGAGGCACGTATACAGTTGCAGTCGTGTCCCATTGGTCACATCTCCACCTATCACATCAATACATAAGCCTGGACCGGCATCCGGTGTGATCGCGCCAGAGACATTAAATGTGAACCGCTGAGCTGAGCTGCCATTACAGTCATAAATCTCCAGCTGTGCCCCTGCAACCATGGTCCCATTTGGGATATCAAGACATTTACCAGTTGCGATATTCTCTATCACGTGCGTGACTTGATTATAAAGCCATCGCTGTCCTTGGTTCGATATGTCAGTGGCACAATCCCAAATGACCACCGGGTTATCGTTTGCCGCCACCCACCCTGAGTTATCTATACATTTTGGCTGACTAGCGAGTCGAATTGCGTCACCGGTGCCGCCGACACCGAACCCGCCAAACAAAACCGGAGTCTGGCTCGTACCAGTCGATCCACTCGTCGTGCCATTACCTGCATTCCCATCGGCATATGATCCGGCCGTCCAGATAGTACCGTCCGTTGCTAATACGTGCACCGAGTTGACATTTACAAGATTATGGTATTGACCAACGAGCACATCCGCCGCTTTGCGTCCGTTCGGCAGATTAAACTTTATTGGAGTCGACTCGCCCGAATTAACCCAAGTTAGTTGACCATCAAAGTCGCTGCCGGCACAATATACGTCATTAGTGGTCGTCAGCACACAGGTTTGGTCCATCATTGTGCTAATTTTTGCAGCATAGATACCATTAGGTAAAATGAATTGTTGCGCATTATTCGCATAATAGTAGGGAAGCATGGCTGAGGGGCCCGCACCCAGTCTTCCCCAACTAGACGTGCCGACACAATATGCCCCGGCAGTCGCTTGGCTAACACCAGCAAGTACGCACACATTATCATATCCATAGCCATTAATCGATATGGTATATACGTTGTAACCAATTGGCCAGCCAGATATCTTATTCCACGTGTTACCACTAAATGGCGAGGTCTCACCATTACCTGGCTTACCTCGACAATAAGCCTGGTTATCTGAGCCAATGATACAGACATACGATGCACCCTGACCTGAGGTGACAACCTTATTCACATAAGTGACACCCAGGGGTAGCGACATTTTCACTGGGGTCATAACCATCGCCGGCGTACCGGAGTCGGTAATTTGATAATTACTGTTATCTCCATACGCATACAGTTGCCTATCCGCGCTCTGTAGGACCCCGATATGTCCATTATTTGCCCAACCAGCACCACCAGCTACTTTAGGTAGTGTGGCTAATGTTATAGTAGCGTTCTGCGAAGAGGGGATAGATCTCAGCACTGCCTGATTTGAGGTACGTAGAAGCATGGTCGTGCCAGCTACCGCAATGGAATAACTGCCGTTTTGTAGTGCGACTGCCGAACCAACAGAAAAGGTAGTTTTAATATTATTACTGCTCATGACATAACATGTTGGATTGTTAGTGCAGGCTACACCACCACTGCAACTCGTGCTGGGGCGGAGTGGACTGCTGTCTGACCACTGAGCGATACCGTTTTGCTGGAGACAGCTCTGCGCCATCGCAATTCCCGCCTCAGCTGCCTCACGGGTCAGCTGGTCGTAATATTGCTCCTGTAGAGAAGTGTTTGTACTGGTTACGGCCGATAGACCAGCGACCAGCACGATCATGAGAACAAGAGAAGAGATCACTACGGTTGGTAGCGCAAATCCGGACATGCCCCCACGAAATTTCATATCCTTATTTTAGCATGACCGTCTTGAAACTCAATAGTGTCTTATGGTACCATGGGTACACTACATATAGGAGGTACATATGACAAAAACAGATACATCGGTAATTATCTATAGCACTCCCTGGTGCGCATTTTGCAAAACCGAAAAACAATATCTCGAGCATCTCGGCGTCGAGTTTGTCTCAAAAGACGTCGAGGAAGATCCGTCAGCAAAAGAAGAGCTCCTTGCGAAAGCAGACGGGGCATCGAGCGTGCCAGTGACTGATATTGGAGGTGTGATCATCCGCGGTTTCGACCGCGCGAAAATCGATGCGACACTACGCGAAAAAAGCCTTATTGCCTAATAGCACGCTAGATCTGGGCACGCTAGCCCTAGTGGCTACACGGCACCTATTTGGATCATATCTCCTCCGATTTGATCTCTGAAATAGCCATCATGCGAGACATACAGGATCGCGCCAGAATATTTCTGCAAAGCCACCTCGAGCTCCTCAATACTTGGAAGATCGAGGTGATTTGTCGGCTCATCAAGCACGAGTAGTTGCGGGTCGCTTGCGAGCATCGAAATTAACTGAAACCTTGACTTCTGCCCACCGCTCAGGCGGGCAAGGGGAATGTCGCGATCCGACTCGACAAAGAGGTAGTCGCTCATGAGTTGTCGCACCTTCGTCTCACCGATCGACAAGCCGCGGTCAAGATACATCCGCTCAATCGCCCCAGCAAGCGTCAGAGAGAGGTACCGTTCTGAAATTTCTTGTTCATAAACTCCTACTCGGGTATGAAGATCAAGCGTGAGAGAGCCGTCAAAAGTTGTAATACCCGTTTGTCGGTGAGGTGTCTTCTCTGACGAAACATCTGCAGCCCGAGCATCAAGCGATGCGTGCTCGATTTGATGCGCGGCGCGAAGCCGTTTCGACAGGAAAGATGCCGAGTCCGACGAAGCATCGGAAAGTAGCGCTTTTATTAACGTCGTCTTACCGGCGCCATTTCGACCGCGGAGTTCGAGCGCTTCACCCTCGCGCAGATCGATATTCACTCCTTCAAATAGCATATTGTCGCCATAGCCCAGTGCCAGACTGCTCGCCCGCACGAGCACGTGCTTGCTGCGCGAATCGTCAGAGCGGATCGTGAGGCGAATGTTCTTTGCCTTGAATTTGTCATAGCGGCCCGCGACCTTGTAGTCGAGCTGTGCCACTGAATCGCGATCG
>Ga0209540_10001902_pt1 | contig 15171 bp, 17 predicted proteins | sample BarGraIncu01121A_FD_184501 | JGI IMG/M metagenome (GOLD analysis project Ga0209540, IMG submission 184501) | Arctic peat soil microbial communities from Barrow, Alaska - Barrow Graham LP Incubations 011-21A (SPAdes) (version 2) | ecosystem: Environmental > Terrestrial > Soil > Wetlands > Peat... | reverse complement strand
TTTTCGTAGAAATACAGATCCTGGGTCAGGTAATCGACGCGAAACAGGCCGCCCTCGCCACAGACGGCCAGCTCGCGGATCTTGGTCGGCGTCAGCCAGTTGATTGCCAGCGTCCCCACGGTGCCGTCGGCCAGGCGCACAAGCCCGGAAAACAGATCCTCACGCGTGGAATGGATGCGGCGCTCGGTCTCAGCGTAGACGCGCACGATTTCGGAGCCGCTAACATAGCGCATGATGTCCAGGTCGTGAACGGCCAGGTCAATGACCACTCCGACATCTTGCACGCGGGAAGGAAATGGTCCCTCACGGTGCGCCTCCATCTGGAAGACCCGCCCCAGCTTGCCCGCCGCCAGGTGTTGCTTCAGGGCGAGCACCGCCGGGTTGAAGCGCTCGACGTGGCCGACCATCAGTTTAACCCCGGCTCGGTCGGCCGCCTCGATGATCTGTCGGCCTTCCTCTACCGTGAAGGCGATAGGCTTCTCGACCAGCAGATGCACCCCGTGCTCGATACATTCGAGGGCCACTTGCAGGTGCTCGACGGTCGGCACAGAGACTGTTACCGCATAGGGGCGCATCTCTCGCAGCAGACGGATGTGGTCGCTATAAGCCTGGGTGCCGTAACGGCGGGCGACGGCCTGCGCCGTCGCGAGGTTAGCATCGGCAATCCCCACCAGTTCCACCTCAGGCATCTCGGCATAGACACGCGCGTGATTGCGCCCCATGGCGCCCACGCCGATCACGGCTACTCGTACACTCATAGCGTTATCCCAGTCTCCTGTGAAGTAAGGCCTCTCAGCTACAGTTTGTTCACTTCGGCCACGATCTTTTCGAGATCGGCCTGACTCAGTTGCGGATGCACGGGCAGTGAAAGAACCTCGTGCGCCATGCGCTCGGCCACCGGCAGGATGACTTCGCCGAGACCCATCTCGACCAGGTAGGCCTGGCGATTGGCAGGCACGGGATAGAAGATGCCGCTGCCGACGCCCGATTCGTTCAGTTGCCTGGCCGCCGCGTCACGATCGCGCCCGCAGTCCACCCGCACGGTATACTGGTGGAACACGTGCCCGTAACCCTCCTTCAGCTTGGGAGTGACTACGGCGCTGATGTGACTGGTCAGGTAGGCAGCATTGGCGCGCCGCTTCTCCGTGAAATCCGCCAGGCGGGCGATCTGGGCCAGGCCGATGGCGGCGTGCAGGTCGGTCATGCGGAAGTTGTAGCCCAAGATGTCATGGTAGTAGCGGCGCTGCATGCCATGATTACGCAGCATCCGGCATTTCTGCACCAACTGCTCGTCGGGAGTCGTGATCATACCGCCCTCACCGGCCATAATATTCTTGGTCGCGTAAAGGCTGAAACAGCCGGTGCCAAAGCTGCCGACACAACGGCCCTGGTAGGTGGCGCCGATGGCCTGCGCGGCATCCTCGACGACGGCCAGGCCGTGCCGGAGCGCGATATCGAGGATGGGGTCCATGTCGCAGGGGTTCCCGTACAGATGAACCGGCATGATCGCCCTGGTGCGCGGCGTGATCGCGGACTCGATCAACTCCGGGTCGATGTTGAAGCTATCGGGGTCGATGTCGACGAAAACCGGGCGCGCGCCGGTGTAGAGAATGCTGTTAACCGAGGCGATGAAGGTAAAGGGCGTCGTGATCACTTCGTCGCCAGGGCCTACGCCATGGGCCAGCAAGGCAATCTGTAGCGCGGTGGTGCCCGAGGAAGTGGCGACGGCGAAGGGCGTGCCGCAGGCCGCGGCCCACTTCTCTTCCAGCGCGGCGGTACGCGGGCCTTGCACCAGCATGCCGGAGTCCAGCACTTCCAGTACCGCCTGCTTCTCAGCCTCACCAATGAAGGGTTTAGAAATGGGGATCATGTGTTTGCTCCTGCGTAGGTAAGTTGCGGGATGGCGATACGCGTGTCGCACTTGGGACAGACCAGCGCGACTACACCGGCCGGGGCAGCCGCGCCGGCAGCCAGGGCAGCCTCACCGGCAGCCTCGACAAGTTTTTCGCCGCAAGGACAGACGAAGCCGTGCAGGCGAGCCGGGTTGCCGTAGACCAGGCCATAGTCCGGCACGTCGCGCGTGACGACCGAGCCGGCGCCGATCATCGCCCATTGGCCGATGGTGATGCCACAGACAATGGTGGCATGCGCGCCGATGGAGGCGCCGCGGCGCACCAGGGTCTCGCTGACCGTCCAGTCGTCGGTCGATTTCAACGAGCCATCCGGTTTGATGGCACGCGGCTGGCGATCGTTGGTGAAGACGCAATGCGGCCCACAGAAGACGCCATCTTCCAGCGTCACCCCGTGATAGACGGAAATGCCGTTCTGGATCTTCACATTGTCGCCGATGCGCACCCCGGCGTCAATATAGACGCCTTTGCTCAGGATGCAGCCGCGCCCGATCCTGGCCCCCTCGCGCACCTGGCAGTGCTGCCAGATCCGGGTGCCATCGCCGACCGTCGCCTTGGAGGAAACGTCGGCGCTGGGATGAACAAAGAAACTCGACTCCACTCGAAAAAGCTCCCTGAACGCAGAAAGCCCCGCCAACGGCGCCAAACGTGCCCGGCCTGCCCGGCCCGCCCAGGCCGGACGCCGTCAATCGGTCGCGCGTTTCCCGCTGCGACCGAAGCGCTCACCACCGTCGACGGGAACGACCACCCCGGTCACGTAGCCGGCCTGGACGAGGAACAGCACTGCCCCGGCCACGTCGGTGGGCGAGCCCCAACGGCCCAGCAAAGTACGCCGCGCGACCGCATCCAGCTGAGCCAGGCTGTAGTCAGGCGGCGGCAAGACCGGACCCGGCGCGACGGCGTTGACGCGCACGGCGGGCGCGAGCTCAATGGCCAGGGCGTAGGTCAGGTTCAACAGTCCCGCCTTGGCGACCGAATGGGGCAAGAAATTCGGGAAAGGCACGAAAGCGGAGAGGTCGACGATGTTGACGATCGCCCCATCGGCGTGCGCCGCCAGGTGAGGCGCAGCCGCCTGGGCGCACAGGAAGGCGCCTTTCAGATCGACGTCCACCAGGCGGTCCCAGGCCTCTTCGGTCAATTCGGCCCAGGGTGTGCGCAACCAGACCGACGCGCTGTTGATCAGCACGTCCAGCCGGCCAAAGCGCGCGATCGTCTCCTCCAGCATGGCATTGACCTGCGCCGCCTGTGAGACGTCAGCGCGATAGGTCAGGGCCTGCCGGCCGCGCGCCTGGATCTCGGCCGCGGTGGTGGCCGCGGCGTCCGCTGAGGTGCTATAGTTGAGCACCACATCCGCGCCCGCATCGGCCAGCGCCAGGCTGATCGCCCGCCCCACCCGGATGGCGCCGCCGGTAACCAGTGCTACTTTGCCGTGTAAGTCCACGCGATCACCCCTCCAAAAGTCTGCAAGGTTTCCATTAATCTCTAATCTCTCCCGACGCAGCATTGTATGACAGATGCGACGGGTTGTCGAGAAAGGAAGCAGACAAAGGCTAAAGAAAGATCATGAAGAATGAAGAAGGAAGGCGCAACACGGAACGGCCAGGCGCGTTTGTGCCGCGCGTAGCTATATTTTACACATAAGCAATTGACAAAAGTACCCAGTGGTGGTATGATGCGGCAGGTGAATAGGAGAGGGAAAAGCATGCAGCTGCATCAGAAAGATATTATGCTACAGAAACGTGCGATTGGCAACCCTGCCGGGGCCCTTTTGACGCTGCTGCAGCGCAAAGGCCCGCTGACCGTGAAGGAACTGCAGGATGGGCTGGGCGTGACGGCCAACGCAGTGCGCCAGCAGATCGGTAACCTGTTGGCCGATGGTTACATCGAACAGACGCAGGAACACAATGGCCGGGGACGGCCACGCCACGTCTATGCGCTCACCGCCCAGGGGCGCTCGCTCTTCCCGCACCACTATGACGAGTTCACGAACTCGCTGCTGCGCGAGATACTCGTCACGGAAGGGCCCCAGAAGGTGCGCGAACTGTTGAGCCGGATGAGTCAGCGGATGGCGGAACAGTATGCGAGCCGCATCTCCGGCCAGGCGCCGGCCGACCGAGCCCACGAGCTGATCGAGCTGCTCAATGCCAAGGGTATCCTTGCCGATATGCAGGTGGGGGTCGAGGGCATAACGGTGCAGGAGTACAACTGCCCGTACTACGAGCTGGCGCGCCAGAGCCGGGCGATCTGCGATATGGAGCTGGGCATGTTCTCGCAGGTGGTACGGCAGCGCGTGGAGCTGGTGACCTGCAGCCTGGATGGGCATCATGGCTGCAGCTTTAAGATTGATACAGGACTCTTTTAAACTGACTTGACGCAAGGAGACTTCTTTAATGCCGGCCGAACTTGTTATCAAAGACCTGAAGGTAAACGTTGAGGATAAGCCCATTCTGCAGGGCGTTGACCTGACCATCCGCCAGGGCGAAGTGCATGCCTTGATGGGGCCGAACGGCTCGGGCAAGAGCACACTGGCTTATACCATTGCCGGGCACCCACACTACAAGGTGGTGGGTGGGGACATTCTGCTGAACGGCAACAGTATCTTGAAGCTGACCGCCGACGAGCGCGCCAAGGCCGGCCTGTTCCTGGCCTTCCAATACCCCACGGCGATCCCGGGCGTGAGCATGGCCAACTTCTTGCGCCAGGCCGTGAGCGCGGTGCGCGGCTATAGCGAAAAGGCCCGCCAGGCGGCCGCCGAAGGCGGAGCCGCCCGGCCGCTCGGGGCCGAGCTGATGCCGATGAAAGAGTTCCGCAAGGAACTGATCGATAAGATGGAAAAGCTGAACGTTGACCCGTCTTTCGCCCGCCGCTACCTGAACGACGGGTTCTCGGGCGGCGAGAAAAAGCGCGCCGAGATCTTGCAGATGGCCATGCTGGAACCGAAGATCGCCGTGCTCGATGAGACGGATTCCGGCCTGGACATCGACGCGCTGCGCGTGGTAGCTGAAGGCGTGAACAGGCTGGTCGGCCCGGACATGGGCGCCCTGGTGATCACGCACTACCAGCGGTTGCTCAATTACATTAAGCCAGACTTTGTGCACGTCTTTTACAACGGCCGAGTGGTGCTCTCCGGCGGCCCTGATCTGGCGCTAAAGCTGGAAGAGAAGGGCTATGACTGGGTTCGCCAGGAATTCGGCGATCCGATGCTGGGGCAGGAAACTGCTTAGTTAAACGGGGGAATAATGGCTACACAATCTGATGAACAGACGCTGGCCGGCATCAAGGATGAATACAAATTTGGATTCAGCCAGCCGGAAAAATACGCCTTCAAGGCGCGCAAGGGCCTGGACCACGATATTGTCGAACAGATCAGCCAGATGAAGCACGAGCCCGAGTGGATGCGCAAGTTCCGCCATGACGCGCTGGACATTTTCTTCGCCAAGCCGGTGCCCAAGTGGGGGCCGGACCTGAGCGCCATCGACTACTCGGACATCTACTACTACATCAAGCCGGTCGAGTCGCAGAGCAAGAACTGGGATGACGTGCCGGCGGACATCAAGGACACCTTCGACAAGTTGGGCATCCCCGAGGCGGAGCGCAAGTTCCTGGCCGGCGTGGGCGCGCAATATGAGTCCGAGGCAGTCTATCACTCGCTGCGCAAGGAATGGGAAAAGCAGGGCGTGATCTTCATGGACAGCGACTCCGGCCTGCGCGAGCACGAGGACATATACCGCGAATACTTTGGCACAGTGATCCCGCCGACCGATAACTTCACCGCGGCCCTCAACAGTGCGGTCTGGTCGGGCGGCTCGTTTGTGTATGTGCCGAAGGGCGTCAACCTGGACATTCCGCTGCAGGCCTATTTCCGCATCAACGCGCAGAGCATGGGCCAGTTCGAACGGACGATGATCATCGTGGACGAGGGCGCGAGCATCCACTACGTGGAAGGCTGCACCGCGCCGGTCTATGCCAAGGACTCGCTGCATAGCGGCGTGATCGAGATCATCGTCAAGAAGGGCGGCCGCTGCCGCTATACGACTATCCAGAACTGGTCGGCCAACGTATACAACCTGGTGACGCAACGCTCCCTGGTGTACGAGAAGGGCACGATGGAGTGGGTAGACTGCAACCTGGGCTCCAAGGTGACCATGAAATACCCGTCGGTGTACATGCTGGGCGAGGGCGCACACGGCCAGATCCTTTCGATGGCCTTCGCCGGACCGGGCCAACACCAGGACACCGGCGGCAAGTTGATCCACGCCGCGCCCAACACAACCAGCCAGCTGATCTCGAAGTCCATCAGCAAGGGCAGCGGCCGGGCGAGCTACCGCGGCCTGTTGCAGGTCGCCAAAGGCGCGCACGGCGCAAAGTCGAACATAGTGTGCGACGCGCTGCTGCTGGACGAGCACAGCCGGTCCGACACTTACCCCTACATCGAAGTGAACGAGGATGACGTCAGCCTGGGCCACGAGGCGTCGGTCAGCAAGATCGGCGAGGAGCAGCTTTTCTACCTGATGAGCCGGGGCCTGAATGAAGACGAGGCCAGCGCGATGATTGTGGCCGGCTTCATCGAGCCAATGGTCAAAGAGCTGCCGATGGAGTATGCCGTCGAGATGAACCGCCTGATCCAGTTGCAGATGGAAGGTTCGGTTGGCTAAGTGGTTGGCGAGACCCACCTGGAGAGCGTGCAAGCGATGACGATTGAGACTTTGCCCCTGGAGAACACATCCACCGCCGTGGAGGCGCTGTCGGCCGGCCGGAACGAGCCGGCCTGGATGTTGGAACAGCGCCAGAAGGCGTGGCGGTTCTTTGAGGAGATCCCCTGGCCGGTCGGCAACGAAGAGACCTGGCGGCGTACCAAGCTGACCGGCTTCAAACTGGAGGACTACCGCCCTTTCGCCCCGGTGGCGGCAGCCGGCGACCTCCCGGCCGGTGTGCAGCACAGCCTGGACGAGGTGGCGAGCGCCAGCAGCCTGGCCCTCGTCGACGGCAACGCCGCGCTCCACACGATCGACCCGGCGCTCGCGGCGCGTGGCGTCATCCATACCGATCTGCACAGCGCGCTGCGCGAGTATCCCGAGCTGCTGCAGAAGTACCTGGGCACGGCGGTCGCGACGGACGAGAACAAGTTCGCGGCGCTGCACTATGCCCTCTGGAACGGTGGGACTTTCCTGTACGTGCCGCGCAACGTCAAGGTTGAGGCGCCGCTGCAGACCGTCGTGTACCAGAGCCAGGGCAAGTATGCCGGTTACCACCACACCCTGGTGGTAGCCGAAGAAGGCGCCTCCGTGACGCTGGTCGAGGATTTTTCGGGCGCCGAAGACGGGCTGATGGACAGCGTGGTCGAGCTGCTGCCCGGCGCGGGCAGCCAGGTACATTACCTGCACCTGCAGAACCTGTCGCAGACGGCGTGGAATTTCAGCACGCAGCGCATGCTCCTGGTGCGCGATAGCCTGCTGCGCTTCCTCATCGCATCCTGGGGCAGCCGCTTGAGCAAAAACTGGATCAACATGGAGCTGAACGGTCCGGGGAGCCACGGCGAGCTGTTGGGGCTGTACTTCCCGGATGGCCGGCAGCATATCGACCACCACACCAACCAGTTGCACAAATCACCGAACGGGACCAGCGATCTGCTCTTCAAGGGCGCGCTGAAGGACCGCGGGCGCTCGGTGTACCAGGGCTACATCAAGGTCTACCCGAACGCGCAAAAGACCAACGCCTACCAGGCCAACCGGAACCTGTTGCTGAGCAAGCAGGCACGCGCCGACAGTATCCCGGGCCTGGAGATCCAAGCCAATGACGTGCGCTGCACGCACGGAGCGACGGCCAGCCAGTTGCAGGAAGAGCACGTGTTCTACCTCATGTCACGCGGGCTGCCCCGGCCGAACGCCGAACGGTTGGTGGTGCAGGGCTTCCTGGAGGAAGTGCTGGATCGCATCCCGGTCGAGGGCGTGCGGGCGAAGATTGAGGATGAGATCGCGCGGAAATTGGGGGTGTAAACCATGGCGGATAAGGGTTATGCCTATGCGGATAAGGTGGTGACGACGGACTGGGTCGCGGCCCATCTGAACGACGAAAAGGTCCGGATCGTGGAATCGGACGAGGATGTGCTGCTGTACTCGCGGGGCCACGTCCCGGGGGCCGTGAACATCGATTGGGTGGCCGACCTGAACGACCCGGTGGTGCGCGACTACCTGGACCACGAGCAGTTCGAGCGCCTGATGACGAAAAACGGCATCGCCAACGACACGAAGGTCATCTTCTACGGCGACAAGAACAACTGGTGGGCGTGCTATGCGTTGTGGGTGTTCGAGTTGTTCGGCCACACGAACAGCGCCATTATGGACGGCGGGCGGCTGAAGTGGGAGCAGGAAGGGCGCCCGATGAGCCGCGAAGTGCCCGGCAGCCAACGTCCGGTCCAGTACCAGGCGCCGGAGCGCGCCGATTATCGGATCCGGGCCTTCCGTGACGACGTGATGAAGCATCTGCAGGCCGGCTACCCGCTGGTCGACGTGCGCAGCCCGGGCGAGTATAACGGGGAGCTATTCCACATGGAAGGCTACCCGCAGGAAGGCTCGCTGCGCACCGGCCATATCAAGGGGGCGGTCAACGTGCCCTGGGCGAAGGCCGCCAAGGCGGAGGACGGCACGTTCAAGACGGCTGAAGAGTTGCGGCACATTTACGAGGCCGGGCAGGGCTTGCAGCCCACCGACAATGTGATCGCCTACTGCCGGATCGGCGAGCGCTCGAGCCACACCTGGTTTGTGCTCAAGTACCTGCTGGGCTACCCCAACGTCCGTAACTACGACGGGAGTTGGACGGAGTGGGGGAACCTGGTCGGTGCGCCCATCGAGAAGTGATGGCTAAACGTGAGAGGGATGGCTTGAGTGGACGCAGTTGAGCGGCAGGCGAAAATCGACTTCATACTGGAACACTACGAGAATCCACACCGGTATGGGGCCGTCGCGGATGCGACGGTAGTGCAGAAGGGCGGCAATCCGGGCTGCGGCGACGTGGTGACCTTCTATTTGAAGGTCGACGAGACAGGGCGCATCAGCGACATCTCGTTTGAGGGCGAAGGCTGCACCATCAGCCAGGCCGGCGCCTCATTGGTGACCGAGATGTTCGAAGGCAAGACGCTGGAAGAGGTCGAGGCGACACCGCCGGGAGCCGTCCTGGATCTACTTGGACGGGAGATTGCTGCTACCCGGCTGAAGTGCGCGACACTGGGGTTAAACACAACCAAGGACGCGGTGCGCAAGCTGAGAGGGGCCGGCGGATCTTAGAGTTCGGCTTTTGCGTACGATCCGAAATCGCATTGGGGGGTGGGAACATGGCACAAACGACCACATTGGTGCCGACGATGGCTGTTGGTTTAGATATTGATGCGATCCGAGCGGATTTTCCGATCCTGCAGCGGCGAATACACGACCAGCCGCTGGTCTTCCTGGACAGCGGGGCCAGCTCGCAAAAGCCGCGCCAGGTGATCGAGGCGCTTGACCGGTATTACGAAACAACCAACGCCAACGTCCACCGGGGCGCCTACACCCTGAGCGAGGAAGCCACGGCCCAGTACGAGGGCGCACGGGCGCGTGTGGCGAGCTTCATCAATGCCTGCTGTCCAAAGGAAGTCATCTGGACGCGCAACGCGACCGAAGCCATCAACCTGGTGGCCTACAGTTGGGGCCGGGCCAACCTGCACCGCGGCGACCATATCCTGCTGACCCCCATGGAGCACCATTCGAACATCGTGCCCTGGCAGATGCTCGCCGGCCAGATGGGGCTGGAGCTGGATTTCATGCCGATCGCGCCCGACGGCACCCTGGTGTTGGATAACCTGGACCGGCTGCTCACGCCACGCACCCGGCTGTTTGCCTTTACAGCCATGTCCAACGTGCTGGGCACGATCAACCCGGTCAAAGAGCTGACGGCAGCCGCGCACCGGGTCGGCGCGCTGGCGCTGGTGGACGGCGCGCAGTATGTGCCACATGCCCCTATCGACGTGCAGGCGCTGGATATCGACTTCCTGGCTTTCAGCGGCCATAAGATGTTGGGGCCGACGGGCATCGGAGTGCTATGGGGCAAGCGCGAGATCCTCAACTCGATGCCGCCGTTCATGGGTGGGGGCGACATGATCCGTGAAGTGCACCTGCGCCACTCGACCTGGAATGAGCTGCCCTGGAAGTTCGAAGCGGGCACGCAGGCCATCGCGCAGGCCATCGGGCTGGCGGCGGCGGTGGATTACCTGGAAAACGTGGGCATGGCAGCCATCCACCGCTACGAAAGCCAGTTGACGGGCTATGCCATGGAACGGCTGAGCGAGGTCGAGGGCTTGCGCATGCTCGGGCCGTCGGCGGACAAGCGCGGCGGGTTGGTGGCGTTCACGCTGGGCGACATTCACCCGCACGATATCGCCGCCATGCTAGACACGATGGGCATCGCGGTGCGCGCGGGGCATCATTGCGCGCAGCCGATCCACGAGCACTTCGGCATCCCGGCCAGCGCGCGGGCCAGTTTCTACCTGTACAACACCCCGGCGGAAGTAGATGCCCTGGTGGCGGGGTTGCACAAAGTGGTCGAAATGTTTGCCTTTTGATATACTAAATGCGGACCGGCCCCTTCCGGGCGCCGGATCCTAACACGCTCGAAGAGATGGACGACAATGGACCTATACCGCGACGAGATTCTGGACCACTATAAACACCCGCGTCATTTCGGGCACCTGGACCGGCCTTCGCTCACCTTTCATGATACCAACCCGTTCTGCGGTGACGAGATCACGCTGGAGCTGCAGATCGAGGACGGTGTCATCAAGGATGTGGCGTTCACGGGCCACGGCTGCGCGATCAGCCGGGCTGCGGCCTCGATGATGTCCGAAGAGATCCTCGGCAAACGGCTGGACGAACTGAAGGGTTGGAACAAAGAGGATATTATCGACCTGTTGGGCATCGAGGTGGGGCCGGTACGCATGAAGTGTGCGCTGCTGCCCCTCAAAGCGCTCAAGGCGGCGGTGTGGGGGCTGGCCGACGACGGGGAAGCCGCGGCCTAATCGGGGGAATGGAAGAACCCCGGCCCCAAAAAGACCCGGGGTTCCAGAGCGAGCGCAGGAAGAGTGATGGCTAAGTTTGTCAAAGTAGCCAGGGTGGAGGACATCGCGCCGGGGGAGAAGCGGATCTTCGAAGTAGACGGGACGTTGGTGGTGGTGATCAACCTTGACGGGCAATTCTATGCAATCGAGGATGTTTGCACCCATGACGGCGGGCCGTTAGGCGAGGGCCGGCTGGAAGGGGCGCAGATCATCTGTCCGCGCCACGGCGCCCGCTTCGATGTGCGCACGGGTGACGCCCTGACGCTGCCGGCTTTTGAGCCGGTGCCGACGTTTGAAGTGAAGGTCGAGGGCGGAGACGTGTTAGTGGAAAGCTGGTGAGAAGGCTTGTACGAAGGGAGTTGAGTAACGAGATGGACTTACCGACTGGCGATAATGTACGCGATGTGATCAAGGAGAACGTGTTCGACCCCGAGATCGGGCTGAACGTGGTGGACCTGGGTTTGATCTATGACGTAGACGTCGAGGAAAAAGACGGCAAGAATCGGGCGATGATCACGATGACGCTGACCAGCCCGGGTTGTCCGGTGGGACCGCACATCATCGGCGGCATCCAGAGCTACGTGCAGAAGAGCTACCCCGAGTTGGACGAGATCAACGTCCACGTGGTCTGGGACCCGCTCTGGAACCCGGACATGATGACACAGGAAGCAAAGGACCTGCTGGGGTTCTTTTAAGATGGACCGGCTGTACGTTGGCACGCAGGGCTGGAGCTATCCGTCCTGGGTCGGGTCGTTCTACCCCGCAGGGACTGCGGCGGCGCAGTACCTGGACGTGTACGCGTCCCAGTTCAAGACGGTCGAGCTGGACACGACTTTTTATGCGGTCCCGGCCCTGAGCACAGTGGTCGGCTGGCGTACCCGAACGCCGGCCGGCTTTTTGTTTGCCGCCAAATTCCCGAAGGTCATCACGCACGATAAGGGGCTGGTGGACTGCGCCGAGGAAACGACGGTTTTCCTGGAGCGCATGACCCAGCTCGACCAAAAGCTGGGACCGCTGCTCCTGCAGATGCCCCCTTCTTTTGCCGCGACACAGATGAAAGCGCTCACCGCTTACCTGCAGACTCTGCCCACCGGTTTCCGCTATGCCTTGGAGGTGCGCCATCGCTCCTGGCTGGCCGAGGCGGTCCACGCGCAGCTGCTCGAGCTTTTGCTGCGGCAGGGAGTGGCGCTGTGCCTGGTGCAGCACGCCTGGATGCCGCGCCTGGACGAATTGACGAGCGACTTCGTCTACATCCGCTGGCTGGGGCGGCGCGAGGACATCCCGGACGATGATTTCAGCCACGTACGCCTGAACCGGGACAAGCAACTCGACGTCTGGGCGGAACAGGTGGCGAGTTACCTGCACCAGGGGCGCTTTGTTTTTGGTTACTTCAACAACCACTACGCCGGCCACTCGCCGGCGTCGGTCCGGGCGCTGCAGGCAAAACTGTTTGGAGATCAGCCGGGCTGACTCAAGAGTTTGACTTCTTGCGAACGGCGCTGCCTGCATGCTATCATTGCGCAATGAGCGGCAAGAGTGGGACTATGGTGAGTCAACCGAGCATGGATGATATTCTGGCTACGCTGCGACGGCACCGGGACGAATTCCGCACTCAGTACGCCGTGCGCAGCCTCGGCGTGTTCGGCTCGTACGTGCGGGGGGAGGCTTCCGTCGACAGCGACCTTGACCTGCTGGTGGAGTATGACGAGCCGCCCGCCCTCTTTCAGTTCGTGCGCTTTCAGCGTTGGCTCAGCGACCTGCTAGGCATCCCCGTAGACCTGGTCATGAAATCCGCCTTGCGTCCTGCCATCGGCGATGTCATTCTTGCGGAAGTCGTGTCAGTATGACGCGGCATTGGACTTATGTTGATTATCTCCGCGTTGTGATTCATCAGTACTTCGGTGTAGACAGCGAAGTACTTTGGCGAACTGTGCATGAAGACCTGCCCCCACTCCGCAGCGCAATCTCCTCCCTCCTCGCCGGGCTGTGACACTTGCCAGCCCGGAGTTAGCGGCACATGGCTCCCAACCTTGCCTGTCAGGCGCCGGACGGCCCGCCGGAGTGGCGGGAGACGAACTTGGCGGCGATCACGGCAAGCAGGGCAGCCGCCATCGTTCCCCACCAGCCCACCAGGATGATGTTACCCAGGTTGTCGACCCGGTTCTCGACCTCGCGCAGCGAGCGCCCGGCCATCACGAACCCCGGATGCGCCCCGCCGACGGGCATGATCACCGTCGCGCTGCGCACGCCTGGCTCGGGCTGCCACGTCACTTTGTCCAGGCCATGTCGCCGGACGTAATCGAAAACGCCGCCAGGCATCGCCGGCAGGCCGCCGTGCAGCCGGCCTGAGCCCACGAGCGGCCGGCCGGTGTCGTCGTACATGACCAGGTAGGGCGCAAGGCTGAGCGCGATGTCGACCGGCGTTGCCGACGCCAGCGACTCGCGCGCCGCGCCGGCGGTCAGAGCGGCCGCGGTGTCCTGGGCCATCTGGATCTGCGGGTCGTTGGCGTCCTGGCGCAGCACCTGTTGCACCGCGCCGTAGATTAGGCCTGAAAGCAGGGTGATGGCGACCGCGAGGGGCAGCCAACTGCGCACGATATTTCTGATCCTGAACATGACGAGCTTCCTCCCTCTGATTCCCCGCCTGGGGGTGTATAATCTGGCCTGCTTATACACCGGGATGCAGGCGGCGTCCAGGCTCCGGGGACGGGCAGCGCTGCACTCAAGTGCTTGACAAAGTGGCCATGAAGGGGGTATGCCCAAAGGCATGTTGGATCTGTTGATCGTCGAAGACCATGCGAAGCTGCGCCGGGCCTTGCGGGCCGGGCTTGAAGCCAGTGGAGAGGTGGGAGCCCTAGGTGGCGCCCTCAGCGAGAGCGGGGCCGCGCGCGCGGATTGCGCAAGCGGCGAAGAGGCAGTGGCCTGCTGCCTGAACAGCCGAACGCCGCCACAAGTGGTCCTCATGGACGTGCAACTGGCGACGGAGATAAACGGCATTGCGGCCGCGGTGGCCATCCGCCGCGAGTACCCGCGCCTGCCGGTCGTTTTCTACTCGATCCAGGACGACGACGCCTACTATCGCGACTTTCGGCGCTCGGGCATACTGAGCCATTACGCCTATGTGCGCAAGTCGAACTACCTGCTGCCACAAATGATCCTGCCGCTGTTAAAGGACGCCGTGGCCGGGCGCAGCTTCATCGACCCGGACATCGAAGCGCGCGTGCAGGAAGTGCGCATCCGAGACGAGCGCTCGCCCATGGCACTGCTGGAACCGAACGAGCAGGCGGTCGCGCGCCTGTTAGTGCTGGGCCTGACCAACGAGCAGATCGCCTCCCGGCTCGGGCTGCGCGAGAAACGCACGGTCAGCCGCACCAACGGACAGATTTATACCGCCTGGGGCCTTAACGAGACCGGCACCGAAGAAAAGGTCGCACGCGTGCGCGCGGGGATCATCGCCCGTGAGGACCGGCTGATCGGCTGGGACCAGGACGGCATGCCGCGGGTGATGGACGAGCGCGGCCAGTGGGTGGTTTGGGAGCCGGCGGCCCGGGCGGTGGACCTGACGAGGCCGGACAGACCATGACCGGCTCACTCGCGCTCGATTGGGCCCTCCTGGCCGGTTCGCTGTTTGACACGATCCTGTTGCTCTGGCTGGGCTTGACCGTGCTCCTGACGGCCGAACGCCGGGCCTGGGGCCGGGCCTGGGGCCGGGCCTGGGGCCTGTGGTTGGCGGGCGGCGGCCTGCTGTTGGGCGCGCTGTTCTTCGTCAGCCATTCGGCCATCCTGGCGCATGACCCCGCCTTCACGAGCCGCGGCCTGGAGTTCTGGTGGCGCGTGGCCTGGGGGCCGGTCCTTCTGCTGCCCTTGGGCTGGTACCTGCTGATGATCTGGTACGCGGGTTTTTGGGACCCGGCGCGCGCCGCGCCCTCCACCCCGCCGGGCATGAGCGCGGGGGCGACACAGGGCCTGCGGGCACGCCAGCGACGCTGGCTGGTCCTGCCCGCAGCATGCAGCGCGCTGCTGGGCGGCCTGATCTTCCTGGCCGGGGCGCTGCCCGCTTTCCCCGACCTCGTCCTGTCGGGGTCGGGGGATCAGTTGGCTTACCTCGAGTGGCCTGGCAACCCGGCCACCCCCTGGCTGCTCCTGGTCTACTCGGTTTACGTTCTGCTGACCACC
>Ga0209540_10001901_pt1 | contig 15174 bp, 12 predicted proteins | sample BarGraIncu01121A_FD_184501 | JGI IMG/M metagenome (GOLD analysis project Ga0209540, IMG submission 184501) | Arctic peat soil microbial communities from Barrow, Alaska - Barrow Graham LP Incubations 011-21A (SPAdes) (version 2) | ecosystem: Environmental > Terrestrial > Soil > Wetlands > Peat... | reverse complement strand
CCTGCAAGTGGAAATCTTATCCGTTGGGCACAGCAGGGAGTTTTGCTGCTCAATGCAACGCTCACCGTTCAGGCACACATGGCAGGATCGCACCAGAACCGCGGTTGGGAAGCATTTACCGATGCCGCCATTCGCAAATTAGCCACCGAAAAAGAACATCTGGTATTTATGCTCTGGGGATCATACGCACAAAAGAAAGGTGATTTTATCGATTCAAACCGACATCTGGTACTCAAATCGGTTCACCCCTCTCCCCTCTCCGCCTATCGTGGTTTTATAGGAAACAATCATTTCTCGCTGGCAAACAAATACCTGCAGGAAAACGGACAGACGGAAATTAATTGGTAAAAAGAAGCTGTTTTTAAATAGTTACAAGTAAATAGTTACGAGTTACAAGACTGTTTATCTGAATTTTGCTTTCAGGAAACAGATCATTAAATATTATTCCTTACTTATATCCGTCAAATTGCTAATTTTGTACCGTCAATGAAACAGAACACATAAACAAAGAGTAGTTACGAGTTACAAGACTGGTTTTCTGAATTTTGCTTTCAGAAAACAGATCATTAAATATTATTCCACTACTTATATCCGTCCAAATCGCTAATTTTGTACCGTCAATAAAACAGAACACACAAACAAGGAGAAGATAATGGAGAATACAACCAAATCCCCAAAAAATATCAAGGCCAGCGAAGTGGCCGAATTCATTCTTGACGCCGGCGTGTTTCTGATGGCTTCAGGAGCCCACTCGGGTAGGGTGTGGCGCAATTGTAGGCGCATAGCAGAGCATTGGGGTTACCGCATGAACTTTAATCCTACATTTACCGGCATCATGGTAAGTGTGTGGGACGACAAAGACAGCGAAAATGCCGTGACACGTTATAAAACAGCACCAGCCAACACTGTTCATTTAGAGACACTGACACAGATCAGTCATCTTTCGTGGAAGATAGCCGACAACGAAATTGAATACGACGACGCATGCCTTGAACTGGAAGCTATTAAACATAAAGCGCATTATCCCTTTTGGCTGGTGGCACTGGCGGTAGGCATATCGTGTGGATGCCTTTGCACATTAGCAGGTGGAAGTCCGGTAGATGCCGCACTGGCTTTTTGCGGAGCTTCGGTGGGTTCGATAGCCCGACATTTTATTCTGAAAAAGCAATTCAACCAGTTTCTGTCTATTATCATAGCTTCGGCCATCACTACCCTCATTGCCGGTACCGATACCATCTTTGGTTTGGGACGGGCTCCGGAAATGACCCTCGCTACCTCTGTACTGTACCTTATTCCGGGCGTTCCGCTCATCAACAGCGTGATCGACCTACTGGAAGGTTATTTTTCGGCATCCATTGCCCGCTCGCTTTTTGCAGCATCCATCGTGTCATCCATTGCCGTAGGAATGATCCTTAGCATTACCTTGTTGGGAATAAATAATTTTTAGAACTATGGAACTGATATCAAATATATTGATTGACTTTGCACTGGCCTTTTGTGTGGCTTTTTGTTGGGGTATCTTATTCGGAACACCGTGGAAAGCATTGCTCGCTGCCGGCCTGTTAGGTGGTTTCGGACACGGCATCCGCTTTATTTTGTTACAATCCAACATGGGTTTGGTTGCCGCCACGCTTATTGCATCGGTATCAATCGGACTGCTGGGAATTTATGTGGCTCACAAAGTACACAATCCTCCAGTGGTCATAACCATGCCGGCCTGTATCACCATGATTCCCGGTTTGTACGCCTATCGTTCCATGTTGGCCGGCATTAAGCTAAGCGACCAGGCTATATTAGATAAAGATCCTAATGTCATTCCTACCATAGCCCACAATGCTGTACTTACTTTTTCGTTGTTGTTTACACTAGCTGTGGGTATTTCCATCAGTGCATTGCTGTTTCGCAACAAGAATATAGGGATACGCTTCGATAAAAATCGGTCACGGTCAAAAGATAAATAACCAGGACTTTTTTATCCTCTTCTTCGTCCAGATCTAAATTTCTATCCACCGGCAGCTTTGCATTAAACTCAGACGGAAAAGAGAAAATGTTTTGTTTAAATATTTTGTTTGAAAGAACTTATTGTCACTTCTAACACCCGGGTGAGAAATGAGAATTTCTCTTTCATCATATCGTAGACATCTCCTGCTTCAATGAATTTTGCAGTACCTTCAATCACATAACCGGTTCCTTGATAATCCCTGTAACCGATCACCTCTTTAGTCCCCACAGCCAGTTTTACACGGTTATTTACATTCACATTTTTCTCTGTTTTGCGCATTCCGTAGGCAGGAATCAAAATACGTTCATCTTCGGTTACTACCAGATACGAGTTCCAGGTATTGACTAAGTGTGGCTCTCCTTCGCCCCACGAAACGATACTTACTACACCCTCATGGTTTAATACATCATAGAATTTTTGCGGTAGTTGTTTGTCTGTTGAATTCATTTCTTGTTCTTTAAAATTAGTTTTAATCTCTTACATTAGCAGGCACAAAGATATGACCTTGCCATCATTGAAATAATTAAACCAGTTTAAGAAACGAGCGTGCTATATCTTTTTTCGCAATTCACTCAGATATTCGGGTGTTAGTCCAAGGTACGAAGCAAGCATATATTGTGGTACGCGTTGCAGAAATTGAGGAAATGAGGTACTGAAGTGTTTATACATTTCCTCTTTGGACAATTGGTAAATTAATTTTACCCGCAATTGCGAAGCAGCCAGAGCACGTTGCATCATAATACGAAAATAACGTTCCATTTGAGGCACTTCAGCAAATAATTGTTCTTGTCTTTGATAGTCGATAGCCACTACTATTGATTTTTCGACGGCTTGGATAAAGTATTCGGAAGGTTGTTGCTTGGAAAAGCTGAAATAATCGGACAACCACCATGTTTCGAGTGCAAACTGCGTGGTTTGTTCCACCATTTTGTCGTTGTTATAAAACATGCGCAAACATCCACTTTCTACAAAATAATTACATCTGCAAACCTGACCTTCTTTTAAAAGAAACTCTTTCTTCTTGAATTCCAAAGGCTCTATATAAGACTCTATTATTCGTATGTCTTGCTCGTTTAACTCAACATATCGCTTGATATGAGAAATAAAACCGGGATAAACGTTCTGCATAAATATAAGTGTTCGGATTATTATTTTTCTGATAATACAAATCATTGTTGTCCGGTAAACTTTATAAATCAAGTGTTTGTAAGAGATTCCTCACTGCGTTCGGAATGACAATCAATGTTTTATGTTTTGAGATGGGGTCGGTTGGCGGCTTCGCCGCCAACCGACCCCATCCCTTACAAAGAGAATGTAATAATCTGTCATTCTGAACGAAGTGAAGAATCTACTGTTTTTTACCGGACAATACTGAATACAAATATAAAACCCATCTTTGTCTGGGTTTAGAAATTTCTACACCCTGCATAGTTCAGAGTCTGGCGGTGCGAAGACCTGGACTATTTTATTCTTGAACCGTCAGGTAAAAACATGGAGCTCCGGCATCATCATTTATCCATTTGGCTTCACGACCCCACCTTGTATAAATATTTCCTTGTTTCTGTTTCTTATTAAAAAATACGCAATATTCCTTTTTTCCATTTACCTTCAAGCGCCGACGGTCAACGAGGGGAAGCTATTTGCCAAACAACGCTCACCTGCCTATACGTTCAAATTTATATCAAAAGGTTCAAATTCATACATATTTGATTTTATGATACTAGCTGCCTCGAAATGATATTTCTCAACAAATATCTTTTTGTAAAGAGAGAAAAAACTATTATCACATCGTGGATCAAATTTCACTTCTTCAATAAAGTCCATTGGTCTATCCATTTCAAAAACTACTAAATTGGGGGTTCCATCCAAAAACCTTTCATCAGAATCTTCAGCATTAAAAATTACACGAACTTCTTTTTCATGCTCAAAAGCTTTTCTTTTAATCAATAAAGATTCAATTATGATAGGCATTATATCTGAATTATGTGGATTTATCTCAATACTATCTACCCAGACATTTATATCAGTTTGATCTTTATATAGAACCTTCCCAATAATAGTTTCATTTAAGAATAATCCGAAATGCCCTTCTTTTTGAATTACTGGACATAGAAGATTAAGGAGTTTTCTTACAGAAGTCTTAACTCTAATACATTCTTTATTTGGCGAATAGATTCTCCACATAGCATCATTCTCTGTTGCTATCGACCAGCATTGACCAAATACTAAATCACTTTCTTCTTGTAAATTTTCAATTAGCTCACCATTGGCAAATATATTTGACCTAAGAATAAAATTTTCATACGGGTCTTCCCATGAATTAATTTTAGGTAACAAAAGACGTGAGTTTTCAATCATATCCAAAAAGTATTTTAAAGGAAAAATTCTATAAATAGGACAATCTAATTCTTCGTTTGAAAAATTTTTAAATCTCGGATCCATTGGGGTTTCATTATTAAATATTCGTATTTTCTCTTCAAATTCAGCGACTCTTTTTCGATCTCTTTTGATTTCATGTGGTAAATATAAAGATCTGCCTTCAAGAACATATTTAAGAAACAGCAAGATCAACACTTCTATTATAAAAAACCAAACTAATAGTAACAAGTGACCTTATTTAACTGCAAAACATGCACTTACATTAGCAACCAACACCAATAAAAATAATACTACTGTGATAATTGTCCTTCTTTTCTTCATTTCTATTATTATATTTTGCTATCGAGTTATTACCTATACTTTCCCCCACGCTGCCGCACGAATTGCATCGTATAGCAATAACTCAGGAAGGACAGAATTCTGAATTGAAAATTGACGTAGTCAAATTTATAATTTCTATTCATTGTCTTTTTTCATTTATTGTTTTTTCTTGCCAACTTACTTGCCACACGATGCAATCGTGCGGCAGCAGAGGTTAGCAGCATGGTTGTTTCTAACTGTTTCAGTTTATTCTATTTTGCACCAATAGGTTTAATTTTCTTATATCTTTTCTTTTCGTTTTCATATCTCTGATAATACGGATTAAACTTACACATTAACTTTTTTGTATGACTTTTCTTTTCATATTGAAGTTCAGCCACTTTTAAGACCTGCATATCTGTTACATCTCTATAAGTCATTTTATAAAATTTATCGTCAATTTCAGCACGCATTAACTTGATATGAGAGAATCGAGTATTATATTTAGTCAAAAAAAATAATTCTCGAATTTTATCTAGCTTCATCCTCTTACCACAATATATAGCTTTGATACAAGAGGTAGGAAGACTAAACAGTGCAACATATTGATTCTCTAATTCAATGTCTCCAATTTGTATAACATTCAATTCTTTTTTTATTTTATTAAAGTTGTGCGCTTTATCATTAGTTGTTATTAATCTCCATTCTTTCTCATAAAGCCAATCTAAACTTTTCCTAAATGTATGTGAAATTGTTTCATATGATTCGTGTGATATTGTCTCATTTTTCTTAAGCAATTCAACTAAGTCGATAATTATGGAAGCAAAATCATATGTGTTAACGCTTGGTCTTTCATTGTCGCACATTACTTTGAAGAGGTAATTGTTTGTACTTTGGAAAAAATCATTTTCAGTGTCAAATTCAATAACAAATCCACTATGATTTGATGCATAATGTGTCCACATTAGAAGGTTGTTATTGTCTTCTGTCAACGACAATCCTACAATGTTTCGATTTATATAAGAATTAATATCACTCTTTGTTATTCTCGTTCTCTCTCTTTCATATTCTTCAATTTCCTCTTCGGTTGGATTCTCGCCATTCTCTTTAGCTCGACGAACCATTTCTGATAGCTTAAAAAGCATTTGAAATGGATTCTTGCCTCTATGGTCAATATAATTAGGTTGTGTCTCAAAGGGGTCATTCCATGCTGACGGTTGCGTAAATCTAATTAACCCGTTAGTTAGAATGTCAATTCTGTCAACACCTACATACTTAAAAAGTCTCATATCTTATTTTTTTTTCAACTTGCCCCTAACACCCAAATATCCCCAGCCGACTCATCTAATCGGATGTATATCACATTTATCCGCAAGCAGTAAGTTGGGTATTTGATTTTCCACCCCAAAGTTAATACTTGTTTTTGATTTCGATTGATTCAGGTGAAATTTATTTCTAAAAGAAGAGCGCGAATTCTCATTCGCGCTCTTCATACTATTTATTTTTTAGCTTCATCCGTTGTGGGTGTAGCGTATTTCAATCAAACACCCTCCAAAGGTAAAAACAATTTTCAGCATTAACTCTATTCCGTTTAATTAATTTACGGGGTTAGCGAGGCATAAAGGATGCGGGTTCGCTGGGAGGTCCCCAGCCCAGAGAATTTCCGCCACGTATGCGGATATAGATAAGTAGCCCACGGGTCTGATCCGTGACTTCCAGTTTGCGCAGCGATGCATAATCCATAACCGATGTCCAGGGTCCATCGATGCTGGTTGCTGTTTCCACTTTGTAGCGATCGGCACCATCCACCCGTTCAGCATATACTTTGAAACTGCATGGGGTACTCCCATCTTCTATTCGTTTAATAAGGGCTCTTGCCGGAATCTCGCGTATTGCAGGTTCGTCGTTATAGTCGAAGCCCGAAAGCAGGATGATTCCTCTATCGCCTTGGGCTATTTTGTTTACATAAACAATATAGTCCTTAAGCAACGTACACAGCACCACACTCTGATCTGTTATTGCCTGATTCTTTTGTTTGCTGCCATCTTTTGCATTCAGGCAGTTTCCCATCTTACTAAATTCAGCTTGTAACTTATCCAAATCCGGATTAGGATTAACGAACAAGTCCGGATTAGAACTCAAACTGATATGTACCCTTTGGGCCAAGTGATAGAGCTTTTCGGTATCTCTTACTTTGCAATGCAACACTGCTGTGAACGATTTCATAAGACATTAATTTAAAATTTGACGGTTATTCCGCTACAAAAATAAAAAGTTGTTTGGATTTTGAAAAACATTTGCCCGAAAAAAACGTGTCAATATGCACTTTGACACGTTTTTTCCGGTTTACTCCTACCCCATTGGGGAAAATATTTTATGATAAAGGCAATTTTGTGCTAAACATGGGCACAAGAAAAAAATAAATCCCTTCGTTTTCGAAATTTTCGGGCAAAGAAGAAACAAAAGCAGGCAAACAACAAAAGTCTGTGCCCACACAGGAAACAAACGAAGCCAACAGATTCTGCCGAATGGGCTAAAGTTATAAAAAATTGCCCATTCTTTCCTAAAACACCGCGGTGAAAAGAAAATACACCGCGGTGAAAGAAAAAGAAAAAGGCAATTCTTCCGAAGAAATGCCTCCGTATTTATAGAAAAAGCCGTCGCAATAATAATACACCGCGGTGTAATGATAAAACACCGCGGTGAAAGAAAAAGAAAAGGGCAATTCTTCCGAAGAAATGCCCTCGCATTTATAGAAAAAGCCGTCGTAATAATAATACACCGCGGTGTAATGACAAAACACCGCGGTGAAAAAAGAAGAAAAAGGCAATTCTTCCGAAGAAATGCCCTCGCATTTATAGAAAAAGCCGTCGCAATAATAATACACCGCGGTGTAATGACAAAACACCGCGGTGAAAAAGGAAGAAAAGGGCAATTGTTTCAAAGAAATGCCTCCGCATTAATAGAAAAAGCCTCCGCATTTAAAATACACCACGGTGAAAAAGTAGAAAATGGAGCCATAACATAGAGAAATAAGCCATTAATTTATGAAACCGGACATTTTTTTGCATTTAGTAGGCTTAAGTTCCACTTCGTTCAATCTGCAATAAATACAATTCAGGTCTTAAATAGGACGTTTCGCATACCTATTATATAAATAGCCCCCTGCGCAGATCTAATTTTGCATTCAGAAATAAGTAATAGGAATTAAATAATATCGTATTTCTCAAAGAAGCATTATACGATACGGTTATAATTTTAAAGTTGAAAATAGCATTTATTCGTACTTTTTTGTCACGTTCATCCCCCTTTTTTGTCACGTTCGTCCGTCTTTTTCGTTCACTCAACGAATTTAACAAAAGAGCAAATATGGGATACACTACTTTTGTTCTGTTATTTATTTTCGTTTGAAAATTGAACCCGATAGAGAGTATTTATCACAACACAAACTTAATACATTAAAAAAAATATGAAACACCTTCTTCTATCCGTATCCATATGTTTGCTGTGCATTTCCTCGACTTTTGCTCAATCGACCGGGGTTGTGAAACTTTCGCTAAAAGATTGTGTGAAGCAGGCCATTGAGAAAAATGTAAATGTACGAACGGCGAAAATTGACAAAGAAATAGGAAATGAAAAAAAGAACGAAGCCAGTGCATCTTTGTATCCAAAAATTGATCTGAAGACCAATTTCACCGATAATGTGAAGTTGCAAAAAATAATGATCGACGGAGCAATTTTAGGATCACCCGGAACAGAAATACCATTTATAATGGGTAGTCATTTCAGCACCACTGAAGTATTAAGTATCAGTCAGACTCTTTACAACCAAACCGCCATAACCGCCCTGAAGTTGGCAAAAAAAGCCAATGAGACATACGATCTGAACATCCGCAAGTCGAAAGAAGATGTGGGCGTTCAGGTGGCAAAAATGTATGCGCTTGCCCAAACCACCATCGAACAACAAAAATTGATTGAAGGTAATATTAGTCGTAGCGAACAATTAAAAAAAATCACCGGCGTAACCCTTGAGGCCGGAACCGGGAAACAAATTGATATGGACAGGGTGACTGTGAACCTCGAAAACATGTACACCCAACTAAGCAATAGCAAAGCGACCTACGAACAACAACTGAATACAATCAAGTACCTGCTCCAACTGCCGCTGGACACACCGGTGGAACTGACCGATACGGTAGGAACCGAATTATTATCGGCTCAACCCATACTGCTGAATGATTTTTCGTCGAATGTAAACATCCGGTTGCTGGAGTCACAGAAACAAATCAACAGCCTGAACAAAAAATACATCAATGCAGGGTATCTTCCTTCCTTATCACTTACGGGACAGGCTGCCTATCAGGGACAACAAAGTAAGTTCAGTACTTACTTCAATAACAGCTCCGATAATAAATGGTATCCGTATAGCAATTTCACCATTACCCTTGCAATTCCTGTTTTCGATGGATTTGAACGGCGGTCGAAAGCCCGTCAGGCTGAGATGGATTACCGCAAAACCGAGTTGACACTCAACGATACAAAAGAGTCGTTGAGCATGGACTACCGCAATGCGCTGAATACTTACCAGAACAATAAAACCAACGTAAAACGTCAGAAACAAAACCTGAACCTGGCTGAAAAAGTGTATCAGGAAACAAGTTTGAAATACAAAGAAGGAATGGTTACCATGAGCAACCTGCTACAAGATGAAACCAGCCTGAGCAATGCACAGGACGGTTATCTGACCGCCCTTTACAACTTCAAAGATTCCGAATTGAAGATCATGTCGCTAAATGGAGAAATAAACAGTTTAATGCAATAATAAACCCATACATTCTGAAATAAAAAAATCAACAATATGAAGAAGACAAGAATCATTGTAAGCGCCGTGGGCGTTTTACTGATCGCAGCCATTGCACTTACACTGGCATCCAACAAAAAAGTGATCGACAGTCGCAAAGAAACATCTGCAAGTCAGACAAACACAGCCGTCACCACAGCCACAGTAGAAGAAAAGCAAACAAACGGCGAACTGCAACTGGTAGGAACGGCGCAAGCATGCAAGGAAGTGAACATTGCCTCCGAAAGTGCCGGAAAAATTGTACAACTTAACTTCAAAATGGGCGATTATGTCACAAAAGGCAAAGTTCTGGCCCGGATTGATGATACTTACAAACGACTGGCTTATGAAAATGCAAAGCTTACCTACGATAAAAGCAAGGATGATTATCAACGAAACATGACGTTGCACAAAGGAAATGCTATTTCGGACACGCAGCTGCGCGATGTAAAAATGACTTTCGAAAATGCAACTATCCAACTCGAAAATGCAAAGAAACAATGGACCGACACCCGTATTCTGGCTCCCTTTAATGGATATATCACGGCACTGAATACCGAACTGGGAGCTTACCTGAGTGTGGGCAACCCCATTGCTTACATTGCCGACATTTCAAATCTGAAAGTAACGCTCGATGTTTCGGAAACAAACGCCTATACGTTGAGCAAAGGACAAACGGTAAAAATCAGTACAGATGTAAATCCCGATCTGGCATTCTCCGGTAAAATATCAAACATCAGTGCTAAAGGCTCTACATCGCACACCTATCCGGTTGAAATTCTGATTGCCAACAATGGCAAAGACAAACTAAAAGCCGGCACCTATGTAAACGTAAGCGTAAATATGGGCAAAAGTGGAAAAGCATTAATGATTCCGCGCGATGCCATTGTGAGCAGTGTAAAAGATCCGTCGGTATATGTTGTCGAAGGACAAATAGCTAAACTGGTAAAAATAAAAACAGGTCGTAATTTTAATTCAAACCTGGAAGTGCTTGACGGATTAAAAGAACACGATAAAGTGGTAACCAACGGTCAGATCAACCTAACCGACGGTGCTAAGGTTTCGGTAATCAACTAATATAAATATCCACGATATTACTTAAAATAATATCGATAGATATTATCTTTTGTGAACTTCAAAAATGATTTCAGCACAAAAGGCACAAAAGACACACAAAAGCATATGAAGAAGATTCTAATTTACATATCGTATGAATTTTTCAAAGAAACAAAAGCTAAGTTTTTATTGCATAAAAACTTTTGTACTTCTTTTGTGCCTTTTGTGGTATGTTATTCCGATTTTGTAAAATAGAAAAATCGTATAAACTAATTTCCGACACAACTAATTGCTCTGGAATTATCCTGACAGATACTTTCATCATGCTTTCAGAGCGTAAAATTTGTAACTCCTAACTAATTTCTTGTAACTATTTTTAGTATGAATATAGTAGAAACATCCATAAAAAAGCCCCTGATCATTGCCGTAATCTTTACGCTGCTCACTCTCGGAGGACTGTTGTCGTTCAACATGCTCAACCTGAATTTGCTGCCAAAGTTCGAGCTACAGATGCTGACGGTGCAAACCATTTACCCCGGAGCAGGAGCATCGGAAGTGGAAACCTCGGTCACCAAAAAGATTGAAGACGCACTCTCAACACTCGAAAACCTGAAAAAAATCAGTTCCACCTCTATGGAAGGTGTATCCACAATTGGAATTCAGCTCAACGAAGGTGCTGATGCCGATCTGGCCGTTCAGGAAGCTCAACGAAAAATATCGGCCATTAAAACCGATTTGCCTACCGATGTAAAAGAACCGTCGATCACCAAGCTGGCACTCGACGAAAAAGCTATTTTGAATGTGGCGGCATCATCGTCCTTGCCTTCCACGCAGTTTTACAAATTGGTAGAAGATCGCATCGAGTCACGACTGGCTAAGCTACCGGGTGTGGGTGCCATAAAAATGACCGGCGGAAAAGAACGCCAGATCAAAGTAAATATTGATGCCGAAAAACTGAAAACCTATAAGTTATCCATTATGCAGGTATTATCGGTTATCCAGTCGGCCAATATGGAAATTCCGGCCGGAAATGTTGAAAACACCAAATCGGTTTATTCTGTTCGCCTGGCAGCTAAATATACCAGCCTGGATCAGCTCCGCAACACCGTAATTGCCACCACGCCCAACGGTGGTAACGTAAAAGTAATGGATGTAGCCGAAGTGGAAGACGGACTGGCCGAACAAAAACAGATTAACCGCATCAACGGACGGGATGCCATCGGACTTTCTATTCAGAAACAAAGTGATGCCAATGCCGTAAAAGTTTCGGATTTGGCCAAAAAAGAATTAAAAGCTATTGAAAAAGAATATGCTGCCAATCATGTAAAATTTGAAATAGCCACCGACGACTCTGTTTTTACCCGTGCCTCGGCCGACGGTGTAGTGGAGGATCTTATTCTGGCTATCCTTATTGTTGCCGTTGTTTGTTTTGTTTTTCTTCATAACATCCGAAGTGCATTGATCGTTATGGTTGCTGTGCCACTCTCTATAATTCCGGCTTTTGTCGGGATGTATATCCTGGGATTCTCACTGAACATGATGTCGCTGATGGCTTTGTCGCTGGTGGTGGGTATTCTGGTCGACGACTCCATTGTGGTAATCGAAAACATGTTTAGCCACATGGAAAAAGGGAAAACAAAATGGCAGGCAGCACTCGACGGGGCTAAACAGATTATGTTTACCGCCATGGCCATTACCCTGGTTATCGTCATGGTGTTCCTCCCCATGGGACTCAGCGGTGGATTAATCGGAAATATTCTGAAAGAATTTTCTATTCCTATTGTCATTACCACCCTATGTAGCTTGTTGGTATCCTTTACGGTTACACCTCTGTTGATGTCGCGTTACGGAAATATGCCCGATGATACACGCACTACCCTTTCAGCACGTTTCTCGCGCTTCGTTGAACGAACTCTTGATTCTGTAAAAAACTGGTACGGAAATACACTGGTCTGGGGACTCAAACACAAAGCAATGGTGCTGGGAGTAACCACAGTCCTGTTCATTGCTTCGTTTGCACTAATTCCAACCGGATTTATCGGAGCTGCTTTTATACCCGACAGTGACCGGGGAGAATATGTGGTGACTCTGGATATGAACCCGCAGTTAACGGTGTATCAGAATAACCAAATCACGATGCAAGCCGAAAAAATCATCAAAAACATTCAGGGAGTTGAAAGCATCTTTACCAATGTGGGATCATCCGCCACTTCGATCAAAAACAATGTTACCACCATCACAGTGCGACTGGTAGATAAAACGAAAAGAAAGATGGGGGTCGAACAATATGCTTCGCTCACCAAAGATAAAATTATGAATGCTATTCCGGGTGTTCGGGCGCGTGCCACTCCCACTTCCATTTCAGGAGGAACCGATGAATCTATCCAGCTGATTGTGCAAGGTGCCGATTACGACAAAGTACAGGAAACTGCCGCTATGGTTCTAACTGCTGTGCGGCATACTCCGGGAACTTCGGATCCGAAATATTCAATTGACGATCCCCGGCAAGAAGTGCAGGTAAAACTCGATAGGGAGAAGATGTCTGAATTCGGATTATCGGTAAGCGATGTGGGCTCCACCCTTCGTACTTCCTTAAACGGAAACGACGACTCAAAATACAAAGAAGGTAACTACGAATACAATATTCGCATTGGCATTGATAATTTCGACCGTACAAAATCGGACGATGTAGCCAAACTTACTTTTGTAAACAAAAAAGGAGAACTGATAGAGCTAAACCAGTTCGCAAAAATTGGTTACGGCTTAGGAGCATCGGCATTGGAACGTACCGACCGCATTTCGTCTATCACAATCAAATCCAATGTAAGCGGTCGTCCTTCGGGAACGGTAGGTTCCGAGATTGAAGCGGCTATTGCCGGTAAAATTCCCGCAGGTGTTGAAATAAAACAAAGCGGGATGATGGAACAGCAAACTTCGGCTTTCGGTAGCCTTGCATTTTCATTTCTTGCTGCCATTGTCTTGATTTATTTAATTCTGGTGATGCTTTACAATTCGCTGACCGATCCGTTGATTGTATTGTTTTCTATTCCGTTGTCGCTTATTGGAGCATTGCTGGCACTGGCGTTGACCATGAATACGCTGAACATTTTCAGTATTATCGGATTAATTGTACTGATCGGGCTGGTGGCTAAAAATGCCATTCTGCTGGTTGACTTTACAAACCACCTGAGAAACGAAGGACTAAACACGTACAATGCCATTATTGAAGCCGGAAAAGAACGTATGCGTCCCATTCTGATGACCACCTTCGCCATGATATTAGGAATGCTTCCTATTGCACTGGCCTCGGGCAATGGCGCCGAAATAAAGAATGGCATGGCCTGGGTAATTATAGGCGGATTAACCAGTTCGATGGTACTTACACTTCTGGTGGTGCCAATCGTGTATTACATCTTCGACCGCATCGGATCGAAAATCCGATCGTTCAACAGAAAGAAGCTGATAAAAAAAGTAAAAGCCCGTCAGCTTGAAGCAAGCATAGCATAACAATAAAATAAGTCGGGGCATTAAACCCGGACTATACCAATTGTAGCGTTGAACAACTAAGCTCTCTTTTTAAGTACAGGTGAAAAATCACTTGTACTTAAAAGGAGAATTAGAATATAGAAGTTCAGCCAAAACCCAACAAATCAGTTTCGAATAAATATATTACAGAAATGAAAATGTAAACAATAACACGGCATATAAATTTGGGACAACTAATGGATGGAATGCGTAAATTGGAATTACCGTCAAATTACACAACAAAAAATAACTGCTCTGATTGCGGGAATATATCCTTTATTTTTTATACCTTTAACGCATCTTTAAATAAGAATATCATGAGAAAGAACATCATACTTAACCCGTTTACTCATAAACATGCCATTCAACTAACCTTTTTTATCAGTATTATTCTTGATGCTATTTTAATGGTTGGATATAGTTACAATCAAAAAATAATCACGGATAATCTGGGAATTGTCTTTTTTGTTTTTCTTTCTAACGGATTGCTACTTTATCTACTTTTCCGACTGAATTTCCGCATCATGGAAGTTCATCCGAAACAACGATTATGGGTATGGGTCAGCTTTTGGGGATCATTTGCCTTTGCATATATTTATAACGTCTTATTCTGTTACTTATCTCCCTACATATATCCTCAGATAGCTAACGGAACCACTCAGTTTTCAAGAACCGTATTAATGACAGATCTGATTGCTGCACTTATCGTTATACTAACCACCTATTTACTCAAATTGGTATACGAGAACCAGCAAAATGTGCTGAAAAACGAAAAGCTGGTGGCTGAAAACATTCGTACCCGCTATGAAGTCTTGAAAAGTCAGGTTGACCCGCATTTCCTGTTCAATTCACTGAATACGCTTGACGGCCTGATCAGTATGGATACGGAAAAGGCACATGAATATGTACAAAACTTATCGTCGGTGTTTCGGTATACCATAGGTAATAAAGAAATTATTCAGTTGGGCGAAGAACTGGATTTTACAGAGGCTTATGTTGGCTTAATGAAAATAAGATATGGCGACAGCTTACATGTGAATATTCAGGTAGACAACGAGTGTAAAAACTCGTA
>Ga0209540_10001900_pt1 | contig 15188 bp, 13 predicted proteins | sample BarGraIncu01121A_FD_184501 | JGI IMG/M metagenome (GOLD analysis project Ga0209540, IMG submission 184501) | Arctic peat soil microbial communities from Barrow, Alaska - Barrow Graham LP Incubations 011-21A (SPAdes) (version 2) | ecosystem: Environmental > Terrestrial > Soil > Wetlands > Peat... | reverse complement strand
TCTCCCATATCTTGTTGTACTGCTCGGGATTTGCGACTGCCTTAATGAGCATGATCTTCGCGCAGTATGCCCGTTGCTCGTCCTTGGTAGTGTGGTTGCCGTAAATCTGCAGGGCAAAGTGAGCAAATCCAATCCAGCAAGACTGTCCGTAATGAATATACGTTTTCGGAAGGCGATAAGTTGGTCGCCCAGAAGTGCGCGGAAGATGCTCTCCGAGTATTCACTGAGTCCCTCAATATCGCAAATCAATCCAAAATCCGGGTGAAGCGTGAATCTACGTTGCAGATTGCTCGTGATACGCTTATCGAGCTAAAGAATCTCTCAAACAAGTTCCCGTTCCTTCACCTGGAAAACCTGCAAGCGGTCGAAGCCAGCATGGCTGAGGTAGAGGCTGAAACACGCGCTCTCCCCTACCTCAGATCAAAGGAGGAGGAAGTCATTCTCATGTGTATTCAAAGTCAATTCAGAGTCATAAATGAATCAATTGAGATAGCACGGAAAAGCAAATACATTGAAACAAAAGTCTATCGACTCGGCGTGGCGCGGAATATTCTGAAAGAAGCTAGAAAGCAAGCCAGCCAATTCTCTCTTGAGATAGAAGGATTTGATAAAGCTGAAGCTGAAATAAATCGGATTGATGAAGCAATAAAAAATGGCACACCGACAGAGATTGCTGGAATGCTACATATTGACGTAAACACTGCATTCTCAAGTGCTGCACGTAATATTTTGATAGAAGCAACCGCATTAAAAAAAGAAAAGAAATATATTGAGGCTTGCGACAAGTTGCGTGAAGCATACTCCGCAGATGGTGCGGAAAATTTAGTGATTGAAGAGAGATTACGGCTTCCCATGTATCTTCAGCTTGCAGGTAAAAACGATGAGGGATGGGATGAATTGAATCGTTTGAACTCAAGGTACGTTGACCAACTTTCTCAGCCGATAATTGCGCATCAAATGAGGATATTTCTCCGAAAAGAGCATAACGAAACTGCATCGAATCCTGTCAGAGTAATTTTGCGAAGTGATAATAATGTGCGCCCATTGAGCGCGGCACAGCCCAAGCCTAAAATCATTACAACAATCGAGGAAAGTCGAAGAAATAATATTGATACTTGGAAAAATAACCAAGACGTTATCAATGGATTACAATTTATTGCAACTTTGCAACTTCGCACCCCGCTACGTGTGTTGTTGCGGCATGGCGAAATCCACACCGATATAAACACGGAACCACCACAAATCATAAAGGAGATGTGGGAGGGTATCTGGACTTTTAAAACAAAAACATACCGTGAACTTGGACTTGATATTGACATTGAAAAGGCACAGGGTACACATGCATCGGATGTAGGACAGGTTCTACCTAGTGATTATTTGCCTTTTCTTATTGCTATTCGGAAAATTGTTGAACTCAATGACTCTATTGAAAATCGAATCAAAAAACTACGCGAGATGCCAATGGTGGACGACTGGAAACCATTCATAGAAAAGCATGGTGGTATAGAGAAAATTATTGGAAGATTTTTCCCGAAATTTATTGACACAATACATAAGCTAAACCTTTCGACAAAAGATGAGTTATACAAATTGGATTTAAATACACCGAACCGAATTGCAGCCGCACCCGATGAAACTTTGCTGAGCATTAAAGGTATGGGACAAGCAAAACTAAAGGTTATACGTGACTATTGTGCTGGCATAACAGATAACCGCGACGCCGATAGAGTTGAGGATGTGATTAGGTAACGGCGGGACATGAATGAACCCGGCACCGGAACTAAAAAGACCCTGGAGCAATCCGGGGTTTTTTGTTGGCTGAAATTAAAAAAGCGGGACTATAGCGGGACAAAATGGCATTAAGCAGAAAAAGGAAAAGGGCTTTCCGGTTGTATGAGAAGCCGTAAGCCCTTGATTTTGTTCTGGTGCCGAAGCTCGGAGTCGAACCGAGATGTCCTTGCGAACGGGGGATTTTGAGTCCCCTGCGTCTACCAATTTCACCACTCCGGCACGGGCGCGATTATATAGACGGGCGACTAAAAGTCAAGCTAAAATCTGTTGACAATCAATTAATCCCCATGTTAAGGGGGCTGCACATTTTGGTCATACCAGGTTGCTTCCATTTTCCGGCTTTTTGCAAGTTTCCTGATATTTCGGAATTCCGCAACTGGGGTAGCATAAATTAATGGGGCTGTAGCTCAGCTGGGAGAGCGCATGGCTGGCAGCCATGAGGTCAGGGGTTCGATCCCCCTCAGCTCCACCAATAATTCAAAAGGATGCTTTTTTAACTCCATCCCTATTTTATAAATCTTTTGCTTCCTTATTAATTTTAATTCTCTTTTCTTTGATCATTGTTGTTTTTTTGCCCAAATACCATGATAATAGAGCTTCATCTTTTTTGATGGATGAAAAAATATTTTTGTACAAATCCTTCTTTGCGGCAAAGTCTTTAAAATCCACTTTACTTGCGTCTTTAAATTTTAAAATGACAAAAGTATCATTGATAACGAGAAGCTTTTCCGGATAGGGTTTGTTAGCGGAGAGTTGGAAAAGCGCTTCCGCGGCGTCTCTGCTGTTTCCTAGTTTTGGTATGGCGCCGGAGGGTTGAAATAGGCCAGTTTCGTTAATTTTTAAGCCTTTTTCTCGGGCGATCTTATCCAGTTGTTCTCCGTTTTTAAGGCGATCCAGAATTGATTGAGCTTCTTTTTCGGCCAAAATCAGCATTTTATTTTCCACAAAGCGTCTTTTGACTTCATTTTCAATATCTTTAAATTTTGGTGTATAAGCTTGCTTTTTATCGATAACCTTTACAAGATAATAGCCATCATTAGCAGGAAGTACTTTGCTGATGTCGTTTTTCTGCAATTCCAGAAGAACTGCTGCCAGCTCTTTGACCGACGCTAATGCTTGTGGTGGTTTGTTAATGGGGAAAAAATCGGCACTATAAGTCTTTAAGTTATTTTTATTGACATAGGCATCAAAGTTGTCTTCCTGATAAATGATATCATGAACTTTTTTGGCCTCTGTGTAGGCATTTTGCATTCCCCTTGTCGTCTTCAATTCTTTGATAATAGCATTTTTTACATCGGCCAGTTGTGATTGCTTGCCATCCTTTGTTCGATATTTATCTCTGAAGCGGTTATAGTAATCGCGAATGTCGGAATCACTTATAGAAGCTGAAGAATACGCATCGCTGGCAAAAAACACATATTTGATTTTTAATTGCTCCGGAATGCGAAATGTATTGCTATTGTTTTTGAGATAATTTTCCAATTCTTCTGACGTGGGAGTAAAATTACTTTTAACATCCTTGCCGGAAATTTGCACGAAACTAAGATTGATTTTTTGATTTTGCATGGTGTACAAATCATAAATTTCCTGATCAGATATTTTGATTCCTTCACGGATGAGAGATTCAATTTTATTTGCCGTCAGATTGATTCTTTGAGTTGTTTCAAAATCTTCAGCGGAAGATTTAGTATACCTGAGCATCTGCTGGTATTTACGTTCATCAAAGATACCGTCAGTCTGCAATGCGGGCATTGATATGATACCATTTCGCAATTCGTCGTCGGAAATCTGCAGCTTTAAATCCGCGGCTTTGGAAATAATAATTTGCTGGTTAATTAAACTGTCATAAACCTTTTCCTTTAGATTCATCATTTTGAGTGCTTCAGGCGTAAGCTTTGAACCGTAGCGAAGTTTGACCATATCCAACATTTTTTCATATTCGTTGTGAAACTCTGCTTCACTAATTACTTTCCCATCGACTACAGCTATGGCATCAGCCATTCTGCTACCTCTGTCTGAACCGAAGTAAAGAACAAAGACGAGTATGATTATTCCTATAATTGCCAGCATAAACCAGCCGCGCGCGTGTTTACGGAAAAACTTGAGCATAAAATCACCTCTATTATGATTATTAAACTATTCAACAGCATTAAAAGTTTTGTTTTAGTATTACAGTCATTTACAAAAAGCAAATACAATTTAAAAAGGCATTGATTAGGGTAAGGAAATACGATATAGAAAAAACCAAGGGTTAATCGTTAATATTAAAAGCGAAATAACAGGAGGAAAAATGCTGTTCGATTATTTTTTTGGGAAATTTTCCAATGATTTAGCTATTGATCTTGGGACTGCTAATACACTGGTTTTTGTTAAGGGTAAGGGGATCGTGTTGAATGAACCTTCCGTAGTAGCCGTGCATAAAGATATTAGAGGGATGAAAAAAGTGCTTGCTGTCGGCAATGAAGCAAAAAACATGCTGGGACGAACTCCGGGGAATATAGTTGCCATTAGACCGATGCGTGACGGGGTCATTGCCGATTTCGATATCACTGCAGCAATGCTGAAGCATTTCATTTTGTGTGTCCATAACCGTAAAACGTTGGTGCGTCCGCGGATTATAGTTGCCGTGCCATCGGGAATAACGCAAGTGGAAAGGCGAGCTGTGCGTGAGACAGTGGAATCAGCCGGCGCCAGGGAAATTTACCTGATTGAAGAACCAATGGCTGCCGCTATTGGAGCTGGGTTGCCTATTTCCGATCCAATAAGTTCAATGGTAGTGGATATTGGTGGCGGAACTACGGAAGTTGCCGTTATTTCTCTTTCCGGCATCGTATATTCAAATTCAGTCAGGGTTGCCGGTGATAAGATTGATGAAGCGATTGTTCAGTATACGAAGCGTAAGTACAGTCTGCTGATTGGAGAAAGAACTGCGGAAAATATCAAAATAGAAATAGGTTGCGCCTATCCTCTGGAAGAAATTAAAACCATGGACGTAAAGGGCAGGGATTTGATTTCGGGAATTCCCAAAACTGTTGAAGTAAATTCGGAAGAAATAAGGGAAGCTATAACGGAACAGGTTGCCTTTATTGTTGGCGCAATTAAGGACGCCTTGGAAAACTCTCCACCGGAACTGGCCGGTGATATTGTCGACCGTGGTATTGTTCTTACCGGAGGCGGAGCACTGCTCAAAAACATTGATGTCCTAATCAGAGAAGAAACGGGCTTGCCCATAACCATTGCGGATGATCCTTTGTCTGCTGTGGTCAGAGGTGCAGGTGTTGCTTTGGACCAACTGGACGTGCTCAGAGAGATTACCATTCACGTATAACGTGACAGGCAATAAACTCGCCGGTTTTAATTTTAAATTGTTAGTTCGCGTAATTTATTGTCCTGGCAGAGAAAATATGCTGTCGTGTATTGAGGATATTTTGTCTTAGCCGGTAAAATTTATATTTACATCCTCTGTCTGGAATAAAAGACAGAAGGTATGATGCGGTGTCGTTGTTGTTTTGATGTCGGGTAAAAAATGTTTTTAAGAAACTATAAGACAGTTATCTTCATTGTTGCCCTTCTTGCCATAGCGCTTATTTTGTTATCTTATAATTTAAAGCATGAAACAGGCACAGGATTAGTGAAGAAAATAGTCCTGGAAGCAGCGGCACCTGTGCATAAGACATTGAGCCTTTCGGTCAAAAGTGTCAGTGACGCCTGGTTGCGCTATATTTTTTTAGTTGGTCTCGAGCAAGATAATAGAGATTTAAAAAAGAAAATTAATGAGCTCAAAGCTGAGTTTATTTTATATCAGGAAGGTTATCTGGAAGCGCAGAGGTTAAAAAAACTTCTGTCTCTTAGCGATAACTATGATCACAATTTTATTTCCGCCCGTGTTATCGGAAGAGAGCCGGCTGCGCTTTCACGAATCATCATTATCAACAAAGGTACTGCTCATGGTTTGAAGATGGGTATGCCGGTCATTGCGCCGCCGGGATTAGTTGGCCGCCTGACGGATGTATCCTGGCATGCGTCCAAGGTGTTGTTATTTATTGATGAGAGTAGCAACATTGACGCTATTTTGCAGCGGACACGGACACAAGGAATTATACGTGGAGCTGGCTCCCGTGGATGCATACTGAAATATATTTCAAAAACTCAAGATGTTAAGGAAGGCGAAGTTGTTGTATCTTCAGGTATTGGCGGTGTCTTTCCCAAGGGTTTATTGATGGGTGTAGTCAGTAATGTGGATAGACAGGATGCCGGACTCTTTTTAAAGATCAATATCACTCCGTTTGTTGATTTTTCCAAGTTAGAAGAAGTGTTGGTTTTAGCTGCTCAGAAAGAGGAAAACTAACAACGATGATCTATTATTTATTGCTGCCGTTTTTGTCAATATTATTGGTGGTGCTTCAAACAAGTCTCGCCGATATATTATTTTCCGGCAGACTCATCTTGGAAATATCACTGATCGTTGTCATTTATGCCGGATTCCGTCTTGATTTGATTAAAGGATTGACCTTGGCCTTTATTTTAGGATTTGTATATGATTGTCTGGCTGGGTCAGTTTTGGGATTATTCACCTTCATCTACATGGTTATTTTTTTGTGTTCGTTTTTTGTTTCCATAAAGTTTTCTGCCGAAAAGTTGTATTTCATCGCCTTGTTTAGTTTAATTTGTTCTTTTCTGGAAGAGATTTTGGTTATTTTGTTTTATAATTTAGTTTATGGATTGGATATAGTAAAAAAAACTCCTTTAATTTTTCCCCCTCAGGCTGTGTTGATTAGCCTGCTTGCTGTTTTATTTTTTTACCTGATGCATCGGACAGAAGGGTTTTTGTATGGAAAAGCATTTCAGTCTACAGAACGGGCCAGAACCAGCCGACTTTCTGAAGAAGCTTAAGATCATTATCGCATTATTGCTGATTATCTTTTTTCTTCTATTGGTACGTCTGTTTTATTTACAAGTTATTCAGGGAGAAGAATTAAAGCAAAGATCAGAAAATAATTCTGTTCGCTTTCGTAAAATTCAACCGTTGCGCGGTCTGATTATGGATAGAAATGGCCTTGTTCTTGTGGATAACCGTCCTTCATTTGATGTGCTTTACATGCCCCATAAGGGGAAAGATCATGAGGCCGTAATCGAAAGACTCAAAAACATCTACAAAAGCAGATCGCTGGAATTGTCTTATGATCAGCCCTTTCCTCAAAATGTTAAACTTTATCAGCCGGTAAAATTAGAGAAAAATGTGAGCATGGAAAAGGTTGCTATAGTGGAAACCAATGCTCTGTCTTTGCCTGGAGTTTATGTCGATGTTTCTCCTGTCCGCTTGTATCTGGATGGAGAAATTATGGCATCGGTTATTGGTTACACGGGAGAAATAAGCAAAGAGGAATTGGAAAAAACTAATGACGAACACGCCTCCGGTGATATTTTGGGAAAACAGGGCGTGGAAAAATATTTTGATGCGTACATACGCGGCCGTCGCGGTGCGGAATTAGTTGAAGTAAATGTTCATGAGAAAGAAATTAAAAATTTAGGACGTATTGATCCTATCTCTGGCTATAATGTTGTTTTGACCATTGATGCTGATTTGCAGAAGGCGGCTTGGCAGGCATTTGCAGGAAAACCTGGCGCTGCAGTTGCCTTGGATACGCGAGATGGTTCAGTGCTGGCCATGGTCAGCTCGCCTGCCTTCGATCCCAACTTGTTCAATAGTGGAATTTCATATGAGCTATGGGACAAAATGCAAAATAATCCGCTGAATCCTTTGTCCAATAAAGCGATTTCCGGACAATATCCACCGGGTTCAACATACAAGTTAATTGTTGCCGCCGCCGCATTGGAAGAAGGCATTATTACACCTGAACAGAAAATATTTTGTAACGGTTCATTTGAATTGGGTAATCGAACTTATCGTTGCTGGCAGAAAAAAGGCCATGGTTATGTTGATCTCCATCGGGCCATCGTCGAATCCTGCGACGTATATTTTTATACAGTAGGTAAGATGCTGGGAGTGGATAAGATCGCTAAATATGCAAAGCTCTTTGGGTTTGGCGAAGCTACCGGTATTGATTTATACTATGAAAAAAGAGGACTGGTACCCACAAAAGAATGGAAAATGGCCCGGACTAAAGAAATATGGCAGGTCGGCGAAACTGTGTCTATATCAATAGGTCAGGGGTTTGATCTGGTGACGCCTTTGCAATTAGTCAACGCCTATAGCGCTTTAGCTAATGGTGGGACTTTATGGCGGCCTCACTTGATAAAACGTATTGAGTTAACCGACGGTAGTATATATAAGGAATTTCTGCCGGAAAAAAAGGGTGAGCTTGCTTTAAGTAAAAAAACGATTGATGTTCTGGGTCGTGCCCTGTGGGGTGTTGTTAATGAAGCGGGTGGCACTGGTTCCGCAGCAAGAAGATTAAATTCGGACGTCTGCGGCAAAACCGGGACTTCCCAGGTTGTCGGTTTGCCACAAAGTGATAAAGCCCGCCGTGAGAAGAAAATTAGCGCTTTTCAAAGAGACCACGCATTATTTGTATGCTTTGCCCCACTTAAAAGCCCGGAGATAGCTATAGTGGTAATAGTGGAAAATGCCGGCCACGGAGGTTCTGTCGCCGCTCCGATCGCCCGCAAGATATTGGATGCGTATTTTGAGGGAAAGAAGAAATTAAAACCTGCGCAAGTTGCAGCGCATCATCAGTTGCCGGATAAATTACAAGATTAATCCCAGGCTTTCTTTTTCTGCCATCGCCGGATGATATCTTTTTATCTTAAGGAAGATTAATGATTTTTTTAAAATTTGATCGACGCATTTTTCAACATTTTGATTGGACTCTTCTTGCGCTTGTCCTTGCTATATGCGCAATCGGTATTTTAAATATATATTCAGCTGGCTTTAGTGCCAGTGAAAGTCATTTTCCTTTTTACGTGAAACAAATTCAGTGGATTTTGTTAGGTCTTTTTTTCATGATCGTAGTGTTTTTAATTGATTACCGTGTCATCTGTCAGGCTGCTTATTTAATATACGGTATTTCTGTCGTTCTTTTGATAATTGTGTTCTTTTACGGATATACAACACATGGGTCGCAAAGATGGATATCTACCGGATTCTTTGCTTTCCAGCCTTCGGAATTAATGAAGCTGGCGCTGATTATTGTTTTAGCGCATTATTTTGACAAACATAACTCGGATGAACCGTACAAACTAAGAGAGCTCTTCATCCCTTTTGTGATTGTTTTGATACCTTGCCTGTTGATTTTAAAGCAACCGGATTTGGGCACGGCTTTGATTATAATGCTTCTTTTCGCATCGATTATTTTTTTTATGGGAATCAATTGGAAATCTTTCGCCATAGCTTTGGGTTCCGGGTTGGTTTTAATGCCACTCGGCTGGTATTTTCTAAAAGATTATCAAAAAGAAAGATTGCTCTCCTTTCTAAATCCGGAACACGATCCATTAGGCACCGGTTATCATGTCATCCAATCAATGATTGCCATTGGTTCCGGAGGAGTTTTCGGCAAGGGCTTTTTAAATGGTTCACAAACCCAGCTAAAATTTTTACCTGAACAGCAAACTGATTTCATTTTTTCTGTTTTTGCCGAGGAATGGGGTTTCATTGGAGCGCTGGTTTTAGCTATTATGTTCATGTCCCTCATCCTTTGGGGCCTCAAAATTGCCTTGCATTCCCGAGATTTATTGGGCACGATACTAGCGTTTGGTATTACTGCCCTTATTTCGTGGGAAGTGTTTATCAATGTTGGCATGGTTTTAGGAGCCCTGCCGGTTGTCGGCATTCCGCTTCCTTTTTTAAGTTATGGTGGTTCGGCGATGATTTGTTTGATGACAGCGATAGGATTATTAATGAATATCAGCGTGCGCAGCTTTATTTTGAAAAGCTGAAAATTAAACCGGTTGCAATCGGAAGTAATCCGGTAGCGTTGAAAATTAGCAATAAAATAACCACAAGGAGAATGGTATGTGGGAAAAAAAGAAAAAATTTGAAGAAGTTCAAGCCGTCTTGGGTAAAGGTGCAGAGTTTATCGGTAAATTGATCTTTGACGGTGCTGTGCGTATTGATGGTAATTTTCAAGGAGAAATTTACGGACAGGGGTCATTGGAAATTGGCGAAGGTGCGCTGGTTAAAGCCAATATCGCGGTTAAAGCTATTTATATAGGCGGTGACGTTCAAGGCAGCATTGAAGTCAAAGAAAAAATTAACATTCACTGCACCGGGAAATTTGCTGGTGACGTCCGCACACCGGTATTTGTAATTGAAGAAGGAGCCTTGTTCGATGGCCGATCGTATATGGTGGAAGCGGTAGAAGAAAAAATAAAAATACATTCAGTCACCTGATAATGTGTAAGTATCAGTTTCTGCAACATATAATACATTTTTGTGAAAAATTAGACCGCCGGTCATGAAAAAGCTTGACAAGCAAATAAGGTTATGATTAGTAACCTCCGGCTTTTTGATTTAGGGTGTTTTTAGTTACCGTTTCTTGCTGTTGTCAATCAGGCGCATGTGAAACGTAAGTGAGTTGAAAATTTTCGTGGGTTCGCTATATCCACGGAATCATCCGAGGTTTTAAAAAGCTCATGAACTCGGATTTTTTTATGCTACAAAGTATGAGGTAAGTCGTGGTTACTGTAATTCCTGATTATACTATCTTTATTCAAATAGTTACTTTCCTGGCTCTAATTTTTATTCTTAACTTTCTTCTTTATAAGCCGATTCTTACGATAATTGATCGACGCAAAAAACAACTCGAAGAATTGGAAAATGAAATCAAGTTGTTTAATGATTCAGTAGATAAGCGTGCTGCTGAATACGATGAAAAACTCAAGCTTGCCAAAACCAATGCTTCCGAAATAAAGAAGGAAATAATAAAAGAAGGGGCGGATAAGGCTAAGAGTATCGTTGATACCGTGCGAAACGAAATTCCTTTGATGACGCAGGAATTTCAGAAAAAGATGGACAAGGAAATTATGGCTGCGCGGCAAATTCTAGAGGGCCAGTCCCGGAGATTGTCACTGGAGATAGCCGAGAAAGTTCTGGGGAGGCGCGTTCAATGAAAAAGTTGTTCAAGTCAATATGGCCGATTTTATTGATATCGCTTACATTGGCACTCTTAGTCGCGGTGAATTCTGTTTATGCCTCCGGTGGTTCTGAAGGCGGTCACGAAAAGAGTCAGTGGTTTGAATTTGCCTGGAAAACATTAGATTTTATTCTACTGGTCGGATTTCTTTATTGGCTTTTAGCGGAAAAAATTAAGATTTTTTTTGTTGGACGACGTCAGGAAATTAAAGATTCAATGGAAAATGCCGCAAAGGAAAAGACCGAAGCAGAGAAAAAATATCGGGAATATTCGGAAAAGATCGACAAAGCTTCCCACGAAATTGATGGTATAATTGATATGATCAAGGCTCAGGGAGTTGCAGAAAAACAAAAAATTATTGAAGATGCGGGGAAAGTTGCTCAAAAAATGAAGGAAGATGCTCAGGCTCGCATTGAGCAGGAGTTTAATAAAGCTTCCTACCAGCTGCGTTCAGAGGCGGTCCAGCTCTCCGTTCAGATGGCAGAAGAAATATTGAAAAAGAATATTACCGCTCAAGATCATGAGGTTATGGTCAGGGAATATATGGATAAGGTGGTGAACAAAAATTGATCAGTAATATTTCCAAACGCTATGCTCGCTCTTTTTTTGAAATTGCGACAGAAGAAAAGCAACTAGAGAGATATTATAACGAGATTAATCAGTTTGCTTCAATTATTGCCCAGAATAAAGCCTTGGGTGAATTTTTAGCCAATCCCGTTTTTGAACAAGAAAGCAAAAAAGGTGTGGTGAAAAATATAATTAGTAAACTGCAACTCTCCGGTATGACGGTCAATTTTTTGAAATTACTGGTCGATAAAAAAAGAATCGATGTCCTGCCTGATATCGTCTTTTTCTACAGGCAGTTAATGGACGAATCACTCAAAAAAGTAAGAGTAAATTTAAAAACAGCATTTCCACTTTCGAGCGAAATGCAGGATTACATCACCTCTAATCTGGAGAAAGTAACCGGCAGAAAAGTGGAGGTATCCGTGGAAAAAGACCCCGGTCTTCTGGGGGGCATAGTTATTGGTGTTGGCGATACTCTTTACGATGGCAGCATCAAAAACCAATTGAACAATATGAGGAATCTCTTAGGGGAGGCAAGATAAGGCATGGAAACAATCAAAGCGGAAGAAATTAGTCAAATTATTTCTGAGCAAATTAAAAGCTATGAGAAAAAGCTGGATATAAGCGAAACCGGAACTGTCTTGTCCGTGGGCGATGGTATAGCTAGAGTTTACGGTGTGCAAAATGCAATGGCAATGGAACTTTTGGAATTTCCTGGCGGCATTTTGGGAATGGTTCTCAATCTGGAAGCCGACAACGTCGGTGTCGCGGTTCTTGGTGAGGTTACCCACATTAAAGAAGGCGACATTGTTAAAAGGACCGGTAAAATTGCGCAGGTTCCCGTAGGTGATGGACTACTTGGCCGCATAATTGATGCGACAGGAAAACCGCTGGACGGCAAAGGGCCGATTGAAACGAATGAATATCGCCGTATAGAAATGATTGCTCCCGGCGTTATCGAACGTCAGCCGGTTAATGAGCCGATGTATACAGGTCTTAAATCTATTGATGCAATGACGCCGATTGGTCGTGGCCAGCGCGAATTGATTATCGGCGATCGCCAAATAGGTAAAACCGCAATTTGCGTTGATACCATTATTCGACAAAAAAATACCGGTGTTAAGTGTATATATGTAGCCATCGGGCAGAAAAAATCTACAGTGGCTCAAGTTGTGGAAAAACTAAAACAGCATGACTCATTATCCTATACTTGTGTTGTTGCCGGTTGCGCCAGTGACCCTGCCACGCTTCAATACATTGCTGCGTACGCTGGTTGCAGCATCGGTGAGTATTTCCGTGACCGTAGTCAGGATGCGTTGATTATTTATGATGATCTTTCCAAGCAAGCTGTTGCCTACCGGCAGATTTCGCTGCTCTTACGCCGTCCTCCCGGACGTGAAGCTTTTCCCGGTGACATTTTCTATAACCATTCCCGTCTGCTCGAACGTGCAGCACGAGTCAGCAAGGAACTTGGTGGGGGTTCACTAACGGCTCTGCCTGTTATCGAAACGCAAGCCGGTGACGTTTCCGCTTATATTCCAACAAACGTTATTTCCATTACCGACGGTCAGGTTTATCTGGAGCCAAGCTTATTCTTCTCCGGTATTCGTCCGGCAATTAACGTCGGTTTGTCGGTTTCCCGCGTCGGTGGCGCCGCACAAGTAAAGGCGATGAAACAGGTTGCCGGAACTTTGAAACTTGATCTTGCTCAATATCGAGAACTTGCCGCATTTGCTCAATTTGGCAGCGATCTGGACAAATCAACTCAGGCACAATTGAATCGAGGAGTGCGTCTGGTTGAATTACTGAAGCAACCGCAATTTATGCCCATGTCTCTGGCGCAGGAAGTATTGGTGCTGTTTGCCGGGACAAGAGGATTTATTGACAAATATGATGTGGAAAAAGTGCGAATATACGAGCAACAACTTCTGAGCTTTGTGGAGAGTAAATATTCGGATATCATGAAAGAAATTGATGATAAAAAGATTATTTCTCCGGATTTAGAAAAGAAGATGAAAGACGTCATGACGGAATTTGATTCCGTATTTGTTGCTGAATAAATTAAAAATGTAATCAATTGAGGAGAATTTTTAGTGGCCTCGGTTAAAGATATTAAAAGAAAAGTTGGCGCCGTTCATAAAACGAAGCAGATTACGCGTGCAATGAACATGGTAGCCGCATCTAAATTCAAGGCATCACAAGTAAAGATGCAAAATTTCCGTCCCTATGCCAGCAAGTTTATGGATGTGCTCAATAGTTTAGCCTTACGTGTGGAAAGTATATCTCATCCGCTTTTGGCTGTTCGCGAACCTAAAAAGATCAGAGTGATTTGCATGACTTCTGATCGAGGTCTTTGCGGCGGGTTTAATACAAACTTAATTAAAGCCACTGACAGGTTTCTGCGGGATAAAAGTGAAGAAGGCAAAGAAGTCGCTTTAGTCAGTGTTGGCCGTAAAGGCAGGGATTATTACCGGAAAAAAGCCAATATCGTTGAGCAACGGGTTGATGTTTTAAGTAAGTTTGATATGACGTTAGCCGTTTCCATTTCCAACGATGTGATTACACCATTTATTAAGGAAGAGTACGACGAGCTTTATTTAATTTATAATCAATTTGTCAATGTTTCCGTGCAGCGTCCAACTGTAGTTAGATTATTTCCATTACCTTCCATCGGGCAAAATGTTGGAATTGATTCCGAAAAAAACATTGATTATATTTATGAACCTTCGAGCGATATATTGTTACAAAGGCTTTTGCCCATGTATGTGCATGTTCTAATATATCGTGCGCTTTTGGAGACTTCAGCTGGCGAAAATGGAGCGCGCATGGCGGCAATGGATAACGCAACCAGTAACTGTGAGGATTTAATCAGAACTTTGACCCTTAAGATGAACAAAGCAAGACAAGCGGCGATTACGGCGGAACTGATGGACATTGTTGGTGGTACGGAAGCTCTGTCGAAGGGATAAAAATTATTGCAGTAATTTGCTGCAGATAAAAAAATAAGTAATGCGACTATTTGTAAGGAGATAGTTATGAATATAGGAAAAATTGTTCAAGTTATCGGACCGGTCGTCGATGTGGTCTTCGAAGAGGGAAAACTTCCCAGTATTCTGAATGCCATCACCATAACCAACCCTGCTATCAATGATCAGAAAGATAACTTGATTATTGAAGTTGCCCTGCATCTGGGAGACAATGTTGTGCGCTGTATCGCTATGGATATTACCGATGGTCTGGTGCGTGGCATGGATGCAAAAGATACCGGCTCGCCGATTATGGTGCCAGTTGGCAAAGCATGTTTGGGAAGAATTCTAAACGTCGTCGGACGTCCTGTGGATGGTCTGGGGCCAGTAAATGCAGAACACATGGCGCCTATTCACCGTGAATCTCCGACATTTTTAGAGCAAGATACATCAGTACATGTTTTGGAGACAGGCGTTAAAGTTATCGACTTGTTAGTTCCATTTCCCCGCGGCGGCAAAATGGGCATGTTCGGTGGAGCTGGTGTCGGTAAGACAGTCGTTATGATGGAAATGATTCATAACATTGCACTGCACCACGGTGGAATTTCTGTTTTTGCAGGCGTCGGTGAGAGAACGCGTGAAGGAAATGATCTTTATCTGGAAATGAAGCAATCCGGTGTTATCAAACAGGCAGCTTTGATTTATGGTCAGATGACAGAACCGCCTGGAGCTAGGGCAAGAGTCGCGTTGACGGGACTGGCAGCAGCAGAGT
>Ga0209540_10001897_pt1 | contig 15198 bp, 16 predicted proteins | sample BarGraIncu01121A_FD_184501 | JGI IMG/M metagenome (GOLD analysis project Ga0209540, IMG submission 184501) | Arctic peat soil microbial communities from Barrow, Alaska - Barrow Graham LP Incubations 011-21A (SPAdes) (version 2) | ecosystem: Environmental > Terrestrial > Soil > Wetlands > Peat... | reverse complement strand
CATAATAAATTATTATACTTTTGCGGGGAATTTTACCGCGGATGTGTCGTAATTGGTAGCCGAGCAAGACTTAGGATCTTGTGTCTTCGTGACGTGGGGGTTCGAGTCCCTTCATCCGCACAAAAGTGTCAGGCCGCCCGTAACCTCTTAAAAAGTGGGTTTTGGCGGTTTTTTTAACTAGACAATAAACAACAACTAAAATGAATATTACCAGAGAAAACATCGACGATCTGAATGCTGTTTTAAAGTTTAAGATCGAAAAAGCCGATTATCAGGATAAGGTTGAAACAGTATTGAAGGATTACAGAAAGAAAGCAACTGTAAAAGGATTCCGGCCCGGAATGGTTCCGATCGGAATTATAAAAAAAATGTATGGCAGAGCTGTACAGATTGATGAAATCAATAAGGTTGTTACGGAAAACATTCAGAAATATATTGCTGACGAAAAACTTGAAATCCTAGGCGATCCGCTTCCAAAAGCTGATGAACAGGAAAAATTTGATTTCGAAACCCAGCAGGATTTCACTTTTTCATTTGAACTAGGACTGACACCTTCAATCGAATTGAAACTCTCCAAAAAGAACAAAGTAAACCAGTATGAGATCATCATCGATGAAAAGATGAGGAACGACTATCTCGAAAACTATACCCGTCGTTACGGGGAATTAAAAAAAGCAGATCAGACCGAAGAAAAAGATGTAATTAAAGGGAAAATTGAGGCAATAGATAATGATGGTAATGTGATCCCTGAAGGTCCCTCAATTGATGATACTTCACTTGGAATCGATATAATCAAAGATAAAAAAATTAAAAAAGAGTTTATCGGGAAAAGCATCAGCGATTTTATTGACTTCGATTTGAAAAAAGCATACCCAAACGATACTGAGATAGCCGGAATATTGCATAAGAAGAAGGAAGAGGTTGAAAAACTTGAAGGAAATTACAGATTTACTATTAATGATATAAGCCGGTTTTATCCTGCTGAGCCTGGTAAAGAGCTTTTCGACAGGATCTTTGGCGAAGGAGTCGTGAACTCGGAAGAGGAATTCATGAAAAAGATTGAGGAGGAAATCGCTGTTAACCTCAAACGGGAGAGCGATTTTAAACTTATGATGGATATCAAAAGCCTGGCAATGGAGAAAACTGATTTCCAGCTGCCTGAAGAGTTTCTGAAAAGATGGCTGCTCAGAGTAAATGAAAAATCAACTGAGGAACAGATTGAGAAAGAATTTGAAAGTTTCAGAAAAGATCTTAAATGGCAACTCATACGAAATAAAGTTGCCCGCGACAATGATGTGAAAATCAGCGAAGAAGAACTACAAAAAGAGGCTGAAAATATCACCAGATACCAGTTCCAGCAGTATGGACTTTTCTATGCTACCGAAGAGCAGATTGCTAATTATGCAAAAGAGACACTTAAAAGAGAAGAGGATGCAAAAAGAATAGCCGACAAAATACTTGAAGAGAAGGTATTAGTTCTTATGAAAGAACTTGTAAAGCTTGAAAACAAGGAAGTTACAGTCGAGGAATTTAATAAGCTCTTTGAATCGTAATTAACGTGTCAGAATAATTTATTTTTATTTTGTTATCTTTGCGTGTTAATTTTTAATGTAGAAAATATGAGTATTCTTGACGATTTTGGAAAGTTTGCAAGAAGTAAGCGTGGAGTCAGCAGCACAGGCTTGCACAAATACGCTACAGTTTATAATGACAGTTACATATCACCAACAATTATTGAGGAGCGGCAATTAAATGTTGCATCAATGGACGTCTTCTCACGTCTGATGATGGACAGGATCATTTTCCTTGGGTTGCCTATTGATGATTACGTAGCAAATATTATTCAGGCACAGTTGCTCTATCTTGATTCCGCAGATCCCGGAAAAGATATCCAGATCTATTTCAATACTCCTGGTGGATCTGTAAATGCAGGTCTGGGTATATACGATACTATGCAGTACATCTCTGCTGAGATTGCAACTATCTGTACCGGAATGGCTGCCTCTATGGGAGCAGTTCTTCTTACAGCAGGCAAAAAAGGTAAAAGATCTGCATTGAAGCATTCCAGGATAATGATCCATCAACCGGCAGGAGGATTTGAAGGCCAGGCTTCTGACATAGAGATCCAGGCAAGGGAAATCATGAAGCTGAAAAGGGAACTGTATGAAATAATAGCATTCCACTCCGGTAATCCTGTTGATAAAGTTGAAAAGGATTCTGACAGAGATTATTGGATGACATCACAGGAAGCCAAAGATTATGGAATGATCGATGAGATCCTTGTGAAAACTCAAAAATAGTTATAATGGATAAATGTTCATTTTGCGGCAGAACAAAGAAAGAGGCGAACATGCTAATTGCCGGTCTCGAAGGCCATATTTGTGACCATTGTATTGAGCAGGCTCACAGCATAATGAACGAAGAACTTGGCAGCAAAAAGAATGTACCCTTTGACACAATTAACCTTCTTAAGCCAACAGAAATTAAGAATTTTCTCGACCAGTATGTAATTGGTCAGGATATGGCAAAAAAGATAATTGCTGTGGCTGTATATAACCACTACAAAAGATTGATGCAAAAACCTGATGCCGAGGATATTGAAATTGAAAAATCGAATATAATTCTTGTTGGTGAGACCGGTACCGGGAAGACACTTCTTGCAAGAACTGTCGCAAAAATGCTTCATGTTCCTTTTACTATTGTTGATGCAACAGTGCTTACCGAAGCAGGTTATGTTGGTGAAGATATTGAAAGTCTTCTGACAAGGCTGTTACAGAATGCCGATTATGATGTAAAAGCTGCCGAGAAAGGTATCGTTTTCATCGATGAAATCGACAAAATTGCAAGAAAGGGTGACAATCCTTCCATCACTCGGGATGTATCAGGAGAGGGTGTCCAGCAGGGACTTCTGAAATTACTTGAAGGATCGATCGTAAACGTTCCACCACAGGGCGGACGTAAACATCCTGAGCAGAAAATGATACCTGTTGATACTAAAAATATTCTTTTTATCTGCGGGGGAGCATTTGAAGGGATTGATAAGAAGATTGCACAACGTCTTAATACCCAGATTGTTGGTTTCGGCGCTTCAAAGATCCGTGAAAAAGTGGATAAAACCAACCTGCTACAGTACATTGCACCACAGGATCTCAGATCATATGGACTTATACCTGAAATCATCGGCAGGCTGCCTGTGCTGACACATCTTAATCCCCTCGACAGGGAAGCACTGAGAGCAATCCTTACAGAACCTAAGAACGCTTTGGTGAAACAGTATATCAAATTGTTCAGGATGGACAACATTGATCTTACTTTTGGCGAAGGTGTCCTCGACTATATTGTTGATAAAGCGATCGAGTTCAAACTCGGGGCACGAGGGCTAAGATCAATATGTGAGACCATCATGCTTGATGCTATGTTCGAAATGCCGTCTGTTGAAACGAGTGAGCTTGAGATAACTATCGATTACGCGAACAGGAAGCTTGAAAGAATAAACCTTAAGGTACTCAAGGCATCATAAAATCCATTAATCCTGATCACAGGCGGTACCAAAGAGAAGTTTGCAAGTTCGCTTAAGGCCAGACCAGGAAAATTAATGATTTCTTCTTTGGTAGATAGTATATGTATAGGGAATACTGTTTTCTCTGTCGGTTTTAAATTCCTCTTTTCGTGTGATTTCCCATGTATTCAGGTCAATTTCAGGGAAATAGATATCTGCGGGCGCTTTCATATGAACATGAGTTATAAACAGACGGTCAGCTATTGGAATAAACTGGCGATATATACTTCCACCCCCAATAATAAATATCTCTTCATTCTGATCACATTTATTTAGTGAATCCTGAATAGAGTATGCAGTAACAGCATTTTCGATAGATTCGTTCGGATTATCAGTCAGAACAATATTTTTCCGTCCGGGTAATGGTCTTCTTGGTAATGACTCCCAGGTTTTTTTCCCCATAATAACTGTATTTCCTGAAGTCAGTCTTTTAAATCTCTTAAGATCTTCGGATATATGCCACAAAAGCTCATTATCCTTTCCAATACCCCAATCTTCAGAAACAGCAACAATAATTGAAATCATATCTAAATATTACACTGAAATATCACCTTTAATATGCGGATGGGAAATATAATCAGACAAAGTGAAATCCTCGTATCTGAACCTGAAAATATCAGTTACTGAAGGATTAAGAACCATTTTTGGCAGTTTATATGGATCCCTTGTCAGCTGAAGTTTTACCTGGTCAATATGGTTCAGGTAAATATGGGCATCTCCAAGAGTATGAACAAAATCTCCGGGTTTTAGCCCGGTCACCTGTGCTACCATAAGTATCAGAAGGGCATAGGAAGCAATATTGAATGGTACTCCGATAAAAATATCAGCGCTCCTCTGGTAAAGCTGACATGATAATCTCCCCCCTGCTACATAAAACTGGAATAAGATATGACATGGAGGAAGAGCCATCTTATCCAGCTCGCCAACATTCCATGCACAAACTATGTGTCGTCGTGAATCGGGTGACTTTCTTATAGAACCAAGAACATTACTTAGCTGGTCAATTTTTTCCCCACCGTCAGCAGGCCAGGAGCGCCACTGATAACCATAAACAGGACCAAGATTTCCATCTTCATCTGCCCATTCGTTCCATATCTTTACTCCATTATCGTTCAGATATTTAGTATTTGTGTCACCCGATATGAACCATAGTAATTCGTGAATAATAGACTTCAGATTAAGCTTTTTGGTAGTAAGGAGAGGAAAACCTTCTTCAAGGTTAAATCTCATCTGATAACCAAACACACTAATCGTTCCGGTACCGGTTCTGTCCTTTTTTTCAGTACCGGTTTTCATTACATGATCCAGCAGATCAAGGTATTGCCTCATACCAATAACTTAAATTTATTATTCAGGTGAAATTCTTGCTGCCCATCCTCCTCCCGGAGCAAGATGGATTTTCATCTTGTCACCCGATTTTATACTGGTTTTCAGATGTTTATAGTCACCAGCATACCTGTCGGCATTTATGCCATCCTGAAATATGTCCATAGAATATTTTCCGGCAGGCAGAAATGACAGATCAAGATCCATATCGCGACTTGTCCAGTCTGTAAGTGCTCCTACAAACCAATCTTTCCCCGACCTTCTGGCAAGCAGAATATAATCACCTACCTTACCATCAATTCCAATTATGTCATCCCATACAACAGGGATCTTCACTATAAAATCGGTTGTCTCCTGTTCCTTCATGTAGTTCGAAGGACTGTCCGACAGCATCTGCAAGGGACTTTCATAAATTACATATAGGGCTACCTGGTGTGCTCTGGTTCCCTGACTCTCAGGTCGTGTGAAGTTCGGAGTAAAATTTGCCTTGTCCATATTCACCAGTGCTCCGGGAGTGTAATCCATCGGACCTGCAATCATTCTCGTAAAAGGGAGTGTTACATCGTGATCAGGTGTAATGTCTTTGCTCCATTTATTGTTCTCCATTCCTTTTACACCTTCCCGGGTTAGAGCATTTGGCCAGGTTCGTCCCAGACCATCGGGTTTATATGCCCCATGGAAGTCAATGAGGAGATGATGTTCTGCAGTTTTTCTTGCGGCTTCAAGATAGAAGTTAACAACTTTCTGATCATCCCGCTGCATGAAATCAACCTTAACACCTTTTACTCCCCATTTTTCATATAGAGTTACCGCTTCATCAATTTTATCCCAGAATGTTTTCCATACAACCCATAAAATAACACCTACATGTTTGCTTTCAGCATATTTGCATAGCTCAGGAACATTAATTTCAGGCACTGATACAAGAACATTCCCTAATGGGTACCAGCCCTCGTCGAGAATGATATATTCAATTCCGTTCTTCGAGGCAAAATCGATATAATATTTATAGGTATCGTTGTTTATACCCGCCCTGAAATCTACACCATATATGTTATTCGCATTCCACCAATCCCATGCCACATGTCCGGGTTTTATCCATTTTGTATCCGCTATTTTATTTGGAGAAGCAAGTTTATAAACCAAATCGCTTTCAAGCAATTTGACATCGTTTGTGGCAACGATAAATACTCTCCAGGGGAAAGTCCTGGTGCCTTGTGTCTTTGCTATATAGTCTTTTGTATTTCCTATGAACAAGTCGCGGTCGCGAACAAGTTTCTCTGTTTCAGGATATCTTGACCAGGTACCCAATATCTTTCCCGATCCTCCACCAGCCAGCCACATACCAGGGTAATCTTCAATATCTGATTCAGTTATAAGAACATCTACTCCGTTTACCTGAAACAATGTTGGCAGGCTTGCAAGATGCTTATCAACCAGTGTATCGAGGGATGAATAGATAAATGTCCTTTCATTATGTGACATAAAACTGTTTTCAAGAGGATACCACGAGTGCGATCCGGCAGGAAAAACAAAGTCGGATATTTCATTTTTTACAGTTATCTCATCTTTAAATGATGTTTCAAACCTGTAAGCGACACCATCATTATAAGCTCTGAACTGAAGAGAAAAACCTGAATTGAATGTGATTGTAAGAATATTGCAGTTATCTATTATCTCTGATTTTTTATTAGCCACTACCGGTTTGATGACAGCATTCAACTGGCTGACTGCAGCCCTTCTGACTTTCTCATTTTCCCCCAGAACCTTACCATTTCCAAGGATAAGCGCAATTTTTGTACTGTTTATTATCTCTTTGCCTTCACGACTGGCAGACCATTTTATGTCATTTCCAACATTGACTGTTAGTGAAATTTTATTATCGGGTGAAATAATCTTATACTCTTTTGCGACTGCATAATATGCAGTGAAGACAGATAAAAGAGTCAGTAATAATGTTTTTTTCATTAGATTAAGTTTACGATTATTTATTTCCAATCAAGCAGAATGCGTTATTCTTTTTTCTCTTTTCTTTTCTCTATCTCATCCCTTACAGCAGCAGCCCGTTCATAGTTTTCTGTCTTTATAGCTTCATCAATCATTTTATAGAGTTCCTCATCGGAATAGGTGTCATATTTGGTCTTTTTAGGTTCGAAAAAATTTTCAACCTCATTTACTGATGATATTTCACTATCTGTGGGATTTACAGTTATCCCTGCTTTCTTAAGGATTTCTTCAGTAATAAAAATCGGACTGCCAAACCTCAGAGCTATTGCCACAGCATCTGATGTCCGGCTGTCAATTGAATATTCCTTTTCTCCATTATTGCAAACGAGCTTTGAGAAGAAAACACCCTCTTCAAGTTTATAAATCATGACTTCTGTTATTGAGATGTTAAATTCATCTGCAAATTTTTTAAAAAGGTCATGAGTTAATGGGCGGGGAGGATCGAGATTCTCAAGTTTTATTACAATTGCCTGTGCCTCAAAGCCTCCGATAATAATAGGTATCCTTCTGTCGCCGTTTTCTTCGATCAATATCAGCGCATAAGCTCCTGATTGAGTCTGACTGTATGATATGCCCATTACTTTTAGCTTTACTCTCTTCATATCAATTGTTTATGCGCCAAAGGGATAACCGGGATTTTCTATGACTCTGACAAATATAAAGATATTAGCACTAACACTTAGAGTGAGAATATTCTTTTTTATCAACATCCTTACAACAAAACTCACCTTTTTGTTCATTCATCATCCCTGGAATATTAGAGAGTTCACTCCATCTGATAACAGATTAGCACATCCAGATAAAAAAATAGCTTCATTGGTTTGTAAATAATCTAATTTTTATATCTTTGCAGTCCAATTTTGGATAAATCCGAAGGGGCAACTTAAAGCTATACGATCGAATGATTGGATACGCCTCGCGGAGTAACGTAAAAAACATATAAGATGTACGCAATCGTAGAAATTGCAGGCCAGCAGTTTAAAGTTGAAAATGGCAAAAAGATTTTTGTTCACAGGCTCGAATTTGAAGAAGGAAAAGAAGTTGAATTTGACAAAGTTCTTTTAATCGAGGATGAAGGTAAAATAACCATCGGAGAACCTACAATTAAAGACGCCATTGTTGGGGGAAAGATTCTCGACAATCAGATCAGAGGCGATAAAGTAATAGTTTTCAAGAAGAAGAGGAAAAAAGGTTACAGGGTTAAAAACGGACACCGTCAGAATTTCACTCAGGTAGAAATCATTAGCATAAACGGTATCGCCGCACCGAAAAAAGCAGCTCCAAAAAAAGCCGAATCAAAAGTAGCCGATCTGACAGTTGCTGAAGAAACTGCAAAGGAGAAGAAAGGTGCCAAAAAAACTGCAGCTAAAAAAGAAGATTCTCCTGTGAAGAAAACTGCTTCGAAAAAAGTTGCAGAGAAAAAACACGCTGAGAAAAAGCCTGCAGCAAAGAAAACTGCGAAAGGCAAATAATAATAAATCGAAAGTTTAAGCAAATAAAAATATAGAATTATGGCACATAAGAAAGGAGCAGGTAGTTCACGTAACGGTCGCGATTCCGAAAGCAAACGATTGGGTGTGAAACTCTTCGGCGGCCAGACAGCCAAAGCTGGAAGTATTATTGTTCGCCAGAGAGGAACAAAACATAATCCGGGTCTTAATGTTGGCCTCGGAAAAGACCATACTCTTTTTGCTCTCACCGACGGAGAAGTTGAGTTCAAGAGGAAAAAAGATAACAAGACTTACGTATCTGTTAAACCGGTGACGGAGTAGACTGTTTTCTTAAAAGATTCAGGCTCCCGAAATTCTTTTCTGTTACAGGAAAGTATTATCGGGAGTTTTTTAATATTTTTACACCAGGCAGCATAGCCTGCTTTTTTATTAAACAAAAACCGAATATGTTAACCATAAACCTTATCCGCGAAAAAAAAGATTTTATTATTGAACGGCTGAAAGTTAAAAATTTTGAAGCGGAGGAGATAATTAATAAAATTCTGAAGCTCGACACTTTGCGTCGGGAAATACAAGCTAAAACTGATGCACTCCAGGGTGATATGAACCGAATCTCGAAGGAAATAGGCTCTATGATGAAAGATGGGAAACGAGATGAGGCAGAAGCCGCAAAAGAAAAAACATATTCCCTTAAAGAAGAAATTAAAGCTCTTTCAGATAAACTGATGTCTGTCGATAATGACCTTCGAAGTGAAATCGTCAGACTACCTAACCTCCCTCATGAATCTGTTCCTCCCGGTCATGGAGCCGATGATAATGTAAAGGTAAGAGAAGGAGGAATTATGCCTGTGATATCGGAAACAGCTCTTCCCCACTGGGATCTTATCAAGAAATACGACATTATTGATTTTGATCTCGGTATTAAACTGACCGGAGCAGGATTCCCGGTTTACAAGGGGAAAGGGGCAAAACTGCAAAGAGCTCTCATCAGTTTCTTCCTTGATGAAGGAGAAAAAGGGGGCTATCAGGAAGTGATGCCACCCATAATGGTTAATGAAGATTCAGGTTTTGGTACCGGTCAGCTACCTGATAAAGAAGGACAGATGTATCACGCAACACTCGATAACTTTTATCTCATTCCTACAGCTGAAGTTCCGGTTACAAATATTTACAGGGATGTAATAGTTAATGCTGATTTACTTCCTATAAAGAACATTGCCTACACTCCATGTTTCAGAAGGGAAGCAGGTTCCTGGGGTGCTCACGTAAGAGGACTCAATCGTCTGCATCAGTTTGATAAAGTTGAAATAGTAAGGATTGCACATCCCGATCATTCCTATGAGTCTCTTGAAGAGATGGTACATCATGTTGAAAGTCTTGTTTCAAAGCTTGATCTTCCATATCGCATACTTAAACTTTGTGGAGGAGATATGTCATTTACCTCGGCGCTAACATACGATTTTGAAGTCTGGTCAGCTGCCCAGAAACGATGGCTTGAGGTAAGTTCAGTATCAAATTTTGAGTCATTTCAGGCCAACCGGCTTAAATGCAGGTTTAAAGAAAAAGGAGATAAACAGACGCGTCTTGTGCATACACTAAATGGAAGTGCACTCGCCCTGCCAAGAATTGTTGCTGCAATACTTGAAAATAACCAGACCGAATCAGGTATATGCATCCCTAAAGTGCTGATTCCGTATACCGGATTTGAGATGATAAATTAAAATCTACTTTTTTCTCTAATAAAGTTGGCTATTTTTGAAATCCATTAACCGCAAAGTACACAAAGGGATACACAAAGGTCGCAAAGTCCCGATAACTATCGGGATGAAGAATACGCTTTTACTTTGTGTACTTTGTGCCTACTTAGTGTTCTTTGTGGTTAAATAAAGGAATATTATGGACCGGACAAAATCATCTTACATCTATGCCGGATTAGCTATTTTTTTCTGGTCAACAGTACCAACGGCATTTAAAATAAGCCTTGGGAAACTCGACATTCTTCCTATGCTTACAATAGCATCTGTTACATCTTCATTGGTATTACTTATTATTGTTCTGGCAGGAAAAAAGATTCATCTTATCAGAATGGCCACAGGAAAAGAACTCCTGAATTCAGCAATTCTAGGCTTCATAAATCCATTTCTTTATTATCTTATCCTTCTTAAAGCTTACCAGTTACTTCCTGCTCAGGTTGCCCAGCCCCTAAATATGATATGGCCGATAATACTTGTTTTTCTTTCAGTCCCTGTTCTCAGACAAAAAATTGAAAGGAAGAGCTTCATAGCTCTGTTTATCAGCTTTGTAGGTGTCTATGTCATCTCATCACAGGGCAGGCTTTTTAAGCCTGGGCATTCAGATCTGACAGGAGTAGTTCTTGCTACAGGAAGTTCGGTTTTCTGGGCTATCTATTTTATCCTTAATGTAAAAGATAAAAGGGATGAAGGTGTAAAACTGCTTCTTAACTTTATATTTGGTTCAATCTATCTGATTGTTGCAGTGGCTCTTACTGGAAAATGGCATACCGGACCCGGGTGGATAGGAACAGCTGCATCAGTCTATGTTGGCATATTTGAAATGGGAATAACATTCTTTTTCTGGCTGAAAGCTCTTCAGTTGGCATCTACCACGGCTAAAGTAAGTAACCTGGTTTACCTGGCTCCTTTTATTTCTCTGGTTTTTGTACACTATATTCTGCATGAACCCGTTTATTATACCACACCAATGGGGTTAATATTCATTATTTCGGGAATCTTTATTCAGACCAAGCGATCAAAAGATATTGTTTAATTGTTATATACATGAAATTATAGCGTCACAAAAATGAAAAAGTTAGTTATTCTTCTTTTATTTACGATAATTGGATTAAGTTCCTGTAAAAAAGATGTCACGCCTGCAAGCACTGCTCTGACAGTAGATGAACAGGCCAGGGATTCTCTTTATTTTATCATGAATGAATATTATTTCTGGTATAAACTTATGCCAGTTGTTGTCAAAACAGATTTCAAGGATCCATATGCACTTCTTGATGCAATGCGATACAAAACTCTTGACAGGTGGAGTTTTGTACAGACCTATGACCAGTATATCGCTCAAACCACAGGCAGTTTCGTCGGACATGGAATCAGTATGGGTCTTGATCCATCCAACCAGGTAAGAATTGTCCAGATCTATGCCAATTCGCCCCTTTATAGCAAGGGAGTCCGAAGAGGATGGATCGTAAAGAAACTCAATGGCACTGATCTGGCTCCGATTTTTATTGCAAACGATGGAACAGCATACTCTAACCTGATTGGTACTTCGACGGCTGGAATAACTAATACCTTCCTTTTTCAGACACCAGCCGGAAAAGATTCGACAATTGCTTCAACAAAAGCGTCATTCACGTTAAATACCGTGATTCTGGCTGATACCCTGCACCTGAAATCAGGAATAACCGGTCATCTTGTTTTTGACCAGTTCATTCCTCCATCAAACCAGGAGCTGAGAAGCGCATTTACATATTTCAGTCAGAACAATATAAAAGATCTGATTGTAGATTTAAGATATAACGGAGGAGGTGATATCAGCGTACTTACAAATATGGCAAGTTATGTTGCCGGGGCTGCCAAATTAAACACTACGTTTCTTACACTGACATATAACGACAAAAATCAGGCCTCTGACAGATCATTTAATTTTGTATCGGTACCCTCACCTCTTAGCATATCAAGACTGGTCGTTATTACAACGAGAGGAACAGCCTCTGCAAGTGAAGATTTTATTAACGGACTAAAGCCCAGTTTTGACGTGAAAACTATCGGCGATACAACTAATGGGAAACCTGTTGGAATGAATGGATTTGGTTATCCTTCTTCTAAACCCGTTTATCTGTTCTGGCCTATAACCTTTTCTCTGGTTAACTCTGCAGGTCAGGGTGATTTTTACAAAGGCTTTGCTCCTGCAAAATATGTAATTGATGACTTTACACATGACTGGAATGACAGATCAGAAGCATGCTTTAAGGAATCGATTTATTATCTTGAACATGGAAATGTATCGACCAAAGGATTATATGTAGGAAAGCAATCTTCAGCTATATTTTCCGAAAAAACCGGAAAGAATAATAATGCTTATATCATTAACAAATAAATTCGGGTATTTGTATTTTAACCCCCTTTCCTGTTTCCCCCAAGGGGGAAATGGTTTAAATTCGCCCTCCCCACGTGGGGGAAGTCCCGATAGCTATCGGGAGGGAAGGGGGTAAGTTCTAATAGAAGTTATTCATTAAAATATACTACAATATAAATCAATTTTGAAAGTTAAACCAAAGGAGAGGATAATTCTGGGTATAGATCCCGGAACCAGCATCACAGGGTACGGCGTTATAAAAGCTACCGGTACCACCCCGGAGCTTATAACCATAGGATCGATTGATCTTTCGAAATACGAAGACCATTATCTTAAATTGAAACACATTTTTGAGAGAACTATTGGGATTATTGATGAATATCATCCCGATGAACTGGCTATTGAAGCCCCTTTCTATGGGAAAAATGTTCAATCGATGCTGAAACTTGGCAGGGCGCAGGGCGCTGCAATAGCGGCGGCACTTACAAGATCGTTGCCAATATTTGAATATGCTCCCAGAAAAATAAAAATGTCAATTACTGGTCAGGGTGCAGCTTCAAAGGAACAGGTAGCAGCAATGCTTATGAATATTCTGAAATTCAACCTGAAAGAAATAAAACTTGATGCCACCGATGGACTTGCTGCTGCTCTTTGCCATTTTTATCAGACAAATAATCCCACTCAGGAGAAGTCGTACAACAGTTGGAAAGATTTCATGAATAAAAATCCTAAAAGAGTAAAAAAGAAGGAAATCTAGATTATCAGACAACTGCAAATGCCAGAGCTGCCACACTTACCTTAACTCCTTCAATTTTAAGAAGTTCATTTGTACATGATTCAATCGTTGATCCTGTTGTGATCACATCATCGACAAGCAAAATATGCTTTCCTGTAATTTCCTGAGGATCAATAACCTGGAAAATACCCTCCACATTTGTCCATCTTTCGTATCTCGACCGCTTTGTTTGCGTTGCAGAAACAATTGTCCGTACCAACGATTTTATATCTACAGATAATCCTGCTGCGTCTGCAATTCCTGAAGATATAAGCTCACTCTGATTAAATCCCCTGACTCTTTTTTTGGATGGATGAAGCGGAACGGGAATTATGAGATCAATATCATTTGTGAATCCTGATGCTTTAAGCGACAAACCATAGATTCTGCCAAGTTCATATCCAATCTCCTTAATTCCATTATACTTAAGATTATGAATCAGTTTCCTGATCCGACTGCCTTTTTTATAATATGAAAAGGCGGCAGCTCTTTCAATCATGCATCTGCCCCAGAAGAGCTGTGCTACAGGATTATCTTCTTCATAATGATAATTAGTCCGGGGAATAACAACAAAACATTCAGTACAGATAAGTTTTTCATTTCTCATAAGATGATTACCACAGGCATAGCACAGCCTTGGAAACAGCAGACTGATAAAATCGTCCCAGAAATCATAGATATAACTCATGCAGCGGGTTCAATCTTATTATTTAAAGAATGACCTTACGGCTAATTTTGGCCGCTATATCTTTAAATTCTTCAACTGTAAACTTAAGTTTTGGATTTTTGAAGTTAATATCTTCCATGGTATCCATAGGGACAAGATGTATATGAGCATGAGGTACCTCAAGACCCAGAATGGCAACACCGACCCGGTTGCAGGGGAATACACTTTTAATTGCTGTCGCAATTTTCTTTGAAAAAATTATCATTCCGGATAAATAACTATCCTCCAGGTCAAAAATATAATCTGTCTCCCTTTTGGGAACAACAAGTGTATGTCCGGCTCTTAACGGGTTGATGTCGAGAAAGGCAAAATAATCGTCATTCTCAGCGATCTTGTAGCATGGAATCTCCCCTTTGATGATTTTAGTAAAAATGGTAGCCATACTGAATTATAAAGCGAATTATCAGATCGAAATGGAAATTATTTCAAACGGAATAGTTCCTGAAGGTACTTTGATTTGTACTATATCCCCTACCTTTTTCCCGATGAGACCCTGGGCAATAGGAGAGCTGACAGCAATCTTCCCCAGTTTAAAATTTGCTTCACTTTCAGGAACAATCAGGTATTCCATAACTGAGTTATTGGATTTATTCCTGATCTTTACCCTGTTGAGTAACCTTACCGACGATATATCAATTTTTGACTCGTCGAGAATTCTTGAACGAGCCACTATATCTTCAAGCTTAGATATCCTTAGCTCAAGCATACCCTGTGCCTCCTTGGCAGCAGCATACTCAGCATTTTCAGAAAGGTCGCCCTTATCCCTTGCATCAGCTATCTGCCTGGAGATTGAAGGCCTCTCTACATTTCTTAATTGGTCGAGCTCCTCTTTCAGTTTCTGAAGACCTTCTAATGTGACATATATAACCTCTGACATTTTTCGCTATTATATTAAAAAAACAAGAAGAATTCCGGGGTTGCCGGAACTCTTCAAGAACAAATGTATGAAAACTTTTAATTATTTACAAATAAAAATCCTGTGAACAGGTGTTTTACAAGTCTTTATCCTCAAAGCTGCTATATCAGCTATATTTTTTCTCCGCCTTCTTATTTCCTGTCTCTGTTTTTTTCTTTTTTCCCTTATCCCTTTTTGTATAGTCTTTCTTGTTTTGCTTCATACGCGACTGAACCTCAGGCGTTTGGGTATCGACTGTTCTTTTCTGTGACCGCTTCACAGATTTCTCATAGTTTTTATTAAGCCTTCGATCATTAGCCTCCTGCTTCTTTTTAGCTTTTGTTACAGACC
>Ga0209540_10001896_pt1 | contig 15213 bp, 9 predicted proteins | sample BarGraIncu01121A_FD_184501 | JGI IMG/M metagenome (GOLD analysis project Ga0209540, IMG submission 184501) | Arctic peat soil microbial communities from Barrow, Alaska - Barrow Graham LP Incubations 011-21A (SPAdes) (version 2) | ecosystem: Environmental > Terrestrial > Soil > Wetlands > Peat... | reverse complement strand
CAACTTTTAATATTCTTGTTCCTTTTTGGCTACTATAATATCTTCATTTTCGGTTGTTATGCTATTGATACTGACCGACTGGGTTTTAGTACAACCCAAATATTGCAGGAATATATGACCATTACCCGGGTTTCGACCCATCTTCACCATAAAAAGGAACGCCCGATAAGGATCAAGATACTATTGATATCCTAAATATAATTAACTATAGACAAAGCTGAATAAGAATGGTAACATTATTAAAACATATAAAACATATAGGACAACTAATTAAATAATGTGATGCATAAAAATTTACTTATATAAATAAGTGTTTATGTATGAGTGGGTAAAATTAAGAATTTAATATACGATAAGGAGGTTTTAAAATGTTCAAAAACAAAGATGGGCTGTCGGATTTAGATTTAATGACACCCTTAGAAAGATTTTCAGCATATAACAAGGGTAAATTTATAGACCGACTTCCCTGTGTACCCATAATAGGTAATACAGCTGCAAGGGTAATAGGTGTTAGAGTTTCAGAATTTCGGGGTAACGGTAAGCTTATTGCTAAAGCTCAAATAGAATCCTATAAGCTATTTAAATATGATGTTGTAAGAATTTTCACGGATTTGTATACCCAGGCAGAAGCAATGGGAGCAAAGGTATTTTATCCATTAGATGAAACAGCTTATTTGGAGACTCCTGCTATAAAAGATATTTCACAGATAAATGATCTGGAACCTGCCGATCCCTATAAAGATGGAAATTTGCCAGATCATCTTGAAGCCATGAAAATAGCCTTGGATACGATTGGAAAGGAAGTACCAATAACAGGAGCATTAACTTGCCCTTTTACAAATGCATCTTTTCTAATCGGCACTGAAAAATTAATAAGATTAACTTTAACGGATCCCGAGTCAGTTCATAAATTATGCAAGGTTTCCCTGGAAGCAAATTTAGCTTATGCAAAAGCAATGATTGATATTGGCTGCACACCTAGCCTTACCGATGCTATGTCTTCCGCGACAGTTATTGGGCCAAGACAATTTAAAGAATTTGCGTATCCTTATTTGAAAACCCTCATAGAGTATATACATTCAAGAGAGAAATCTGTCACATTGCATATTTGCGGAAAAACTAATAAAATATGGGATCTTATGTGTGATGCCGGTGCTGATTGTATAAGTATCGATAATGCTGCAGATTTATTAGAGGCGAAACTTAAAATAGGACAAAAGGTTAGATTAATGGGAAATATCAGACCATCTGAAACGATGCTGCAAGGAACACCGGAGGATGTAAAAAAAGCGGTAATTGAATGTATTGAAAAAGCTCATGATAGTCCCAAAGGATATATTGTAGCTTCAGGCTGCAGCTTGCCAACAGAAACGCCATTCGCAAACATAAAAGCGATGATGGATACGGTAAGGGAAATTGGTTACCCAATAAATATAACGAAAGATTCAAACTTGAACAAGTAATAATGTGAATAAATTAAAATAATGAGAGGATAAAAAATGACAAAAGAAAAAGGCGAATTCAGCTGTTCAGATTGTGGTGTATTAAATTGTTACAGAACTGAAAAAAAGTTTCCTTCGGAGTGCTTAACGACTGATTTAAGTGATAAAGAACTTGACGAGGTCAAAGAATTATATAAGAATGATGAATTTGTTTCAAAGATTTCCAGTGCAGCAGCAGAAATTGAGGGAACCTATTATGGAAAAATCACTCGAGTGGAAGAAATAATTGCTTTTGCCAGGAAAATAGATGTAAAAAAAATCGGAATTGCTACTTGCATTGGTCTTATGAATGAAGCCAAAATATTTTCTAAAATTCTTAAAGTAAAAGGAATTGAAAGTTATACTGTCATTTGCAAAGTTGGGGCCATAGATAAAACTGAAGTTGGCATTCCAGAAGTATTAAAGGTTCAGAAAGGCTGTCATGAGTCATTGTGTAATCCTGTGCTTCAGGCTAAGTTACTGGCTAAGCAAAAAACAGATTTAAATGTGATTGTAGGTCTTTGCGTAGGACATGATTCGCTTTTTAATAAATATTCCGAGGCACCTGTTACTACGTTAATAACTAAAGACAGAGTATTGGGACATAATCCGGCAGCTGCGCTATATACAAGTGGATTTTACTACAAGAGACTATTAGAAAAAGGCGACATATAAAAAATGTATTTATAGAAAGGCGGTCGGAAGGCTATCTAAAAATAGGCCTAAGAACTTATGAGTGAAATAAGATTAAAAGATATTACAGTAACTTACAAGGAAAAAAACAATGACTATACTGCGGTTAAAGATATTAACATATCCATTAAAGAAGGCGAATTTTTAAGCATTATAGGTCCAAGCGGTTGCGGGAAAAGCACTTTATTAAGCATCCTTGCAGGTTTAAGCTTACCATCTGACGGATATGTATTATACGATGAACAAGAAGTGCAAGCGATTGAAATAGATAGTGGCATTGTTTTCCAAAATTACTCCTTGTTTCCCTGGATGAGTGCCAAGAAAAATATAACCTTTGGAATAAAGCAGGCTTCTAAAGATAAGAGCAAAAAAGAAATTGAAAAAATCGCCGATGATTATTTGGAGTTAGTTAGTTTGTCAGACTTTGCAAACAAATTTCCAGCTCAATTATCAGGAGGAATGAAACAAAGAGTTGCAATTGCAAGAACCTTTGCAAGAAACCCCAGTGTGTTTTTAATGGATGAACCCTTTGCAGCAGTCGATGCAAAAAATAGGGTAGTACTTCAAGAATTACTGCTTAAGCTTTGGGATACTGTTGATAAGAATAAAACTGTTGTTCTAGTAACCCATGATATTGATGAAGCGATATTATTATCTGACAGAATAATTGTTATGGGCACTGGACCTGGTACCATAAAAAAAGAAATAAACGTAGATTTTGAAAGACCAAGAGATCGCACTAAAATTATCAAAACTAAAGAGTATGCTAATCTGAGACATAAACTGATCAGTTTATTTTATGATGAATTAATCCAATAAATATGTAGTGCTGAAGTTATTCTTTAAGCATAAGAGGAGAGAGTAATCAAAAAGCTAATAAATATTCCGAATATTTTATTTATATTAATATTGTTGCTTCAATTTGTGCCAAATAAAAGAATAGAAGATGGTAACCTGATTCTATTTATTTTAATTGGCACAATACAATTATTTTATTTATTATCCATTGCATTTCAAAAAAATAAGGAGAAATTAGAAACCAAAGGCGATATTATAAGTATCTTTTATATTATCATTATTGTATGGACTATGGTCACAGCGAAGCTTGATTTATTAGATCAGAATTTATATCCTTCGCCATCTGTGATAGCAAACCTTTTCATATTAGACTTTCCTAAGCTAATAACTGGGTTAATAAGTTCTCTGGAATTATTAGCAGTAGGATATATTCTTGCATTGCTATTAGCAATTCCACTTGCTCTATTTATAGGTTGGCGAAAAAGATTATTTAGAGCAGCAGATCCTATAACCAAGGTACTAGCTCCAATACCCCCAATTGTATATATTCCCTATGCGATAGCAATTCTTCCTACATTTAAAGGCGCCTCTGTTTTTTTAATATTTATAGGGGTTTTTTGGCCAGTGTTTATTAACACATTAAATGGACTATTTAATGTTGATAAAAGTATTATTGATTCCGCTAAAGTCTTAAAGGTTCGCGAGAGAACAATGTTGTTTAAAATTATTTTACCAGCGACCTTGCCATATATTTTTAATGGTGCCAATATTGGACTAGTGATGGCATTTATACTATTAACCGCTGCTGAAATGATAGGGGCAACTTCGGGACTTGGATGGTATGTAAAGTATTTTTCTGATTTTGGAGATTATCCTAGAGTTATCGTCGGTATAATTTTTATCGGTTTAGTGGCCACGGTATTAACCTTTGGACTTAATAAACTTGAAAAATGGTTACTACGATGGAAGAAATAGTTGCTAATGGAAACACGCATTTTTATTGAACTATGAAATAAAAAAGGAGTAATTTTAAATGAAAAAGAAAATTTTTGGTATCGGGATTTTATTAATTTTAAGTCTTTCACTAATGGTGGGTTGTACACAAAATAAATCCAGTGAGAAGGCAGTGTCTGCAACAAATAAAAATCAGGCTGAAACCAAACAAATAAAAGAATTTAATGTCGGCTATCTTGCTACAACAGAGGATGTTCTTTATTATGTTGCCAAAGAAAAGAGGTATTTTGAGGAAGAAGGTCTTGATGTAAAATTATTTCTATTTGCCAATTCCGGTGAGGGATTAAATGCAATAAATGCTGGTAAGATTGAAACCGGTCCATTTGGAACAGCTGCCCCGCTTACCTTTATATCAAAAGATTTTGACCTTACCATATATGGAGGTGTAGGTTCAGAAGGCGCAGCCATTGTGGCAAAGCCAGAAAATGTGGAGCAATACAAAGATTTAAATAACTATAGAGGAAAAACAATAGGAACAGTTAGACTTGCTACAGGGGATGTTGTATTAAGGGGCGCACTTGAAGAGCTAGGACTAGACTGGAAGAAAGATTTAACAGTGGTAGAGTTTGACACACCTACGGCAGTACTTGAGGCAGTAAAAAAAGGGAGTGTTGATGCCGGCGTTGTTTGGAGCCCCTTTAGAACTTTGGCGGAACAACAAGGATTAGCAATTGCAAAGCAGAGCGGTGAACTTTACAAAAATCATACATGCTGCAGATCCGTTGCTTTAACTTCAAAAATTAATGAGCAACCAGAAGATTATCAAGCTTTCTCGAGAGCTTTGATAAGGGCATATGAATTCTACAAGACTAATGAAAATGAATCCATTGATATTATATCAAAATATGTACAGATTGATAAAGATGTTATTAGGACAGAAGTATATGGACCATATACAGACAGTAATCCTAACCCAGATAAAGCAGCGGTAGTTAAGTTCTGGGGATTAATGAACAAAGCTGGATATATTTCTTCAGATAAAAAAATTGAAGATTATATTAATACCAGTATTTATAAAAATGCATTAGATGAAATTATCGGAAAGTATCCTGATGACCCAATGTATCAAAAACTTAAAGCAGAGTTTAAGGAGTAAAAGTATGTAGTCAAAAACGGCACAGGCACCTAAAAAAGTGACAATATTTTAATGCGAATCATAGAAATTTGCCGAATAATGCGATAAATTCTTAGGTGATTCTAAATTAAAATCGATCTTTTGCCTTGATTAATGTCGTGCATACGGGAGGGTACGCCCAGGGAACACCATTTTTTCTCATATTAGAGCCGATTCGGCTCTTTTTTTGTTGGAGGAATACCTTGCGTATGCACGACAAATTTAATGAGATTTCAAGTATTCACCTGTAAAAAGGTCGCTTTTTTATTTTTTAAAAAAATGGATTTTCATTATTTCTGTAGGGCTTTCCAAAGTGCTAGCTGATGATTAAGTGGACATACTAAATATACCGGCTAAAGGAACCATGGTGTCTGGGCGGTTGGTTCCAACCGTACCATGTAGGAATCAAGGATAAGCCAATCAAGTATCGCATCAGCTTTTCAACATAATTCAAAGTTCCGTTTTGAATTATGCGAGAAACAGTTTCAAACCGTAGAACTGGATTTATGATATGGAAGAAAGAATTAGATCTGGTGTCAAAGAGGGGCATTCATTTGTCAGTATGTTTTCTTGATGTGGTAAGTCGTATGGGGGAGATGAGTTTCTCATTATTTTTTCGGGGTGTCCTGATTCGGATGTTGAAAAAGCAATCAAATGAATAAATGATAATTAGAAGCGTATGACAAAAAAGTGTTAAAACCCTATAAACATTCTTTTAGTTATGGTATATTAAAGATAAGTGTGAAAACCAAAATAAGTGCAAATGATGTCATATAAGTGGCAGATAAAAAGATGTATCACAATAAGATGCAAAAAATGAATGATCGAAAATAGCGGAGATGTGATATCTGGCTGTATTTTCCATGCATTCAACAAGATTTATAAGTTGAAAAAATGTCCTTTGATTGATAAAAAAGAGGAGGGGTATGACAGATGAGTCATGATATTGGCAAAGAAAAGCAGGCAAAAGATGCTTTACAAACCTACGAGAGAAAATTATCAGACATCATCGAATTTTTGCCAGATGCTATCCTGGCCATTGATAATGAGAAGCGAGTGATCATTTGGAATAATGCCATTGAAAAAATGACGGGCATTCCTGCCAAAGAGATGCTCGGTAAGGACGGTCATGCTTATAGTATGCCGTTTTATGGGAAGGCACAACCCCAGTTGATGGATTTAGTTTTTCATGATGATGATCAGATTGCATCCAGGTATTCGAACCTCATCCGTGAAGGTGATGTGATTAAAGCGGACGTATTTTGTCCGGCTCTTTACAATAATAGTGGGGCATGGGTTCATGCTATGGCAGTACCAATCTATGATCAGATCGGGAACACAATTGGTGCCATTGAAAGTATTCAGGATATCAGTGAGTATTTGCAGATGATGAATGAATTGCAATCAAAGACCATGTTTCTTGAAGCACAGGCGAATGCATCCCTTGACGGGATACTGGTGGTCGATGAGCAGCAGAAAAGGATTCTCGCCAATCAACGTGTCTTTGAGATGTTCAACGTTCCCCAGCATATCATCAATGATGTGGATGATGCGTTATTGCTTGAATACGTCGTCAGCAAGGCCAGAGACCCGGAACAATTTCTGAAAAAGGTATTGTATTTATATGATCACCAAGATGAGACCAGTCAGGATGAAATAGAATTTACAAATGACATGATCGTTGAGAGATATTCCGCCCCTGTTTTGGACAAAAACGGAAAATATTATGGAAAAATCTGGACTTTCCATGACATCACCGAACATAAAAGGCTGGAACAGGCCCTTTTGAATGAAAAGAATTCATTGGAAACGACGTTGCAATCGGTTGGAGATGGGGTCATATCCACCGACAAGCAAGGAAAGATTGTGCTTTTGAATAAAATTGGGGAGTTGCTGACCGGCTGGACCCAGGCAGAAGCAATGGGTAAACCCATTGAAGATGTTTTTACTGTCATTAACGGGTATACCGGCGATAAATCCGATAATATCATCAATAAAGTCCTCAGTATTGGAAGAATCGTTGAACTTTCAAATCATATTATTCTGATTTCGAAAGATGGAAGCCACCGGCCAATAGAGGATTGTGCAGCACCAATTTTAGAGGAAAATGGCAACATCAGTGGAGTTGTCGTTGTATTCAGAGATGTTTCCGAAGAGAAGAGAAAACAGGAAGAAATCCTCTATGTCGGTTATCATGATTTTTTAACTGGACTTTTTAACCGCAGGTTCTATGAAGAAGAGTTAGTGCGGCTGGATACGAAAAAAAACCTGCCGTTGACCATTCTGATTGCAGATATCAACGGGTTGAAATTAATTAACGACGCATTGGGATATGCAAAGGGTGATGATGTGATTAAAAAAGTTGCGAAAAAAATTACCGCAGGTTGCCGAGGGAATGATGCTGTATCGAGACTGGGTGGGGATGAATTTATTATCATTCTACCTAAGACTGATGCATTAGGAGCAGAATGCATCATTAAACGCATCAAAGATCATAAAGCGGATGAAAAAGTTGGAGCCTTTGGAATTTCAATTGCATTTGGACACGCAACTAAAAATGATGAGAAAGAAAGCATTCAGGATATTTTCAGACAAGCTAAAAATAATTTGTATATGCATAAACTTTATCAAAATTTCGGGACAATCTCCAAGACCGTTGATCTTGTGATGCGGACACTCTATGAAAAAAACAACCGAGAAATGTTGCATTCAAAAAGAGTCAGTGAAATTTGTGAAGCGATTGCCCTTCAAATGGGTTTTGAAACAGAAATGGTCAATCAAATCAGACTGGCAGGACTCGTGCATGACATCGGGAAAATCGGGATTGATGAAAAAATTCTAAATAAGCATGGAAAATTAAATAATGCCGAGTGGAAAGAAATCCAAAGGCATCCGGAAATTGGGTATCGGATATTAAATTCCTCAGCGGAATTTATGGAATTGGCGACGTATGTTCTGCAACATCAGGAAAAATGGGACGGCCAGGGTTATCCATTGGGACTTAAGGGTGACAATATTTCAGTACAGGCATGTATTATCGGGATTGCGGATGCTTATGATGCGATGACGAGCTACCGAACTTATGGCGATGCACTAAGCGAAGAAGATGCCATCAAGGAAATAAAAAGATGTTCAGGGACGCAATTTAATCCGGGAATTGCTAGAATATTTGTTGAAAAGGTCATGGGAAAAGTGTGGTAATCATTAACAAACTATAAATTTTAAAGAATGGAAAGTTTGATGGAAACATGAGTAATAGTGCCAAAAATATCGCAATTGACAGCTACTGATGAAAAATTCAAGGGGAAACCATGTTATTTTTTGTGCACCTATTATTGTTATGTTCCATTACATTTTTATTAAGCGGAATTTATGTAATTTATTTAGACCGAAATGCTGTTTTGAATCGCGTCTTTGCACTGTTCAGTCTGAGTCTCGCACTTTGGTCACTTTCGGTTGTATTCATCGTGATTTCTCCTGATGCCCAGTATCGGTTTCTTGCGGGTATATTGGGTGCCATCGGTATCACAACCTTTGCGGGTCTTTCTTTTCATTTTTTTCTGAACTATACTAAAAAAGAGCAACTTCTTAAAAAATGGTGGATATACGTTGTTATGTATTTTCCACCGGTGGTTTTTATCTATCAGGCGTTTAACGGTCAATTTTTAGGCAATGATTATCTATATACCCAATATGGCTGGATAATAGTGATTCAAACGTCTTCAATCTGGTTCTGGTTAGTCCCGAGGGAAAAATTGTCAGTGTTAATCCTGAAACAACACGTTTATTGGGCTATGACAGTACGGAGTTAATCGGAAAACCACTGGAGATTCTTTTTCCCGTGGACACTCAATTGGAGATGTCCAATATCGGGAACTCTTTAAAATATAGTCCGATCCGCAACAAAGATACTTATTTTGTTTCTAAAAGTAACAACAGGATTCCGATAATTTTTTCTGCCTCTGACTGTAGGGACAAGAACGGTTATTCGATTGGATTTGTAGCAGTATCAAGAGACATTACTCATCTAAAGGATGTCGAAGGAAGTCTAAAACATCTGGCGCAACACAATGTATTGACTAATTTACCCACTCGATTATTTAGCCAACTTTTAGGCAACAGATTGAGGGTTGCTGTTTTTAAATATGTTTCGGTACATAGATATGGGTTCCCATTGTACAGAAAGAAAAACGCTGGATAAAAGACAAATACTGGAAAGTATGTGGAAATCGCAAGTGGGTATTTAAGAAAAACAGGTATTTCCTGAAACAAATGAAAGACATTCCGATCGTAAGACATACCCCTTTAATTCTGACTAAAAAACGCTCTATACGGCTCCCACTGAGGAATCAGCACTGTATGAACTGGACACTTTTGAAGAAAAATGGCATGCTAAATATGCTTAAATTGCCGTATCCTGGCGAGAAGACTGGGCTCATCGGCCACCTATTATAAATATCCAAAGGAGGTTCGAACGCTGATCTACACGATTAATCTCATTGAGGGGTTCAACCGTCAAATGAGAAAAGTCACCAAGAGCAAATCTGTTTTTCCAACCGATGACAGTCTGATGAAAATGCTGAATCTGGACATGATCGATGTGACAAAAAAATGGACCCAGAATCGCAGGGACTGGGGGAAAATCCACTCTCAGCTGGAGATTTACATGCGGACCGGTTAGACTGAAGATTATTCTATCAGATTCCAATTGAGGCAGAGAATCGTATATTTTGTGCTTCTTATTGACTTGCCGGAAAATCCATGTATAATGCAATTAAGGGACAAATGGCGGTTTGTCGCCATTTATCCCTTAATATTAATTCTCACTATATCAGTTTTTTGAGTTTACACAAAACTTGGGACATTCCCTTTCTGAGATTGTTGACAACGAAGTGAATAAAACTTTTTAGAGTTATTTGTTTTGTTTTCAGCCAGGCATTTGTAACCCATATAGCGTTCCAGTGCTTCTTCTTTCGCTCTAGCATAAAGCGTTTCAGAAACTTCCGGAAATGTCAGTTTCAAGGAAGTATAACGAACTTCCGAGTCTAAAAATTGGGAAAATTTATCAATATCCGGTTCGTCTGAATCTAAAATGAATGGGTTTTTACCTGCTTCTTTTAAACTTGGATTGAAACGATACAAATGCCAATAGCCAGATTCTACCGCAAAAGCTTCATGGGATTGGGTTCGGCTCATGCCGCCTTTAATGCCATGATTAATACATGGTGCGTAAGCAATGATTAAAGAGGGACCATCATAGGCTTCAGCTTCCTGGATTGCTTTCATTAACTGGTTCTTATCTGCGCCCATGGCAACCTGTGCAACATACACATAACCATAGGTTGCTGCCATCATGCCAAGGTCTTTCTTCTTAATTCTTTCCCCGGCTGACGCAAATTGTGCAACAGCCGCAGTTGGTGTAGCTTTGGAAGCCTGACCACCGGTATTGGAATAAATTTCAGTGTCCAGTACCAACACATTAATGTTTTTACGTGATGCTAAAACATGATCCAATCCGCCATAGCCAATATCATAGGCCCAACCATCTCCGCCAAAAACCCAAATGGATTTTTTAATCAAGTAAGCGGCATTGTCTTTTACAAATTTAACCCGCTTTGTTATAGCACCAGTTGGAGCATAGCTTTCCAATGCTTCCACTAATTGAGCCGATGCGATTTTAGAAGCATCAGCATCTTTGCGATTGTCGATCCATGCCTGACCAGCAGTTTTTACTGCTTCAGGAACGTCAGCGGCAATGATTTCTTTTAAATAATTTTCGATGGTATCGCTCATTTTTTCAGTTGCGATCATCATCCCAAAACCATACTCGGCGTTATCTTCAAATAATGAATTGGCCCAGGCAGGTCCTTTACCTTCGGCGTTTTTGCAGTAAGGTGTGGATGGTGATGATGCACCCCAAATAGAAGAACAACCCGTAGCGTTGGCGACCATCATGCGATCTCCAAATAATTGGGTAATGGTCTTAACATACGGTGTTTCTCCACAACCGGCACAAGCTCCGGAGAACTCAAGCAGAGGTTGACAGAACTGGCTGCCTTTAACAGATGCTTTGTTCATCAGGTTATCTTTTACCTTAAGGGTTGTCGCATAATTCCAATTTGGAATTTGTTCAACCTGAGTTTCAATCGGTTCCATGACCAATGCTTTGGTTTTAGCCGGACATACATCCTGGCAGTTTCCGCAACCGGTACAATCCAAAGGACTGATTTGAATCCGGTATTCTAATCCCTTCAGTTGTTTCCCACTGGCTTCAATGGTTTCAAAGCCTGCCGGTGCTGCATCTTTTTCGCCTTTATCCAATAGATTTGGACGAATAACAGCGTGAGGACAAACAAATGAACATTGATTACACTGGATACAGTTTTCAGGAATCCATTTTGGAACGTTTACGGCAATGCCGCGTTTTTCATAGGCTGCAGATCCTGCCATAAAGGTACCATCTTCCGCACCGGTAAAGGCCGAAACAGGAATATCATCCCCGGCAAGGCGGCTAATGGGACGTAAAATATTGGTGACAAATTTTGGTACATTTTCATCAGCGGCTGATTCTGGAACAAGATTTTTCCAGGCTGCCGGAATTTCAATTTTTACTAAAGCATTAATTCCCTGATCAACGGCTTCATTGTTTAAATCAACAATCTTTTGACCCTTTTTGCCATATGATTTTTGGATACCGGCTTTTGAATAAGTAACCGCATCTTCAATGGGAATAATATCCGCCAGTTTGAAGAAGGCTGATTGCATAATCATGTTGGTACGTCGGCCAAGACCAATTTCTTCGGCAATTTTTGTGGCATTGATAATATAGAAATTAATATCATTATCGGCAATATATTTTTTCATTGATGCAGGAATTTTTTCTTCAATTTCTTCAACACTCCAAACCGTGTTAAGAAGGAAGATTCCACCTTTTTTCAGACCCTTTAGAAGGTCATACTGATTGACATATGCCTGGGTTGAGCAGGATACAAAATCAGAATTGACAATAAGGTAGGTTGATTTTATCGGTTGTTTACCAAATCTCAGATGTGAAACCGTCACCCCACCGGATTTTTTACTGTCATAGGAAAAATAACCCTGAGCGTATAAATCGGTGTGATCGCCAATAATTTTAATAGCGGATTTATTGGCGCCAACCGTACCATCAGAACCCAGTCCCCAGAATTTACATCCTTTTGTTCCTTCGGGAACCGTATAGAGGCTTTCACCTAATTCAAGGTTTGTAAAGGTAACATCATCAACAATCCCAATGGTGAATTTATCTTTAGGCTGATCTAATTTTAAATTGTCATAAACCGCTTTTATTTGTTCCGGTGTGGTATCCTTGGAACTTAATCCATAACGACCGCCGACTACCAATGGTTGTACAGCTTTTCCGTAAAACACGGTACAAATATCCTGATATAGTGGCTCGCCCAGTGAACCTGGTTCTTTGGTGCGATCCAAAACAGCAATTTTCTTAACGGTTTTTGGCAATACTTTAAAGAGATATTCCGGTGCAAAAGGTCTGAACAGACGTACTTTGATTAAACCGATTTTTTCGCCTTGGGCCAATAAATAATCAATGGTTTCCTCAATGGTATCCGTAACAGAGCCCATGGCCACAATAATATTTTCAGCGTCAGGAGCGCCATAGTAATCAAATAAATGATAGTCTCTGCCGGTTTCAGCAGAAATTTTTTCCATATAATCGGCAACAACGCCCGGAACTTTATCGTAGAAGGGATTACAAGCTTCACGTGCCTGGAAGTAAATATCAGGATTTTGAGCTGTTCCGCGAGTCACGGGATGTTCAGGATTTAAAGCATTATCTCTGAATTTTTGAATGGCATCGAAATCTGCTAAGTTCTTGAAGACATCATAGTCAATGACTTCGATTTTTTGGATTTCGTGGGAAGTTCTAAATCCATCAAAGAAATGCATAAATGGTACCCGGGTTTTAATGGCTGCTAAATGAGCAATTCCAGCTAAATCCATGACTTCCTGTACGCCACCAGATGCCAGTAAAGCAAAACCAGTTTGGCGACAGGCCATAACATCACCATGATCTCCAAAAATAGAAAGTGCCTGTGCCGCTAAGGTACGGGCAGTCACATGGAAAACGCATGGTAATAATTCACCGGCAATTTTATACATATTTGGAATCATTAATAATAAGCCCTGGGAAGCAGTAAAGGTAGTGGTTAATGCACCAGCAGCCAGCGAACCATGAACGGCACCAGCGGCGCCACCCTCAGATTGCATTTCAGAAACTTTTACAATTTCACCAAAGATATTCTTTCGACCTTGGGATGCCCACACATCAGCATATTCTGCCATGGGGGATGAAGGGGTGATTGGGAAAATAGCGGTAACCTCAGTAAAGGCATAGGCCACATGTGCAGCGGCCGCATTTCCATCCATTGTCATCATTTTTTTAGTCATAAATTTCCTCCTTAAGAATAAAACAGTTTATTTTAGACATTTTCTTGTTGCATATATAGCAAAATTTTATCATTAGAAAATTATATCACATTAGTTTTTGGGTGTACATACATAATGTAGGTAATTTTTGGTTTCTCTTTTCTAAAAACTCCCCATATGAATCCTGCTCAGTATTTGCGATTACTTATTCATTTATTTTTTTAATTTGGCTTCGATTGCAGTAATCACTTCTTTTAGGACCTTAACCCGGGCATACTCTTTGTTTTGCGCTTCGACGATAATCCATGGGGCATAGGAAGTTGATGTTTTTAAAAGCATGGTGTTCACCGCTATTTTGTAAGTTCCCCATTTATCACGATTTCGCCAATCCTCTTCGGTAATTTTCCATTCCTTGTCGGGATCATTCTGCCGATCCGAAAAACGTTTTAACTGCTCTTTTTCATCAATCTGCAACCAAAATTTAATGACAATTGCACCCCAATCAATGAGTTGTTTTTCAAACTCATTGATCTCTTGAAAACTTCTTGAGTATTCCTCTGATGTGCAAAGTCCTTCAATGGGTTCAACCATGACTCGACCATACCAGGAACGATCCCAAATGGCAATGTGTCCATTCTTCGGCACATCCCGCCAAAAGCGCCAAAGATATTGGTGTTTCTTTTCAATATCATTGGGTGAACCTGTGGGATAAACCGTATACCCTCGTGGGTCAAGATGACTGGATAGGCGTTTGATACAGCCACCTTTTCCGGCCGCATCCCAACCTTCAAAGGCAATCACTAATGGAATTCGATGGAAATACATCTCATTTTCCAGTAAATAAATCTTCTTTTGGCAGTCATTGAGTTCTTTTTGATACTCCTTACTGGTCATGACCTTATCCAATAAAACATGATCGAGAATTTCAGTATCAAACTGGGCATCATCATCATGAATCAAAGGTTTTAATTCTATTTTCGGCTTACTTTCAGCCTCTCTAATAACTTTTTCAAGTCGGGTCACTAAGGTACTCAGTACTTTAATGGTGGCATAATCCTTTTGGTGTCCTTCAATAATGGTCCAGTTGGCATAGTTTTTATTGGTCAGTTCCAACTCCTGATTGACTTTTTCTAATATTTTTTCAAAATGTTTATTTTCATTTTCATCTCTGGGTGTGACTCGCCAGGCAGTGGCATCTTTTTTTTGGAGTTTATTAAACCGTTTTTTTTGTTCTTCCTGGCTGATATGGATGAAAAATTTAAAAATAATCATGCCATCATTACTCATGGTCCGTTCAAACTCATTGACCTGATTCATCAGTCCCGGTAATTCAACCCCATCCAGAGATTGTCGGTATTCTAAATCACTGTAATAGCTGCGGTTAAAAATGGTTATCTGTCCCTGTTCCGGAGTTTTTAGCCAATATCGCCATAAAAAAGGGCGATTGGATTCTTCATAATTTTCATTTTTAAAGTTATGAACCCTAAAATTTCTGGGGTCTAAAGGCATGAGTACCTCATTAATCAATGTTCCTTTTCCAGCAGCATCCCAGCCCTCAAAAATAATGAGTACCGGAATCCCCAGAGAATAAATCTTCCGCTGAAGCGCACCAAGCTTATTGGTAAGCACTTCTTTGGCTGGACGGTAGGTCTCCTTATCAACCGTTACATTTAAATCAATTTAGATCGG
>Ga0209540_10001892_pt1 | contig 15253 bp, 8 predicted proteins | sample BarGraIncu01121A_FD_184501 | JGI IMG/M metagenome (GOLD analysis project Ga0209540, IMG submission 184501) | Arctic peat soil microbial communities from Barrow, Alaska - Barrow Graham LP Incubations 011-21A (SPAdes) (version 2) | ecosystem: Environmental > Terrestrial > Soil > Wetlands > Peat... | reverse complement strand
ATCACTAGTGTCCGGTTGTTGAACCGGTATTTATTCTGAAACTCTTTATTATTAGCAGTTTCAGAGGTTTTTAAAATTTTTCGATTTGAATTTTTTCTTGAAATTTGCCCGAAATAAAAATTTTGGGATTATGAATCAAGGAAAAACTGTATTTGCTCAATTAATGTCAAACATTTCCAAGTACGAATTTGAAAAATGTGTTGAACGTTACAAAGGCAATTATAAAGTTCAAAGCTTTACTTGCTTAGAACATTTTTATGTCATGTGTTTTGCGCAATTGACTTACAGAGAAAGTCTTCGCGACATTGCAGCATGTTTGATTGCATTCTCCACTAAATTATATCATAGTGGTATTAAGAATGCAGTTCCAAAATCCACATTAGCAGAGGCTAATGAAAATAGAGACTGGAGAATTTATGCAGACTTTGCTCAAGTTCTAATTAAAGAAGCACGTGTGTTGTATAAAACAGACAACGACCTTCTGAATGAAATTAACAACATGGCTTATGCTTTAGACAGTTCTACAATAGACCTGTGTTTAAGTATTTTTCCATGGGCTAAGTTTCGTAAAAAGAAAGCAGCAGTTAAAATGCATACTTTATTAGACTTACGAGGTTCAATTCCAACATTTATTGAAATAACCGATGGACTTTGTCACGATGTAAATATCTTAGATAAACTCCTTATTGAACCCAACTCGATTTATGTAATGGATAAAGGTTATGTTGATTTTAAGAGACTTCACAAAATAACACAGGACAAAGCTTATTTTATAACCAGAGCTAAAGACAATATGGCTTATCGCCGTGTTTATAGTTCAAAAGTTGACAAATCAACTGGTTTAAAATGTGACCAGAAAATTAAGTTGACTGGTTATTATTCCAAGAAGGATTATCCTGATTATTTAAGGATAGTCAAATTCTTAGATAGTGAAACAGGAATAACTTACGTTTTTCTTACGAACAACTTTATTTTGCCTGCAATAACGATTGCACAATTATACAAAGAACGCTGGAAGGTTGAATTATTCTTTAAATGGATAAAACAACATCTTCGAATTAAAGCATTTTACGGGACAAGCTACAATGCAGTATGCTGTCAGATATGGATAGCAATATGTGCATATTTACTTGTTGCCATTACGAAAAAGAAATTAAATCTGGAGCAAAATCTCTACACTTTGTTACAGACTTTTAGTCTGTCTGTGTTTGAAAAAACTCCTATAAATAAACTGTTTATAAAACAACTTTACAAAACAGAAACTACTCATGATTATAATCAATTGACTATATTTGATTTATAACCGGACAGTAGTGTTATCTAATATCAACTAATCTCAGTTCTAAATTCAGGTCTTTTTGTAAACGGACAGGTTGCAACCTGCCCTACGGCGCAACGGTATACGATTTTCTATTTTACCGCGATTTCGATATAAATACTCATACAACAAGTTGAAATTCATTTATCAATATTCCCGGAGGGAATTTATATCCATAGAATATGTGAGCTTTTGGTATCGGATTCCTCCGCCGGCGGCGGATTTTACAATCCGTGCCAACAAGTTCATCTGTCTTTTCTTATTTAATAGGTCTCTTCTGCTTTTTATCCTTCGCTGCCGCACGATTTCATCGTGTGGCAAACCATCTACTAACTGCTAAAACCTTCCTTCTTTGCATTCCCACGAGATAAAATCGCGCGAGAGCGGTGTAGAATGTGCCAGGCATATATGATTTGATTATATCACCCCTTCGGGGTTTTTGTTTTGTTCATTTATTCGTTCTATAATAATATCATCCCTTTGGGATTTTTTGTTTTCTTGTTCTATAATAATATCACCCCTTTGGTGGTTTTGGTTTTCTTGTTCTATAATAATATCATCCCTTTGGTGGTTTTGGTTTTGTTGATTTCTTGTTCTATAATAATATTATCCCTTCGGGATTTTTTGGTTTTTTTGTTTATTCGTTCTGTAATAATATCATCCCTTTGGTGGTTTTGGTTTTGTTGATTTCTTGTTCTATAACAATATCATCCCTTCGGGATTTTTTGATCACACCTTAGGGGTTTTGGTTTGTAAGCCCGAAGGGCTGATATTATTATAGCTTAAATTGTTCGTCCAATAGTGAAACCCCGAAGGGGTGATATTATTCATCAATCCATTCAAATAGATATTTCTCATTATATTCAATTGCGAATTTTTGCAGAAAATCCATATATTCTTCTTTGAATGTTTTCTTTTTATGGTGTTCTTCTTGATTTGCAATGTATTGATAAACGTTCTCAATTTGTGAGTGAGCATAAGAAAATGCCCCATATCCTTCTTGCCACGCAAATTTACCTTTTATAAATTTCTTCTCGTTTATAAAATTGCTGGAATTATTCTTTATGTCACGGACTAAGTCCGCAATAGCCATTGAAGGTTTTAAACCAATAAATATATGAACGTGGTCAGATGTTCCGTTTACAATTATTGATTTTTGTCCTTTATTGGTAATAATACCTGAAATGTATTTGTTCAATTCTTCCTTCCATTGTTTAGCTATAATGTTTTCACGTCCTTTTACGGCAAAAACAATTTGAATATATATTTGTGAGAATGTGCCAGGCATATATGATTTGATTATATCACCCCTTCGGGGTTTTTGTTTTGTTCATTTATTCGTTCTATAAGAATATCATCCCTTCGGGATTTGTTGTTTTCTTGTTCTATAATATCACCCCTTTGGGTTTTTTGGTTTTGTTCATTTATTCGTTCTATAATAATATCATCCCTTCGGGATTTTTTGTTTTTTTGTTCTATAATAATATCACCCCTTTGGGGTTTTTGTTTTGTTCATTTATTCGTTCTATAACAATATCATCCCTTCGGGATTTTTTGTTTTGTTGTTCTATAATAATATCACCCCTTTGGTGGTTTTGGTTTTGTTGATTTCTTGTTCTATAACAATATCATCCCTTCGGGATTTTTTGATCATACCTTAGGGGTTTTGGTTTGTAAGCCCAAAGGGCTGATATTATTATAGCTTAAATTGTTCGTCTAATAGTGAAACCCCGAAGGGGTGATATTATTCCTCCCGCTGCCGCACGATTTCATCGTGTGGCAAACCATCAACTAACCTCCAAAACCTTCCTTCTTTGTATTCCCACGCGATAAAATCGCGCGGGAGCGGTGCGTCGTTCCGACCACAGGAAGCATAAGTATTATGGGCTAGGCTTTAATTTGTTATCACTTTATTATTGAACTTCTTGTTGAGAATTTCTTCAATGTTCATGAATTTAAAATTTTTTGAATGAGTCTTTTTGTCAATGTCTTCATAAGTCAATGTAAAATTCAAAACAGTTTTCTCATTTCTTTCGTTGACATTCTTATATCTAAATGAAATATCTTTCTTTTTACCTTCCCCGATATTCTGAAAAGGTATGTATATTTCGAAATCGTTTGGAATGTTTTCCTTGAATCTCAGAATCTTTGCAGATTTACCATTGTTTATCAAGCTCGCCGAAATTAAATCACCATTATATTCTTCAAATTCAATAACTAGTATTGGTTCAACCTCGCTTTTTCTATGAGAAAGTGATAAATTATTTTGGTACTTCTGAAATTCCAACTCGTTTTTTAATATTTCAACTTGATTAGTCAATAACTTTGTATGTTTAATACTCTGAATAGCAATTGTATTTAAACTGTTTATTTGCTTCTGCAATTCTAAGTCTTTCTGAAAAAAAACAATGCATGCAACAATTGCTGCAGGTATAGAGATTGCAGCAGCAATTGATTGAATCCAGTCGGTTATTTTGGGCTTATTTTTTACTGAATTTTCTTTTTTCATTTTCTTTTCATTTTCTAAGCTTGCCCTTACGCTTGTGTTAAGCACTGGCTATTTCTTTTGTTTTATTTTACTCTTATAATGTCTGCACTGAAATCTGACATAAGATAAACTCTGTCGAATTTAGAGTCTGTCTTGTAGTTTACAGTTTCATTTAATTCGTATGAGACAGAAGAAAGTGAACCAATAAGTAAAACTAACCAATATTCTAATATATCTATGTCACTTGTTTTATAGTTGAGTATTTTCTGTTCTTTTTTCAGTATTTCTTCTTTTAGTCGCTCTAAAGTCAACGGTTCTGGTTGCCAGTTTTTTTCTTTATAATAGAATGTTACTTTTGAATGTCGCTTAATTCTTATGTCAGTAATAAAGTCTGGCAATTCGATATTTTCGCCTAAATTAATCTGATAAACCAAATCTGCAATCAATGTAGCATAGACTTTTTTTTCTTTTTGTGAGTATTCTAATTCATCATTCTTGAATTCAATGCCGGCCGAAATTGTCAAATTCGAATACTTTTCTTCAAATATTTTAGATGAATACTCTACCAGATTTACTATTTTAAGATATTTACGTGCATCCTTTGTTAATATCCTTGTGTGTTCTAGACCAATTAGTTTGGATTTGTGTTTGATAATAAAATCTGGAGCAGGAGGTTGAGGCTTTTCCACAATCTGAATCTCAGAGTCTACCTTATAAACGAACTTCCCTATTTGGCACACTTCTAATATTTCCTTTCTCTCAAGTGTGTATTTCTCAAAGATTGGATTTACAATTCGTCCAAGTTCTTCACTCTCTTTTTCTGAGTCTGAAATGAGTTTCTTTATGTCGTTTATGTTTATCTCGAATTTCATTTTTTTTAAGCTTGCCCCTAACATCTATATATGTGCGACACTGTCGCACTTATTTTGCACTTATGTCTTTTTATTTTACTATTAATGCTTTAATGTACAGTGAAATGTATTTTTGTTTCAAATTATCATTGTCCTCCGCTGACGGCGGATAAGTTCTGGCTGCAACATAGCGAAACACTATGCCACAGCCAGAGTTCTTATTCCTCTTTAGGGCTTATAACTTATTTATTAGGAGTTTTCACCGCCTTGATATCCAAATTATACGGATTGTCGCCCATCACGGTAATAGTAAACGTTTGGGTTTCATAGCCAATTTTTGTCATTGTCACCGTATAATAGCCCGGAGTAATGGTTCTCAGTTGGAATCCACCTTTATCGGCCGAAAGTTTCACTATCGGGTCTTTGGTGCTATCATTGAGCGTCAACGTCACAGTGGCATTGGGCACACCGGCTCCGGTTTCTGCGTCGAATACATGCCCCACCAGTTTCGAAGGACTATAGCTTGCGTCTATCTTTCGGATAGCCTTGTAATCGGCATAAAACTGAGCATCCGAAGTTCGTACTATTTCTACCAGCATATCAAAATTATCAACTACCTCGTCGGCCGTATCAAAATTTTCGCCCAGCAATACAATTATATTGTGCTGCGCTTGTTTCTCAACCTTTACTTGTGGTATAATAAGCTCATACTTATTAATTTCATTCAGGTAAGCCGTTTGAGTCTGAGCATTCAAACCATAAGGTTCTATCTCATCCTTATGTTCATTTACCTTGTTATAAGTACTTTTACAAAATTCGGCAAAGTTCACATCAGCCATCGCATTTAAGTCTGTCTTCGTAAAGTTCAGAAACTTCAATAAGCTTTCATTTTTTCGATATGCGGCATAAGGTCGCATTTTGCGTTGAATTTCCAAGGTCAATTCTACCAGATTATCATGCAGATTGTTGCGTTGATCAATCAGTGTGTCATCGTTTTCGTGCTGCAGGGCACTGTTAGCCTGTATAGACAGAATAACTGCATCCAGTGCGGTAAAAAACTTTTCAGAATTAGGCATTTTTGCCATCACTTCGGGCGATGCTTTCAGCAGGACCCGCAATGCCATAAGCATTCTAAGCTTGTTGATTTGTTTAGTCGTCATAAAAATGATTTTTTAGAGTGAATAATTAAGAAACTGCTTAAAAACAAATCCTAAATTGTTTACAGTTCAAAAAAAACTATTGAACTTCTATTTGGCTATAAATAAGCCAAAAATCAGATGAACGTTTATTTTTAAACAGTTTCTAAGATATATCTGAGATTATAAAGTTTAATATAGTATGATATAATAGAACGCTAATTTGTGCGAATATACATAGTGCATTGGCAATACGATTAAGACTTCATGCTTTTAATCGTCTTCCATACATCAAAAATAAAATCCGCTTTTATTTAATCTATGCTTGCTCATTCAGTCTGTAAGAATCCAGCTTCTGTTTCCTTCGAATTTTTTTAGCCAAATCTTGCATTTATCTGCAAGAATCCTGGATTATTTAACACGAATCACCCGACTTTTCATCAGAATCTTCTATTTCTTAACACGAATCTTCCGTCTTTTCGTCTGGATCTTCCATTTCTTAACACGAATCTTCTGTTTTGTTGACTGAATCTTGAGATTTTGTGACCAAACATTTGTTTTTTTGTCGTTCTATCTATTATTGTATGTTGTACAAATACATTAGGCACCCGTTTCTTTCAACGGGCAACCCGCTCGAAACTGATGACTGGTGCTAAGATGAAAATGTGCGACACAATGCGCGTGAAGGGAAGCAGTACGGGGTAGTTGCACTGCCAAAAGCCGGTTGAATGTGGGCTTAGAAGCATGATTCATACAAATAAGCTTGATTTTAAGGTTAGATATTCATTCTAAAATTGATAAAATCAAAATGAAATGAAATGCTTTGCTTTTCAACTTATGCATTTCGCGCTGTAAAAATAAATATTATTTGCTAAACAACAAAAAAATTGAACTAAAATTTAAAAAAAAGCCATCAATCCTATTGCAAGGGCAGTATTTTTTATTATTCAGGGTCTACTGAAAAACTATTATGTCAATGATTTATAATTAAACAGTATTGTCCGGTAAACTTTATAGATGAAACTTTGTGAGAGATTTCTCACTTCGTTCGAAATGACAATCAATGTTTTATGTTTTGGGATGGGGTCGGTTGGCGGCTTCGCCGCCAACCGACCCCATCCCTTACAAAAGGATGTAATAATCTGTCATTCTGAACGAAGTGAAGAATCTACTGTTTTTACCGGACAACAATGATAATTAAATAAGAATACATTTTTGATTTAATGTGCAAAGTTTTTGAATTCAAGTGCTCAAAATCCATGCACTTCATTGTTTAAACAAGAATCTGAATCCCGCAGGGATTAACTATGCATAACCAACAGTTCAACTGGTTGTTATGCACAGTTTAACTCCTATCGGAGTTTTTCAGCAGACCCTGTTTTCAGCTCAGATAAACAAGAAAAAAAACAGTTGCTATCGGAACAATACTAATTAGAATTGAACCAATAGCAACTGTGAGGTTGCAAACAATTAAGAGAAGCTATCTAGAACTTAAACGGTTTCTTTTCGAGGAAGAAGCGATAGTCCTTTACTATCCCTTTTGTACTTTTGTCGGTGCGGGGAAGTATTCTGAATCCTTTTACATTAATTTCTTTACCCATATCAATTACCACCTGGTGCGGATGATTTGCCTTGTCACCTATTTTTGTTTGCCAGATAACCGACTCCTGAATATCAAATAATTTATCGGCTCCATTAGCCATCTTTTCTGTTTCTTCGCTATCTACAAATACAACTTTCCAGTTGATAGACGAAACAGCCTTACTATCGTCGCCAAGTATTTCAAACTCGGCAACCGACGTACTGTTATCATTCGCGTCTTGTGCATTCAGAGCTTCAAAGCAAAAATAACGTCCGGCAATCGTTTCATCCAGATTTACGGTTTTCCATCCACTCTCAGCAGGAAACGTTCCCGACACCACTGCATTCAGACCATTCAGATTAAGATTTTTGGTTCCTTTCTGTTGTTGGTTATCATCTTTCCCTATAACATCCAGAATAGGGTGATCAAGTCCGGCAACGCTTGGAGTAACAGGTTTATCAATGTCCAATACAATAATTTCATTCACTCCTTTTTTCAAATAGCAGCCCGGCACACAAAGTGTTTGAGTAGGACCTATTTTCCAAAAGCGTCCTAAATTATATCCGTTCACCCAAACCATTCCTTTACCCCATGTACTCATGTTTAGGTAAGTGTACCCTGTTTTAGTTAGGTTGAAAGAAGCTTTGTACCATGCTGGTCCGGTTGCCGATTTTACGCCGAATTTGGCTTTTGTTTGAAACTTATAATCTACGGGTAGATTATAAACAGTCCAGTTCTTCAACTCTGTTTCTGTTTTTCCATCCGACAAAAGCACTTTATCTGTAATCCCTTTGCGATCCAGAATTGCCTCACCATAGTTTACACGTCCCATACCTTCAACCAAAATATCCAAGCGGGCATTTGCCTTTAAAACGGGAAGTTCAACAGTGCTTTCAGCTCTGCGGCGGTCCAGTTTTCCTATTACTTTACCATTGATAAATATGGTTGCCCAATCGTGCACATCTTTAATAATAAGCGTTTGTTTACGATTGCATGCCTGTAGTTGTTTACGATAAATGATAGAACCCCAACCTTGATCAAAAAATTCCATCGGTTGAATAGTTGCCGATTGTTTAGCAGCAGGCAAGTTATCAAACACATTAGCCGTTTGTGTAAATTTAATTGTTGGAATCGTAATCGTTTTTTCCGGATTCTGAGGAATCTCAGCCAAGGTTTCACCCTCCTGCAAATAATTCTTCAATAAATCGCGGATTGCATAAAACTTATCGGTTGGGTTGCCACCCTCGTCGATGGGTGCATTGTAATCGTACGACGAAGTAGTGGGTGCATAAGCCGGAGCATTAGCACCTGCCCACTGACCGGTAGTTGTGCCACCATGTGCCATGTATAAGCTGAACGAAATTCTGCGATCCATCATATCTTTTAGGCTCCCGATAAAGCTGTTTATATCACGTGTTTCGTGTGGACGCCCCCATTGATCGAACCAACCGGTCCAATACTCACCACACATTAAAGGTGAAGTCGGGTTCATTTCTTTAAATTTGCGAAACTGGTCGTCGATATTAGAACCTGCACCAAAATTTAATGCATTTACAGCCCCATCAAGTTTATATCGGAAGAAGTTGGATGACCAATCGCAACGCAGCAGTTGTACTTTATCAAAACCAGCCTGACGAATATTATCACGCATGGTTTCCATATATTTACCATCGCTTCCCCAGGTACCATATTCGTTCTCAACCTGTACCATAATGATGTTTCCACCCTTTTGAATCTGGAGTGGGGCCAGTTGTTTTCCCACTTCGTTCAAATAGTTTTTAGTTCGCTCCATAAAGTAGCCATCAGAAAGACGTCGCACCTGCAAATCTTTCTTTTTCAACAACCACCAGGGCAGCCCCCCCATATCCCATTCGGCACATACGTATGGACCGGGACGTACAATACAATACATCCCGTTTTTTTGTATCAACCGCACAAATTCAGCCACATCGTTTTGGCCTGTAAAGTCAAACACTCCGGGAGTTTGTTCATGGATATTCCAAAACAAGTAAATGCAAATAGTATTCATTCCCATCGCCTTACACATCTTTAGTCGATGATCCCAATAGGCCCTGGGGATGCGGGTATAATGCAACTCTCCTGCCCGTATGATGAATGGTTTCCCATTGAGCATAAATTCCTTGTTTCCGGCTATAAAAGTTCCGGCACTATTTAAGGTATAGGTTTGTTTTGGTGTCTGAGCAATCATTGATCTGCTTATAGACAATAGAAAGAGGATGAATAGAAATAATATTTTTCTCATAAATATGTTGTTAGATGATATTTAATTGGGAGGCAATAAAGACTTTTACTAAGGGTGCTATTTTGAATCGGTTCTTTGGTAAATCCGAACATAATCAACTTCAATAATTATTGGAAAATGGCTGCGATCCGGATCACCCCCGTTTGCACCCAAAGCAAGATTAAGAAGAAGATAATGTGGTTGTAAAAACGGATTAGTTCCATCGGCATTAAGTGTCTCGCTCAGCAGTGTAGTGTTTAGAAGCTCACCGTCAACATACAATTTAATAGCATCCTTGTTCCAGTCCATACGCCAGATATGAAACTTCTCCGACCATTTTTTATCTTTCGCCATTAGCGAGGTCAATGTTTTCTTCACCGAGTTCCATTTGCCTTTGTACCGAACATTAGTACCCGATGCCACATTTGCCAAAATAGAAGGAACCCCGTTGGGACGATAAAATTCCAGCATATCTACTTCACCACACGATGGCCATTCTTTGCTTACGCCCAATGTCCAGATGGCTGGCCAAGAACCCATAGTTGTATCAATTCGTGCCCGAACTTCGAATCGGCCGAACAACCAGGACTTCTTTTCTGCCGTATTTATGCTTGCTGAAGTATAGTGCACATCTTTGCGATTTGTGTACCAGCTTTTACTGTCGGGAACGTAATTGGGATTAGGAAAACTTTCTTTTTTACCTTCAATAACCAAACAACCATTTTTACAGCTAGCATTTTTACTCTGGTACCACTGCAATTCCTCATTGCGTTTAAAACCTGTCTCGAAAGACCAAATCTCAGAATCAGGACTGCCTTGGGAATTAAACTCTTCGTTAAATACAAGTTTCATCCCAGCAACTTTCTTAGGCTGTGATGAATCCGGAGTATACGGATTTGCTGTTGCTCCCATCACTAAAGTAACTGATAGAAAAGAGATAGTAAGTGCTAATAGAAATTTCATGGATATTATTTTACTGAAAACAGGTGCTGATACTTGAGTACTATAAATTAGATTTACAAAAGTACACAAGTACTCTTTTCAGTTAGTATATAATTCATTCAATAAAGTGGAAAATCAGATAAACTGTAAATTATTTTATGCATCGGTGCAAAAGCCATCTAAAAACTAAACGCCCATTTATTTACACGAGAGGTTTTCAAACAAATACATACGTATTTATTAAGTTCTCAATCTATAAGTGAGACAATTTTCAAAAAAAACAGTCCGTATTTATAGACTCAAAGGTGTCGTTTACCCCGACATACTCATGTCACCTGTCCCGACACACTCATGTCGTATATCCTGACACGTCCATGTCGTACACCCCGACTAACGTTAGTCGTCATGGTCGATCAACGTTAGTCGTGCATCCTTACTAACGTTAGTCGTGCACTGCTACTAACGTTAGTCGCCTACCCTGATTAACCTAATAATTAATGCCGGTTTATAACGATAGTAAGGACATTCTTTGAATCTAGTTTTTAAGTGACATAACGTATATTCACTTCTATTTTTACTCTGTTCCGACGGTTTTCGCTTATTCACAAATTCGATTTGAATATTTTCATCAAATCAATGAATCAGAAATCAAATTTTAAAGAAATATATCAATCAGAATTTCAAAGATAGCTTCATCACAGCTTAAATTAAGAGTAAAATAATAATTACAAACACATTAAACTATACGCCACAATATAAAACACACAATTACAAGCACTTAAATAAATACAAATTCAGTTCAAATCAGAGTTAAACAACAATTATTAATTCAATTTACAACGATATAATTATCTTAAATACAAATAGTTATTAGGGTTGAATGAATTTCACTCCTATTTGAAAGAATCAGCAACCTCTATAAAAACTTGCTGCTATACATTTGCATTCATTAAGTAATGCATCTACTTTTTTTTTAAACGAACAATTAATAATCAAAAAAACATGGAAAACAAAACAGGCTAAATTTAAAGATATTATTGAGAATAATTTGTACAGCCAGCAGGCCTCAAATAACACTTGTATAATTTAATACTAATTTAATCAACAAAAAATCATGAACGTAAAAAAGAAATTTGTATGTCTTTTTGCTCTATTTACTTGGTTGGCTCCGGTTATAGTAAGCAATGGAAATGAGTTAGTCGCACAGAGTTCAGCGACTCAACATAAGAAAGGAACTATTTCCGGTAAAGTAACCGATAAGAACGGAGATGCTTTAATTGGAGTAAGTGTAAAAATAAAAGGAACTAATACAGGTACAATCACTGACGTTAATGGTGAATTCTCCCTTAGTAATATTGACCCTTCAACTGTATTATTATTCACCTATATTGGTATGAATAATTTGGAAGTCAAAGTCGATAATCGTAGTTCAATCAATGTAAAAATGGTTGATAATTCAGTTAGCATGGATGAAGTTGTAGTAGTTGGTTACGGAACACAAAAGAATTCAACTCTTACTGGATCTGTTTCAAAGATGAATGGTAAAGACTTTGTCAAGAGTCCTCAGGCAAATGTTTCCAATTCATTAGCTGGAAAAGTTTCTGGTATTATTGCAAACAACAGAAGTGGTGAGCCAGGATATGATGGCTCTACATTTTATGTCAGGGGAATGTCGACTACTGGAAACAACGATGTATTAATCGTCGTAGATGGAGTCCCCGGACAAATTGGAGGACTAGATAGGCTAGATCCTAACGATATTGCAAGCGTAACTATATTAAAAGATGCTTCGGCTGCGGTATACGGTAGTAGGGCAGCCAATGGAGCTATTTTAGTTACAACCAAAAGAGGAACTGCTGGTAAACCGACATTAACATATAGCTTTAATCAAGGATTTTCATCGCCAACCAGACTACCGAAAGTTGCAGATGCATCTACTTATGCTGCTATCAGAAATGAAATTGAATATTATAATAATAAAGCCGGCGGCATGAATCAAGTATATAGTGCTGCAGAAATTCAAAAATTTGCGGATGGCTCGGATCCAATAAATTATCCTAATACCGATTGGCAGAGTGAAACTCTTAAAAGTACTGCTTTACAGAATCAGCACAGCCTTTCATTTACAGGAGGAACTGATAACCTTAAATATTATGTATCATTGGGAAAAATACATCAAGAAGGTATTTATAAAAATGGCGCTACAAAATATGATCAATATAATGTTAGATCTAATATTGATGCAACTATCAATAGTCGGTTTAAAGTCGGTTTAAACCTTTCCGGTAGAGAAGAAGATCGTCAATATCCTATCAGTAGCGCAGGTGATATTTTTCGCGCAATTTACAGAGCATATCCTACTGTTGTGGCCACATATCCAAATGGATACCCTTCTACCGGTATTGAGAACAATAATCCTGTTGTTATGGCAACCGATATGGGTGGTTTATCTAAAAACCCTACATATGTTATAAACGGAAGCTTGAAAGCCAGTTATTCTATACCGTATATTGATGGTCTTACACTGGAAGGGATGTTGTCTGCCGACAAGTCATTCAATTTTAAAAAATCATTTAACGCCCCTTACGTATTGTATAACTACGACAAAGGGACCAATGCCTACACAACCTCATTAACAGGAGGTTCTGCTGGAAAAGCAAAACTTGATGAATCACAGATTAACACATCATTAGTGACAGCAAATTTAAAACTGAACTACTCAAAACAATTCGGAAGGAATACTATAAATTCTTTTTTAATATATGAAGAGAGTACTAATAAAGTAGAAGAGTTTGGTGCTACAAGATTAAACTTCCCAACTATCCAGACGCCTGAATTATCTCAGGGAGGCTCTGCAGCAGCTGATAAAGACAACTATGGAAAAAGTTCTGTATTCACGAGACGTAGCTATATTGGAAGATTAGCCTATGATTATGGAGAGAAATATATGGCCGAAGCTCAGTTTAGAGTTGATGGTTCGTCAATATTTCCAAAAGGCAAACAATACGGATTTTTCCCATCAGTCTCTGCCGGCTGGCGTATCTCACAGGAAAATTGGTTTAAAAACAATGTGTCATTTATTAATGATTTGAAGTTCCGTGTTTCTTATGGGATATTAGGTAACGACAATGTAAGTGCATACCAATATTATAACAATTATTCATTCGCAAATAATTATGTTCTTGGTTCTGATATTCAATCAGGAATTGATTTAATTAAACTTGCAAATCCGAATATTACCTGGGAAACATCTAAAAAAACAGATATTGGTTTTAATGCCAAATTCTTGAAAAACTTCACAATGGAATTTATTTATTTCAAGCAGGTACGGTCAAATATCCTTGCAGTAAGAAATGCTTCTATTCCATCTATTTCTGGAATTGTAAACCCTTATAATGATGGCAGCAGCAGTTATAATCCTTTGGTTCCGTCCGAAAATATTGGTAAAATAAACAACGGTGGATTTGAAGCTACTCTTGGTTATAGCCATGAAGGAGATTTTTCGTACAACATATCCGGGAATGTAACTTACGCTAAAAGTAAAATAATAAATATCGACGAAGCTTCAGGCTTAGTGGATTATCAAAAACAAACAGGACTGCCATTAAATACATATTTACTTTATAATTCGATTGGTATTTTTCGTACACAGGCCGACCTTGACAAATATCCTCATTTAGCAAATGCGCAATTAGGTGACTTAATACTTGAAGATCATAACGGAGATAAAAAAATTACTGCAGACGATATGGTAAGAAGTAAATATGGAAATGTTCCTGAGTTAACGTATGGTATCAATATGGGTGCTTCATGGAAAAACTTTGATATTTCTTTAGTCTTCTCAGGTCAGGCAATGGTAAGTAATTATGTATTGCCGGAATCTGGAACAGTAGGTAACTTCTATAGTGCCTGGGCTGACAATCGTTGGTCACCCACTAATATCAATGGTTCATATCCACGCGTAGATACAAGGGCTTCTTCATCAATCAATGGAGGTTTAAATCAAAATACCTTCTGGTTAGACAACTCTGCATTTATCCGATTGAAAAATATTGTGCTTGGATATACTTTGCCCCAAAATATTATTTCGCATGTGGGTCTATCAAAAGCAAGGATTTATGTAAACGCTTTTAACTTATTCACCATTACTAAAGTTAAAGATTATGATCCTGAAGGAAATAACCAGAGTGCGCAGTTTTATCCACAACAGCGAATTATTAATGTAGGGTTGAATATTAATTTCTAAAACATAAGATTCTATGAAATCAAAAATAATAATAAAAGTTTTATTAGCAGCAATTTTGCTAATATCTTTCGTAGCCTGCAAAAGTGATCTTTTGGAAACTACCGCGACAGACAGAATCTCTGATCAAGCATTAACATCAGATTCAACGTTGTTTGAAGATTTTGTAATAAACCGTTATATGGGAGTTCGTTTAGCAAATAAAGAAGCTGAAGGAACACCTCCGGGCTTTGGACGCGGATTTGAATATGGATTATGGAGTTCACTCACAGATGAGTCTATCTACAATAATGATGATGACACATGGTTAGTTCAACGTGGTCAATTATCTCCTGAAAACACTGGAATTGCCGGAACTCTATGGGGAAGGAGCTATCGTGGGATCAGAGAATGTAATTATGCACTTACACATATCAGCCAATTGACCATGAGTCAGTCGGGTAAAAACCGA
>Ga0209540_10001890_pt1 | contig 15259 bp, 19 predicted proteins | sample BarGraIncu01121A_FD_184501 | JGI IMG/M metagenome (GOLD analysis project Ga0209540, IMG submission 184501) | Arctic peat soil microbial communities from Barrow, Alaska - Barrow Graham LP Incubations 011-21A (SPAdes) (version 2) | ecosystem: Environmental > Terrestrial > Soil > Wetlands > Peat... | reverse complement strand
GCTCGACGTGGCGCGTCTCGAAGTAGAGGCAGCCCGGCTGCTCGGGCTCGACGGCGATGCCGACGTCCTCCAGCCGCCGCAGCAGGTGCTCCCACTCGGCTTCGATACGGGCCGGATCGGGCTCCAGCAGACAGAGTCGTGGACACACGGCGAGCGCCTCCCCCAGGCGCATCCCCGGCCTCACCCCGGCCTCCACTGCCTTCGCCGTCACCGGCCCAATCACATTGTCGCTGACGGGCAGTGGCTCTAGCGCTAGCGGCCTGTTAAGAAACTCCTCCCGCCCGGCCAGAACCGCCCGTAACTCGAACCCTGGGATGAGGAGACAGGCGATCATAGGGAACATATGTTCTACATCGAACGTATGTTCCCTGTCAAGAGACCGACAAAAGTCCGCCCCTGCCGGGGGCATGACGACTTTCGCCCGTAGGGGAAAGGGCGAATCTGGTCTCGAGCGCGAGAGCTCGGTCATCCGACAGAATTTCGCCGACGACTAAGCCCGTACCGCCGCCACTCGAGCGCTAGCGCCCTTTCTTCCTCCTCGCCGTCCGTGCCAAATCGCTCAGCTCGGCGAGGGCGCGGTCGGCTTCGGCCGTGTCCCGGTCGCGGATCGCGGCGTGGACGCTACGGCCCGCGGTGTCGACGTGGACGGTGGCGAGGCGCAGGCGGCGCTGCAGCGGGCCCTGCACGCGGCGCAGGCTCTGCACCTTCTCGAGCGGCGCCCAGACGGTCACGCGGCGGATCCGCCCGCTGGTCGTGGCGACGCAGGTACCTGTGCGTCCCCAGGCGAGCATGCGGTAGCGGAGCGGGCTCTTCCATAGTGCGCGCCGTGGTGGCGGCGACTGCACGGGCGGCCTGTCGGGGACAATTCGCTCGAGCAGCTCCTCCGCGAGGGCGCGGCTTCCCACCGGCAGCACCGTACGCAGCGGCCGGCGCTCGGCCTGACCCTCTCCCTTCGAGCGCTGCTTGCCGGCCAGGTCGACCTCGAGCCGGCACCAGCCGAGCGCCCGCCAGAGCAGCGGCTCGACCATGCGCACGGCCTGTACGCGACCGGGCCTGATCGTCTCAGCGCTCAGCGCGATCAAGCCCGAGCGCAGGCGCAGCCCGTCGGGAGCCTCGGCCAGGCTCAACCGGTACTCCTGGTTGAAGCGCCGCCAGACGGGCGTCAGCACCGCAAAGATCCAGACGGCGCCGGCGCCGATCACGCCCGCCGCCGCCCTGGGCGAGAGCAGGGCGGTGACGATCAGGGCAACGAGAACGGCCTCGGCGAGGATTCCGACGTCGCTGATCAGAACCGAGGCGACCAGCCGGCCCGTCGGAACCGTCGTCAGCACGTGCTCCAGGGCGGCCGGCTCCGGCGCCGCCGTGCCCTCGTGCGCGCGGGCACCCGTAGCGAGGGTAAGCAGCCGGTCGCGCAGCGGCTCCGCCTCGTGCGCGGCCAGGTAGGCGAGCCGTGCCGTATCGCCGCTCGAGCCGCCGGTTCGCAGGCGCAGCTCGGCCAGGCCGAAGATTCGTGCCAGCCCCGGCCTGACGATGTCGATCGCCTGCACCTGCGAGAGCGGGAAGCGCAGCGACTGCCGCCGCAGCACGCCCGACTCGATGCGCAGATCGTCGCCGTCGATCCGCCAGCGGGTGACGAGCCAGGACACGAAGCCGAGCGCGACGATGCTGCCGACGATCACCAGCTCGGGCGTCGAGTCCTTCGATCCCCTACCGCCCGCGAGCAGCGAGACAAGTAGCACCGTCCCGAGGGCGATCGTGGCTCTGCCGCCGCGAACGATCGGCGACAGCGGGTGCAGCCGCCTCCACTCAGTCACAGTCCGGCCGCCTGCGCCTCCCCGACCTCGGCCAGGCGATCGCGCAAGCGTGCCGCCTCCGCGCGGTCGAGTCCGGGAATCCGCGCGTCGCTGGCGGCCGCGGCCGTGTGCATGCGCACCGTCGCCAGCCCGAACGAGCGCTCGAGCGGGCCGGCCGTGACGTCGATGAACTGCATGCGCCCGTAGGGCACCACCGACAGGCGCGAGAAGAGCACCCCGCGCCTCACGAGCAGGTCGTCCTCGCGCTCGGCGTAGCCCCAGGCGTGGAAGCGGCGCGAGACAAACCGCTCCGCCCCGAGCCCGAGCACCAGCGCCCCACCCAGACAGGCGAGCCCGACCGCCGTGTGCCCGAGCGCGGCGAGCACGCCCGCGGCGATCAGCGCGGCCAGCGCGAGCGCCGACACCTCCAACCGACGCAGCACGAGCAGTCGCGGCGACGGGCGTCGCCAGCTCTCTCTCTCGCCCCTGACTTCCTCGGCGCTCATGGGCGCTGAGTATGCCGGAAGTCGCTTCCTCGAGCCTGATCGCGATCGCTCTCAGCCGAGCGTCACTTCCCGCGCGAGCGCCTAGACGTACTCCTCGCTTTCGGCGCCGGCGTGCTTGCGGTCGGTTCCCTGCTTGCGCTCGGCGCTGGGAAGGAACCAGCGCTCGGCGATGGCCGTGGGCACGACGGCCGAAGCGACGACGACGGTGACGAGCAGCGAGAACTGCGTCTTGTTGATGATGCCGGCGTTCAAGCCGTAGAGCGACGAGATGGTGCCGAAGGTGAGCCCCGTCGACATCAGCAGCGTCGAGAAGGCGGCGTGGCGCCGGTCGGCGCGGCGGGCGAGCGGATAGACGAGCCCGAGCTTGGGCAGCATCTTCGCCGCCAGCAGAATCCCGAGCAGGCCGAGGTTGGCCGCTACGGCCCCGAGCGAGACGTTCATTCCGCCCTTGATGAAGAAGAACGGCGTCAGAAAGGCGAAGGCCACCACGCGCAGGCGCTTCTGCTCCTCGCGGTGCTCGCTGTAGTGCCGGCTCATCGCCAGCCCGAGCACGAAGGCGGGCAGCACGGCGTGCCCGTTCGAGGCGTTGGCAAGCACCATCAGCACGAGCAGGCAGACGAAAACCAGCTTGATCTCGGGCTCGATCACGCGATCGCCGTAGCGCCCGAAGAACCACGGCGCGACCCGCGGCAAAGCGAGGATCAGCGCCAGCGAGACGACCAGGAAGACCGGGAACCAGAGGTTGGGCTTGATGAAGATGGCCGAGAGCGTGATCGCGGTGCACATGTCGGTGACGAAGGTCGCGCTCATCAGCAGCTTGCCGATAGACGTGTCGGTGAGACCGCGCTCGACCAGGACGGCATAGACCACCGCCAGCGAGGTCGTGGAGAGGGCGGTGCCCGCGATCAGAGAGGCGCGTATCGTCCAATCAAGAAGGAGATAGGCGGCGAGCGAGGAGACGGCGAAGGGGCCGATGAACGAGACCACGCCGATGCCGACCGATGCCTTCACCCGGCGGCGCAGATAGACCGGATCGACCTCCATCCCCGCCAGGAAAGTCAAGACGATGGATGCGAAGGCGGCGATGAAGTCGAGCCAGCCGGCGCTCGCGAGGTGGAAGACGTTGCCGGCGACCACACCGAGGGTCAGCTCGATCAGGGCAACCGTCACGCCCAGCTCGACCGAGAGCATGCTCGCAAGAAGTACTACGGCGGCGAGAACTGCCGCGAGTTGAACTGCGTCCAAGACTCAACCTCCTACTAACCGTCGGGCCGACAAATCGGTGTAGAGGCCATCAGACCCAAAGAGCGGGACGGTTAGGCGCGAGCCTCATCGCGCTGCGCTTCGAATATACCGACGCGTCGACGGGAGAGGTTTCTCAACCGGCCGGAGGGCTCGAGGCGGGCGGAGCCGGAGTGATCGCTGCCGGATTGTTGGCGACGGTGAAGTTGACGATCTTCGTCGTCTTGTTTCCGCGTATGTCGGCCACGGTCACGACCTCCCGGTAGGTGCCGTCCTGGACGCGGGTGGTGTCCCACTCCGGCCCAAGCCAGTAGTCGTAGCTACCGACACCGCTCACCTTGTTTATGAAGCTGTTCTTACGCGTGCCCGGCGCGAAGACTTTGAGCGGGTTGGCAGGATAGAGCGTGGTGCCGAGGTCCCAGTGGCCGGTCGTGATCGTCTGACCGCTCGCGGCGAACAGCTGCCAGCCGATCCAGGCAGGCGTGACCACCGCCCAGGGCCAAGGCGACACGAGTTGCGGCGTGTCGAAGGCATTGACGGTGAGCCTCACCTTCCCCGACACCGTCGCATTCGTGAGGTCGTGATAGGTGCCGTCGTAGAGGGAGATCGCCGAGATAGTCGGCGGTGTTTGGTCCGTGTACGGAGTGAGCGCGCCGCGCCGAAGCGGGTTGACGTACTTTCCGTTTCGCACCTCGGCGAAATGCAGGTGGCCGTAACCCGTGTAGACGTAGGCGAGAAGCTGGTGCAGCTTGATGCGCTGGCCGAGGCGCACAACGCGGGTGATGTGCCAGTACTGGTAGCTCACGCCACTGGCCGCTACCGTGACCCTTCTCGGATAGATGCTCGACACGCGCCCCGCCGCGACCGCATATACGGGCGTTCCGTCCAGGGTGGGGATGTCGATGCCGTTGTGGAACGAGCTCTTCTGTCCGAGGTCGGTCTCGCCGAGACGGGGATCGTTGAGCTGACCGCGTACCGGGTGTTCCTGTCCAAACGGCTTGATGGGCCAGCCGTAGCTGGCGCTTGCCAGGGTCGGCAGCGCGAGTGCCACGGTAGCCGCAGCGAGAAAAGCGGCCAGGGCCCTCGGCGCGAACGGTCGCTCGAGCCCCGCGGACGTGGGCGCGCCAATGGGCCCGGACAAACGGGCCTTTTCGACCTTCCCCAGCGAGAAGTACACGATCTTCCTCCAAGCTCGATATCCCGGTCACACTTGAAGGCGTTTTCATATACCTTCATCTATTTAGACGAGCGCGAGTGGTCGCGTGTTCGCTAAGAGTTTGCTAATAGCCTCAAGCGGAGCCCTCGAGGCGTTACGGACAGGAAGAAAGGAAGGGCGATGGAAGCGCTGGTCGTGATCGACGCACAGAACGATTTCTCTCCCCAAGGCGCGATGGCCGTGGAGGGTCATCTAGCGGCACTGGAGGAGATCGCCGGACGGGTTGCCGGCGCCCGCGCGGCCGGGCAGCCGGTCGCCTGGATCGTTCACTCGAACGGCCCGGACGCGGCGCGCTTCCGGCCGGGGAGTTGGGGCGCCGAGCTATCGCCCGGGCTCGAGCCGGCAGGTGACGAGCCCGTCTTCGTCAAGACGGTCTTCGGCGCGTTGACCGGCACCGAGCTGGGCTCCTGGCTCGAGCAGAAGGACGCGAGCGCGATCGAGCTGGTCGGCTTCCTCACTCACATGTGCGTCTCGACGACCGCACGCGAGGCGCTGATGCGCGGGCTGGCCGTGGCGATCGACGCCAAGGCGACCGGCACGCGGGCGATCGAGTCGAGCGCCGGTAGCTTCACGGCGGATGTCATTCACCGGAGTGCGCTGGCGCAGTTGGAGACGATGGGCGCGGCTATTCGGCGGGCGGACTGAGCCTTTCGCTCAATTCGCACCGCGATCGCTAAGCGCGGGGTCCGGGCGCCTCATTGCCCACCCACCACCCCCACCCACCCACGGGGCGAAGAGACGGTAGCTAGAAAAGGCGCAAAGGAATGCGCCGGCTTAGTGCCGGTTTCGTCCCGACTTCACATCCCCGCACCCTACGAGGCGACTCTTACCGCCCGTTCCAGGAGAAGTGCTGGTAGTCCTGGAGCGAGTGCCAGTAGCCGCCCCAGCGCCAGCCGACCGCCGCGAAGGCGCGCACGACCTTGTCGCCGGAGTGGATCATCCCCTTCTTCCACTTGCCGCGATCGAGGTAGGCGCGCCCGCCGGGCGGCGAGACGCCGCCGCGACGAACCTCGGGGTTCTCGAGCGGGTTGATGTCGATGGCGCGGCCGTAGGCGTGCTCCGACCATGAGCTCGAGCCCGTGACGCCGCGGCAGTTGAAGGCGGAGGTGTTGTCGGCCGCCATCGACCGTTCGTCGCTGGAACCGTAGGACTCGACCGGGAGCATGCGCCTGATCGGGAAGCGCTTGTTGTAGAGAGTCCGCAGCGCCTTGACGACCGGGCGCGTGAAGCTGCGATGCACGATCAACCTTCCGGAGTGCGCGCGACCATCGAAGCCCCAGAAGCTGACGCGGACGAGACGCAGATCGGAAACCGGAACCGGACAGCCTCGGTGCCAGGAGGTCATCTGCGCGCGAAACGCCGAACCGATCGGCGAGACGGAGGAACGGAAGGGCGCCTGCGTCTGCGCGCGAGCAGCCGGGACGAGGAGGGCGGCGCCAAGCGCAAACACTGCCAAGCCTAGATTTCGTCGCTTCATCGCTTGCTTTCTAACACCTATGACGTAATGGAGAGGCGCTTGCTCGTAGCCCGCAGACGAGAGAGACTCCGCGTAGAAGCTAAAAACTCTTCCCCGGGAAGGACGTGCAGGATGATCGTCGTTGGCGTGGACGGCTCGAAGTGCTCGCACTCGGCGCTCAGGTTCGCTCTCAACGAGGCCCGCATCCGGCATACCAAACTGCGCATCGTCGTCGTCTGGCATGTACCGCTGGCGGCCTATGGAGCCGGCTGGGCTCCCCCTCCTCCCCATCTGGCCGAAGATTCCGAAGCCGCCGCTAGTGAGGTGCTGGCAGAAGCGCTCCAGCTGGTAATGGAAGACGGCGGCGTGGAGATCGAGCAGGTCGTACGCGAGGGCCAGCCCACGGATGTGCTCGTCGAGGAGTCGGCGGAGGCCGAGATGCTGGTGCTCGGCTCACGCGGCCGAGGCGGCTTCCGCGAGCTGATGCTGGGCTCGGTCAGCCAGCAGTGCGCGCATCACGCGCGTTGCCCGGTGACGATCGTCCGCGCCGGTTGCGAGTGCGCGCCCCCGGCCGGATAGCGGCGCCTGCCCGGACTCGGCTCAGTGATACCAGTCGTGCACCCAGCGATGGGCGCGCAGCTTCTCGATCTGATCGGGCGTGAGCAGGCCCGCATCGCCGGCGGCGATGTTCGACTCGACGTGCGGAATGCTGCGCATCCCGGGGATGACGGTCGAGACGACATCGGGTATCAGGCAGAAGCGTAGAGCGAGCTCGGGCAACCGCTCCAGCGGGATGTCCAGATCGACCGCGATCTTGTTCACGGCCTCCCAGACCTCGGCCCTTCGGGTGTCCTTGAAGTAGTCGTTACGGAAGTCGCCTTCCTCGAAGACCGTGTCGGGCGTTACCTTGCCGGTGAGGGCGCCCTCGTCGAAGGGGACGCGGACGATGATGCCGACGTCGCGCCGCTCGCAGGCCGGGAAGAGATTGTCCTCGGGCGCCTGGTCGAAGATGTTGTAGATCACCTGCACGCTGTCGACCAGACCGGTCTCGACCAGCTTCAGCACCGAGTCGGGCTGCGCGTCGTTGACCGAGACGCCGAAGAAGCGAATCTTGCCGTCGCGCTTGAGCTGCTCGATTCCCTCGAGCCAGGTGCCCTTGTCGACCCAAGCGTCCGACCAGACGTGGAACTGCTGCACGTCGATGACGTCCGTGCCGAGGTTGCGCAGGCTCTCCTCCGTGCGAGCGATCACGTGACTAGCCGAAAAGGCGTCGTCGGCCGGGGTGGTATCGCTGGCCGGCCACTCCCAGTTGGCGGGATTGATCTTGGTGGCGATCATGACCTCTGGGTGCTCGCGCTTGATCTGCCCGACCAGCTTTTCGCTGTGACCGGAGCCGTAGACGATTGCGGTGTCGATGAAGTTGACACCGAGCTCGATTGCGCGGCGCATTGCGGCGAGCGAGTCGGCGTCGGTTCCGCCCTTCCAGGCATCCGCGCCCACGCCCCAGGTGCCAAAACCAATCTCGGAGACTGCAAGTCCCGTCCGACCCAGTTCGCGGTAGCGCATGATCAGAGCCTATAGGTGCCGGATCGGGACTGCCAAGTCGGGAGGGAAAGGCAGGCGCCGGGGACGCTCCATCGCCTCGGCTCGCTCGGCTTTCGGGCTTTCATGCGGCTCGAGGGCTAGCGATGCCCCGTCCCACCTGCACCTCGTTGCCCGAGCGCTCGTCGCGCTCGACTTGAATCTCGTCCGGCCAAGGGAGAGACTCTCGTGATCTGAGATGCAGGACGGTCTGAGACCACCCGGCCCATACCAGCGAATCGAGCTGGCGCTCGCTGACATCACGCGCGAGCATGTCGATGCGATCGTCAATGCGGCCAACGCCGAGCTGCGCGGCGGCGGCGGAGTGGACGGCGCGATCCACCGTGTCGGCGGGCCCGAGATCATGGCGGAGTGCCGCAAGATCGGCCACTGCGCCCCGGGCGAGGCGGTGATCACCGGCGCCGGCAGGCTGCCGGCGCGCTTCGTCATCCACGCCGTCGGCCCGATTTGGAGCGGCGGCGGCGCCGACGAGGAGCTGCTCCTGGCCTCCTGCCACGAGCGGGCGCTCGAGCTGGCGCGCGAGCACGGCTGCCGCACGGTCACCTTCCCCGCAATCTCCACCGGCGCCTACGGCTACCCGGCGCAGCTGGCGGCGCCGGTCGCCCTGGCCGCGACGAGCGATGCGCTCATACGGCTACCGCGGATCGAGAAGGTGCGCTTCGTCTTCGTCGACGAGAATCTGCGCGGCGTCTACGAGCAGGCGCTGGCGCGACTGAAGAGGGATGCCTAGACCGGAACTTTTCGTCGACAGGAAGCGCGAAGGTTCTTAGGCGCGCTCTGTTTCCTTGACGATCATTACCGGCCGGTCGGTCTCGCTCAGCACGTCGCGCGAGACGCTGCCCAGGAACATGCCCGACAGCTTGCCGAGCCCGCGCGAGCCGACGACGATGAGGTCGGCACCGCGGAGGCGCGCGGCATCTACGATCTCGCGCGCGGCATTACCCTCGACGATCTCGGCTTCCGCGTCGACGCCCGCTCCGACCGCCTTCGCCATTGCCCGGTCGAGCAAAGCATGCGACTCGTCGGTCTCCTCGCTCAGCGTGCCGGGGCGCGATCGGGAAGGATCGACCTCGGGCTGGACATGCAGGAAAACGAGCCGGGCGCCGGTGGAAACAGCCAGGCTGATTCCCTCGTCTTCGGCCCGCTGCCCACAGGCCGAGCCGTCGGTTGCCACCAAGATCGTTTGCATGCCCTAGCGCTCCTTTCCCGAGAGCTCGAATCTTCGCCTACCTGAATCATCGACGGCTGAGCGCCTCATTCGATAGGAGATCACAGGGCCCGATTCAATTGACGACCCGCTGACTGGGTGCGATCGGTGGATGGGCACCTAGATGCCCAGTCGCTCGAGGGTCGCCTGGTCGCGGCGCCAGCGCGGCTCGACCTTGACCTTGAGATCGAGAAAGACCCTGTGCCCGACCAGCTGCTCGACCTCGGGCCGCGCCTTGACGCCTATCTCCTTGACCATTCGCCCGGCCCGCCCGACCAGAATCTGCTTCTGCGACTCGGTCTCGACCATGATGCGAGCTCTGATCACTCGCTCGGTCATCTCCTCCACCTCGACCGAGAGCGAGTGCGGAACCTCGTCGCGTGTCAGGGCAAGCGCCTTCTCGCGCACCAGCTCGGCCAGGCGCACCTCCAGCGGCATGTCGGTGATCGAGTCGCGCGGGAAGTAGGCGATGCCCTCGGGAAGCAGCCCGAGCAGCTCGTCCAGCAGCTCGGGTATTCCGTCGCCGGTCTTGGCGCTGACCGGATGAAGAGCGTGGAAGTTGCCGAGCTCGGCGGCGGTCTTCATCTGCGCTGCGATGTGACCCGGCCTCTGCTGATCGACCTTGTTCAGCACGATCACGACAGGAACCCCGAGCGCGAACACCGTCTGGGCAATGAAGCGGTCGCCGGCGCCGATCCGCTCCTGCGCCGAGAGCATGAAGATGACGGCGTCCGCGTCTTCGAACGAGTTGGAGACGGTGCGCTGCATGTGCTCGGTCATCGGATCGAGCGGGCGCTGAAAGCCCGGCACATCGACCAGCACGAGTTGGTAGTCCTCGCCGTTCAAGATCCCGAAGATGCGCCGCCTCGTGGTCTGCGGCTTGTTCGAGACGATCGCGACCTTGCCGCCGCAGAGCGCGTTGACGAGCGTGGACTTGCCCACGTTGGGCCGGCCGGCGACAGCGATGAATCCGCTTTTCAAGAGCGCTCCGCCCGGGCTCACGCGAACACCTGGAAGAAGGCGAGCATCACCAGGGAGCCGAGAACGGCGCCGTAGGTAACCTCGAGCGCGGAGTGAAAGCCGGCCTCGACTCGCGTCTGCGCCACCAGAACCGCCATCACCAGAGCCAGCGTCGAGATCAGGAAGCGGTGCTGGCCGTCGGAGACCAGGTAGGTGACCGCCGTCCAGGCCGCGAAGGCAATGGCAGCGTGGCCGGAGGGCAGGCCGCCGCGGAGCGGCGTCCCTCGATGAGTCAGCGCCTTGGTCGCGATCACGACCATCGTCGTGACGATCAGAGCGACGAGCGTCAGATACACGGGCGCCTGCTCGACTCGGTTGAACAGGTGCGTGCTCGGGTTGGCGATGTGATCGTCGAAGATGAGAAACCCGGTTGCGGCGGCGGCGACGGTCGCGATCAGGACGGCGCCGGCGGCCATGTCCTTGGCCAGCTTGGCCATCGGGTCGAAACTCGTGGTTGCGACGTCGATCGCAGCCTCGAGCGCGCTGTTGATCATCTCCGTTATGAGCACGAAGGCGATCACGAGGATCAGCGCGATCAGCTCCATCTGCGTAACGCCGACGGCGATCGCGGCGATCATCACCCCGACTGCGATGGCCAGGTGAACGCGCATGTTGCGCTGGGTGCGGACGGCGTGAATGACCCCCTGGAAGGCGAAGTTGAAGCTGTCGATGAGCGAGATGCGAGAACGAGGGCTCATACGAGTGCGTAGCGGTCTTCCCGCTCCTCCATCTCGAGCCCGTGCTCGTAGCCGAGCAGGTGCAGGAGCCCGTGCGCGAGCGGCCGGCGCCACTCGCTTCCCACCACTTCCGGGCAGATGACGACGTCGCCGAGCTGGCGCGGGAGTCCATCGGGCAGCTCAGTCAGTCCGTCGATTGGGAAAGAGAGCACGTCGGTGACCTCATCGATCGCCAGATGCTCGCGCTTGAGCGCGCGGATCTCCTCGCCGGCCACGAAGCCGAGCCCGAGCTCGCCCTCCGAGACTCCCTCTGCTTCCAGCACGACCCGGGCGAACGAGACGATCGCCTGCTCATCGACGCCGGCTCCGCTTCTGTTGTCGATCTCGATCTCGACCATCACACAACTAGCGGCGTCGCTCGGCGCCGGTCGCCTCGACGTGACGCTTGTAGGCCTCGACGATCCGCTGCACCAGCTTGTGGCGGACGACGTCCTCGTGGCCGAAGCGAACGAAGGCGATGCCCTCGATGTCGGCCAGGATCTGCTGCACCTGGATCAGGCCCGAGGCCTGCTCCTTGGGCAGGTCGACCTGGGTGATGTCGCCGGTGACGACGACTCGCGAGCCGAAGCCGAGCCGGGTCAGGAACATCTGCATCTGCTCGGGGGTGGTGTTCTGGGCCTCGTCGAGGATGATGAAGGAGTCGTTCAGCGTACGCCCGCGCATGAAGGCGAGTGGAGCGACCTCGATCGTGCCGCGCTCGATGTAGGCGTTCAGCCGCTCGGCGTCGAGCATGTCGTAGAGCGCGTCGAAGAGCGGGCGCAGGTAAGGGTCGACCTTGGCCAGGAGGTCGCCGGGCAGGAAGCCGAGCCGCTCACCGGCCTCGACCGCGGGACGGGTGAGGATGATCCGCCCGACCTGGCCGTCGGAGAGCGCCGCCACCGCGAGGGCCATCGCCAGGTAGGTCTTGCCGGTGCCGGCGGGGCCGATACCGAAGGTGACGGTGCGACTGCGGATGGCATCGACGTAGCGCTTCTGGTTGACGGTCTTGGGCGTGATCTTCTTGCCGCGATGGCGCCAGACGACCTCCTCGAACACCTCGCGCACGTCCTCTGCCTGTTCGAGAGCCCCGAGCACGGCGTCAACCGAGCTCGGCCCGACCTCCTGGCCGTCCTCGACCAGCCCGGCGATCTCCTCGATGACGGTGCGCGCCTGCGCGACCTCATCTTTCCCGCCCTCGAGTGTGAGCTGGTTGCCGCGCAGCCTGATCGTGCAACCGAAGCGCTCGCGCAAGGCCTCGAGCACGCTGTCGGAGACAGCGGCGAGCTCGGCCGCGACTTCGTTGGAGATGGTCAGTACGTCCCGCATCTGCGATTCAGTGTAGGCGCTGGGCCTCGCGCTCGTTCCCGGCCGCCGTGCAGGCACAGCACGACAGACGCGCTTGCTCTCTTCGGTTATCGATCTAGCGGCTGCACTGGCCCGAGTTGGCTTAGATCGGGCTTCGATTTCGACAGGCCGGTATCGAGAATCCCTCCGGTCGCGTCGTCAATGACAAGCGAGAGGAATTTTCCTTCGATCGGAGGCCCCTTACGACCGGGCGGACCCCATGCGCTCGCGTCGAAATTACCCGTCGCAAGGATGACATCGACTCTCTGGTCGGTGCCAACGACGTCACCAGAGAGAGCCACATTGGCGGCTTTTCTCCGGGTCTGCACATAGACGACAGATGTAGCTGTCGGGTCGCCGAGCACGGCCGAAACGTCGAGCATTTTGCTCTTGAGAATCGACGCCGCCACAGCGCTTTCCGCGTGTCCATCGGAGCTGACGCCGAATGCCACCACGCCTGCGATAACCAACATGCTCAGTAGTCCGATCGCGACTCTTCGTAGCATTCTCGTTCTCTTCGAGCGACCTTACGCGCGCTAGGCCAGCGCCTCGCGCACCAGCTGTGAGACGACCGAGCCGTCGGCGCGGCCCGAGACCTGGGGCATGACGTCGGCCATCACGCGACCGAGATCGCGCATGCTCGTCGCGCCGACCCCGGCGACGGCGTTGTCGACGATCTCCTCCAGTTCCTCCTGCGACAGCGGCGGCGGCATGAACTCCTCCAGCACCGTCAGCTCCGCCTCCTCGCGCGCCGCCCGCTCGGGGCGGTCGCCGGCGCGGAACGCCTCGGCGGCCTCGACCCGTCGCTTGCGCTCGCGCTGCAGCACCTGCAGCTCCTCCTCGGTGGACAGCGGCCGAAGGAGCTTCTTCTCGGCGGCGCGCAGGGCGGCGAGTATCAGGCGCAGCGTGTCCCTGCGAAGCTCGTCCTGGGCGCGAATGGCCTCGGCCAGCTCCGTCTCGATCCGCTGGATCACTCAGTCCTCCCTTTCAGCCTCGGCCAGTGCCAGCGCCGGCAGGTGGCCGCCCAGATCGCGCCCGCCAAGCAGGTGCCAGTGCAGATGGAAGACCGTCTGACCGGCGCTCGGCCCGACGGTGCAGAGCACACGATAGTCCTCGAGGCGAAGAGACCGTGCCGTGTCGGCGATGAACTCGAGCATTCGCAGCGCCTCCTCGGGCGGGAATTCGCCGATCTGGCGGAAGGTGTCGATATGCCGCTCGGGGACGATCAGGACGTGCACCTCGGCCTTGGGATTGATGTCTTCGACGGCGACGAAACCGTCGGCCTGGCGGATCGGAGAGCTGCTGCGCACGAGCTCACAGAAGAGGCAGTCGCTCTGGGTCATGATCTTCTCACTTCTCCGATTATCCCCTGCTCTGTCACCTTTGTTGCACGTGCTCGCACGATCTCGGCGACGGGGCCCTCGACGAGCCACGGCGTGTAGTCGCTCGCGTACCCGCGTCCCGGCCGATCGATCAAGACGCTTTCTGCCGTACCGATCTTGCCACGCCAGCGGCGCAAACAGGCGTTTATCGAAGATTCGCGCAGGCGAGCGGAGCGTTCCTTCTTCACCGCGGCGGGCACGTCGTCGAAGCCCTCGGTCGCCGTTCCCGGGCGCGGAGAGTAGGGAAAGACGTGCACCTTTGTGATTCCGGTCTGTTCGACCAGGTCGAGCGTGCGCTGGAAAGCGCGCTCGTCCTCGCCGGGGAAGCCGACGATCACGTCGCTGGTGAGATTGAAGTCCTCCAACCCTTCGAGCCGGCGCTCGAAGGTGGCGGCGTCGTAGTGGCGCCTCATCGCGTGCAGGATCTCGTCGTCGCCGGATTGCAGCGGAACATGCAGATGGCGGCAGGCCGTGGCCGTCTCGCGGATCGCCGCGATCAGCTCGGGGCTGACGTGGTTGATCTCGATCGAGGAGAGACGCAGGCGCTCGAGGCCTGCTGCCTTTCCCGCCTCGCGCACCAGCCCGGCGAGCGAGACGCCGGCCTCGCTGTCGTGGAAGCAGCCGAGGTTGATGCCCGAGAGAACGATCTCCTTGTGCCCCCGCTCGACGCGCCGGCGAACCTCCGCCAACACCGCCTCGGCCGGCTTCGAGCGCCCGGCCCCGCGCACCAGCGGCACGACGCAGTAGCTGCAGCCAAAGGAGCAGCCGTCCTGAATCTGGACGAAGGCGCGAACCCGTTTGGGACGGACATCGACCGCGTCACCGGCGCGACCGATCAGACCGGCTAGCCGCTCGGGCGCCGCCGCGCTCTGCCCGGATAGGACGGTCACGTTCTCAGGCAGGCCGGCGAAGGCTCCCTCGAGGTTGGCGCCACAGCCGGTCACGAACACGCGGCGGTGCGTGCGCGCCGCCTTCGCCGCCGCCTGGCGCGACTTCGCGAGCGCCTCGCGCGTGACGCAGCAGCTGTTGACCAGCGCGACCTCGGCCTCGCCCGCGCGCGCCTCGGCGTGCCCGTCGGCGAGCAGGCGCTCTCTGAGCGCGTCGGCATCACTGTAGGAGACTTTGCAGCCGAGAAAGCGAACCGAGAAGGTCGTCATGGCATAGGAATCCTTGCAAACACAGCCTAGGCCCAGGGTAGTTCGTCCCAGCCGGAGGGACGCTCGGCTCGAAACGGCCCGGCGTCCGCGTAAGCCTCGGTTGGCGAGCTCGTTCCCTTGTCGACTCCGGCGTCGTAGCGGCGGGCGAGTCCCGAGACCGGATAGAAGATGTCATCGCTCGGGTTGCGCGACCCGGCCATCAGGATGATGCAGGGACTATTACCGGCGCCGAGGAAGATGTGCTCGGTATTCGGCGGGCAGTGTACGAAATCCCAGGCTTCGAGCTCCCTCTCCCGACCCTCGACCAGGAGCCGGCACTTGCCCGCCAGCACGAGAAAGTCCTCCTGATTCGATTCGCGGTGATACATCCCGTTCGGTTGCCCCGGACTGAGCACGCGCAGATTGAGGCCGGTCTCCGGGAAGGGTAGGTTCGTGTTCTCGAAGCGGCAGCCGGATCCGTGCCGATCGTTCGTCATCCAGGCGGTGTCGCGGACGTTGACGACGAACCAGCCCTCGCCCGCCGGCAGTAGACCCGAAGGCGCCGGCTCCAACTTTGCTTCCCCGATCATTCCCCACTCCTCTCCGGGCGAGCCACGACGGCCGCCCAATCGGCTTGCT
>Ga0209540_10001889_pt1 | contig 15262 bp, 20 predicted proteins | sample BarGraIncu01121A_FD_184501 | JGI IMG/M metagenome (GOLD analysis project Ga0209540, IMG submission 184501) | Arctic peat soil microbial communities from Barrow, Alaska - Barrow Graham LP Incubations 011-21A (SPAdes) (version 2) | ecosystem: Environmental > Terrestrial > Soil > Wetlands > Peat... | reverse complement strand
TAAATACACAAAGAATTTGTTTCTATTTTCTTTGATGAATAATAGCATTAAAGAAAAGTATTATTTATTTTTAGCAGCAGTAGTGCTAATAATTTTATCGTTACTGGCATATTGGATTAGGAAAATTAATGTATAAGTGTGGCTGTACCCAAAATACAAACTTTGCCTATGGGTACACACTTTAGAGTATACTATCCGCATTTATATCTTATTGAGTATTAATAGTTTTAAATATTTTTTTCATAACAATAGAAAGGAAGGTCTCTCCAAGGAAAATATACCTGTCCCACTTTTTTGCAACCAAAATTCTCATATAATTTAAGTGCTGTTTCATTTCCACTATAAGCATCTAATCTAATACATGAATAGTTATTTTTAGTAGCGACATCTTCAATAAACTTTAACATTTTTTTTGCAATACCCTTTCCCTGAGATTCCGGCTGAACAGACAATCTATGAATAACTAATACCTTTATTCCATCAGTAAGCCAGTTTATTTGACTGTATTCTGGAGCTTGTTCTTCATTTATTGCAACATATGCTATATACTTGCCATTATCCTTTAAAACGTAACAATGCTCACTCTTAATATCATTTTCAATAATATCCGAATTTGGATAAAATTTATTCCACTGATTAATGCTTTGACTCTCCATATGTTTTATACAGTTAGAAATTATATCTAGAATGCCTGATAGGTCTTGTTTCTTCCCCTTAATAATATCCATCTATTTTTCCCCTTTAAAAAGATTTTAATAAATTCACACTTTCTTACAACCACTCATTTATCGTATACTCACAATTGATGTAACATTTAAGTACATGCTGAAATAATTTATTCTATTTAAATTTTTTCTTAAGGTTCTCTCGTATTTCTCCATATTGAGCAAGGCACCTCACCACAAGCAGAACAATCACCATATTTGTGGTTATTGATAGCATATTTATAAATAGCACATGCCTTTCCTTTTTCGCTATGAAAAACCATTATCCTCATCTTCTATTTCTTTATCTTTTTTTTTGGTTTTGGTTTGGGTAATTCTTCATACATAGCTACTACCATTTGTTTTAACAGCTCACTATTATCGACAATATATACAGGCAACATTGGCTTTGCACCCTCATATGGACTTTCTAAAATGCTATCAGGCATATAATGTTTACTTGCTTCAGTAATTTTTACCATAAAGCCTGTTCCATAGATTCCACCGAATATTTTACCTTTATAATAGAATAAGTAACCACCCATCATAGGTATAGAGTTTATATCTCCCAATCCTTCTAATTGCTCCATTATGTATAAAGCTAATTCTTTGTTTGCCATATTAACCTCCCGTGCAAATTTAGATTTATGGTGTTGTTGTAAATAATTCATATGTAACGCATTATTATACTGTGGTGACACAAAATATTTATTTAATTATACTATTATTACCGTTACTTAACGAGTAAAGTATTTACATTTATGGGGTTTTAATTTCCTTAACGTACGAAATATCATTTTTGCGTATGCTACCCCAAATAGGAGTTGTCATCAAGCGGCCAATGAAATCATAGAAAACGTTCAGCACCACAAAGTAAGTTATATTGTGGAAGCACATACTTTACTATTCTTTTTACAATGCTATACTTGTATAGAAATAGTAGTTATCTAGGTGTTACTATAGTTCCAATTTTTTTAATAATGTATTTGAAATATGTTTAAGCGAGGTGATTACAAATGTCAAAATTATATTTAGGAAGAGGACTCTTAAGAAATCCTTATTGGGCATTTGGAACAGCAAACCAATTAGATGAAAATATAGAGCAATGATACAAATATCAATTAATAAGGAGTGATAATTTTGATTAATAAAGAAAATGTTTGGTTTATTACAGGTTGTTCTACTGGTTTTGGTAGGGAAATCGCAAAGAAGGTTATTGCGGCTGGATATAAAGTTGCGGTTACTGCTAGGAACAAATCTAAAATTGAAGACTTAATTGTTAATAATGAAGAAAATGCATTAGCACTTATATTGGATGTAACAGATAAATCTCAAGTTAGAGACGCAGTCACACAAACTGTGGAGAAATTTGGTCGTATTGATGTATTGGTAAATAATGCTGGCATTGGTTATTTCAGTTCTGTAGAAGAAAGTATTGAAGAACAGACAAGAAGGATGTTCGAGATAAATTTTTGGGGGCTGATGGATGTAACAAATACGGTATTACCATATATGAGAAATCAAAAATCGGGGCATATAATTAACTTTTCATCAATTGCAGGTTTAACATCTTCCCCTACTCTTGGATATTATAATGCAACTAAATATGCAGTTGAAGGAATTTCAGAAAGTCTTGTTCAAGAAGTTTCTCCTTTGGGGATAAAAGTAACTCTAATTGAACCAAGTGGGTTCAGAACAGACTGGTATGGTCGCTCATCGGTGAAAACAGAACTTACTATTGAAGATTACACGGGAACTGTTGTAGATAAAATGTTGAAAATGGTAGACCAAAAAAGTGGGCAAGAAAAAGGTGACCCAGAAAAAGCGGCTCAGGCTCTAATTGCAGTGGTTGAATCTGAAAATCCACCATACCATTTGTTACTTGGTAAACGTGCCTATCAAGCAGCATATTACAAAATAGATCGATTGAAGAAGGATTTTGAAGAGTGGAAAGAAATAACAATTAATGCCGACTTCAAAAATAAATGAACTTTAAGTTGATAAAATGCAGGAGGTTTTATATGAAAAATGTGGCTGTATAATTAAAAGTCAAAATGCAGGAGATATGCTGAATGGATTTTGTGAAATATCGTGATAATAAAAATACACCATTATATTTTGATATATTCCTCTACATAAACCTCCAAGATGGTAAAACCAATTAAAATATTGGTAAACCAATGAATAATGTATCAATAACGAATATAAATAAACATTGTATTAAATAAGTCGAAAGTAACACAATTAGTATTATGTTACTTTCACTTTGTGGCTATATGCTATATATTCGTTTTCATAGACTTATTATGTTGTATGAAAAAGATATATAATTATTTGTTTTTTACACGAAAAATTCTTCAATACTTTTTTGAAGCAACGTAGAACATTCAGTTAATTTTATCATTTCATTAGCTAGATTATTTACAATTATCAATTGCTCTTGATTTGATGCATCTATCTCTTGTGTTCCGGCAGCAGTTTCTTCAGAGATAGCAGCAATATTACTGATACTATCCCCAGTATCTATAGCACTTTTATTTAATATTGTAGATGTATCTACAATATTCTTAATGCTAGAGGCTATAACTTCTACTGTTTTGCTAATGTCTTTAAAGGATTCTATTGTTGATAATAATGCATCGTCCTGATTTTTAACAACTATCTCATCCTTTTCCATTTCTGATACGGCAGTCTGCACTCCCATCTGTACATCTTGTACAATACCATCTATTTTAATTACAGAATTTGAAGTCTGTTCAGCAAGTTTTCTAATCTCATCGGCTACTACTGAGAAACCTCTACCGGCTTCACCTGCGCGTGCGGCCTCTATTGCTGCATTTAAAGCAAGTAAGTTTGTTTGTTTTGATATAGAAGCTATAAATTGTAATATGTTTTCAATTTCTTTAGATTTATTAGAAAGATCGATAACTGCATTAACTACATTTTTCTTAACAACCTTACTTTCATCCATCTGCGATTGTTGATTCATAACAGATTTACTACCAATTTCTAAACTGTTTTTTGATGTATCTACTAATTTTTCAACGTCATAAATATCGCTAACAACTTTATCTAGTCCATCAACAATACTTGCTGTTTTATGGTTACCATCAGATGCCAGAGTAGCTTGTTCTACAGCTCCCTTAGCAAGTTCAGAAATAGCAAATGCTATTTGACTTGCTATATTCTGCACCATCTTAGACATATCCACTACTTCCTTTGAAGTTAGTAATACTTGATTGCTTGTTTCTTTTGTATTTATGATTAATTTTTTAGTATTCCCTATCATAGAATTAAAGGCACTTGAAAGTTGTCCAACCTCATCATTAGATTTAATATCGCTTTTTACAGTTAAATCACCTTTTTCTGCCATCTTAAATAAATCTGTTAACTTCCTTATTGGTGTAGAAATACGTGAACTTATATACAAAGCTACTAAAATTGCTAAAATCAGTCCTCCTACACCTATTACTAAAATAAAAATAGTTAAACTACTTATGTCCTTCAAAACTTCCTTTGAATCTACAGATACTAATAATACATCGCCATTTATTAATTTAGAAAATCCAATAAATTTAGACTTACCTCCAATCGTTGTCTTGTAAACGCCGGTTTTATTACTATCTACATAAGAAGCAAATCCCTTTAATTCACCTTTATTAACAGTTTTTAGGTTGTCTTTTGGTTTAAAAGTAGGATCTACTAAAAAATCGTAATTAGCATTAAGAAGTGAAGCATACCCTGTGTTATACACTTTTTCTTCATTAACTATATTCTTAAAAGTATCAAATTTAATATCCATTCCAGTTACACCAACTATAATACCATTAGAAAATATTGGAACAACATATGAAACCATATAAATTTTTGTTGTTGGATCGGAATAGGGTTCCGTCCAAAACCCTTTCTTTAGTTCAAGAGGCTTATAATACCAAGCATTATCTTTTTTATTTGCCTCCATATCAGAAATCTTATTACCCAAGTTTACACTTTTAAATCCTTTACCATCTTGGTCCAATATAAATGGTCCCATTACAAAACCATCTCTTGAGTATTCATTTAGAAAAGTAACATAACAATCCACATTAATTTTACCGGATTCTGCAAACTTAGTTACCAAAGGCACAATCTTATTTGAATACTCAGTCACATATTTAGGATTATTCTTTAACTGGTTTACATCTACATCATCACCTACTATTATAGCCAAATCCTCAAGTTTTGTTTGAAAAATATTAATAGTATTATTCAATTTTTCACTTAATTTACTTGATGTTTCTATTAAATTACTCTTAGTGCTTGTGGTTATAATCGCTTTACTTTTTGTAATTCCTGCAGCCCCAATCAGTATTGATACTAACAACACCGAAAGTATAATTGCTAAGGATATTTTTTGAGAAATCTTTTTCATATGGTGCCTCCTTGTCTTTCGTTTTATATTTGTATTTTAGATTCTTATGATGAAAGTATAGTAACTAAATTACTTCATAAATATCCAATGTTCTAGCAATAATATTTATGCTCTCTTTATAATATCGTTTAAATGAAATTATAATTTAGCATAAAACTAAAATTTAAACCCATATTACATCTAATTCATGCGTTTCAATTTTATATCAAAGGTATTCTTATACTTTGCCATTCTAGGATCATTTTTAAAATAACTTTCATACATACCTCTAGCTACATTTGCGGTATCAGCACCATAACCACCGTCAAAGATAACTATAGATATTGCGATTTGAGGATTTTGCGCCGATGCGTAACCTACATACCACCCATAATCTCCTCTACCAATTTTATTCTGCACTTCAAAATCATTAAACTGAGCTGTACCTGTTTTACCACCTGTAGACTATTCAACATAACACTTTTTAATATTGAGTAGTTTTTGATTTTTATTCATATCCAATTTAAGGTAATAATAGTATTCTTATTAAAACTATAGGATCTCCAACTGAATGGAGAAATAAATAGATAATTATAAAAAACAAGGCATACAAGCTTTAAAATGGACCCTATAGAATGGACAGTTAGAAAAAAAGGCCTATAAAGTCAAATTTCTCACTGACTCTATTCTATAGGGTCTTTTTTTTGTTACAATATAATTGGAGGGGTGTTTATGGGCGTTAATCATTTTACAAAAGAACAACAAGAAGAATTGAGAAAAAATCCTTATATCAAAAAAATTAGTGATAAATCAATAACTTACACAACTGAATTTAGAGAACTTTTTGCAAGAGAATACCGTGCAGGTAAAATACCATCCCAAATATTAGTTGAATGTGGAATCAATTATCAATTATTAGGAAAAAAACGTAAAGATGGACTTGTCGCAATGGTAAAAAAATGTGAGTTGCGTGCAGATGGCTTTGAAGATATAAGAAAAAATAACTCAGGTCGTCCAGTTACAAAGGATTTAACCGATTCTGAACGAATTAGCAGACTGGAACATCAAATTAAATATATAAAACAGGAAAATGAATTTTTTAAAAAAATCGAATTTCTAGGCAAACAAGCCGAATGGAAAGAAAAACGGAAGCAACGGCAGAAGAAAAATTCAAACTCATGCAAGAAATGACACAACGTGATAACAATGAATTAAATATAAGTTGGCTATGTGAAATGGCTTGTGTGTCACGGAGTGGTTATTATAACTGGCTTCATTCATCTGAAAAAAGAAGTGATAAGGACGAACAGGACAGAGCTGACTTTGAGTTGATATTGGAAGCCTATAAGTACCGAGGCTATGATAAAGGCAGACGTGGAATATATATGCGCCTACTTCATATGGGAGTGAGAATGAACCAGAAAAAAATTAGCCGTCTGATGAAAAAATATAATCTCTTTTGCCCAATCAGGAAAGCTAATCCATACCGCAGGATGGCTAAAGCGCTTAAGACAAATGTTGTATATGCTAACCTTGTAAAACGTGAATTCACAGAACACGGCGCAGGTAAAATTCTTCTTACTGATATCACATATTTATTTTATAACCACGGCTGTAAAGCGTATCTTTCCGTCATAAAAGATGCGTGCACAAAACAGGTTCTGTCATATGTAATAAGTGAATCTCTTGAGGTGGATTTTGTTTTAGAAACGGTCAATTTACTTATCGAGAAACATGGCAAGGATCTTCGTACAGATGCCATTCTTCATTCGGACCAGGGATGTCATTATACCAGCATTTCCTTTCGTCAGTTGGTGAAGGACAAGGAATTGAGGCAGTCTATGTCACGACGGGGAAACTGCTGGGATAATGCACCACAAGAATCTTTCTTCGGACATATGAAAGATGAAATACACCTGGACAGATGTATTAATTATGATGAGCTTCGCCATGAAATTGATATTTATATGGACTATTATAATAATGAACGCTATCAGTGGAAACTGGCTAAGCTAGCACCAAATCAATATGCAGAATATCTGATAACTGGAAAACACCCTCTCAATGAGGAATAGACATGGCTTCCATGAATTGTGCATGGTAATGTTCACTATACACGGTCCAGTATTCGTCCTTAATTAGTGATTGTGACCGACACTCTGGATTGGTCATGTCATAGAAATACATTTCATAGGTGAGGTCGTGGAAATCGGTTTTTAAAATCCATTTCAGTACATAAAACAGATATTCCAATTCATCTGTAATCATCACAGCTTCTATCATTTGGGCATAGAACCATATCCACTTTACCTCATTAAGCTGGTTACAATAGCGAATAACATAATGAGGAACATCATCACTTAACATAAATTCCTTAAAACTATTTAAGTTTTCTATAAATCTTTTATTCATGATAATTGTATAAGATACAGTTAGTTATTAAGATGAGCCAACATTGAATACATAGGATTCAATGTTGGCTCATCTTTGCTGCATCTTCTCCTTACGGATAAGATACATGATTTTGATTTAAGATTTAATGCCTTTTTTTATAAATGTCCTTGACATGGGGACCACTTTACTTTCTAGCTTATATGCCTTATTTATTTTAAATATTTATACTATTTTTCTTTGTTGATGTGCTCTATATTCTTAATATTTTGAAACCTACAATAAATATTTAGCCTGTTATCTATAATATCTGCTGTTATATTCCCGTTCATCTTCTGAACTAATCCTTTTACAATGGCAAGTCCCAAACCGGTTCCTTTTCCACTCCGTGTTTTATCCGCCATATAAAATCTATCAAAAATATTTTTTACATCATCTAGAGTCAAATCTTTAGCAATGTTACTAATTCTCAGTAGCACCATATTCTCTTCTACTTTCAAACAAATATGCACATTATCTTTTGCATGTTTAACGGTATTACTTAGCAAATTTTCTATTACCCGCTCTAAGGATTTTTCTTCGGCAATGATGTATATGTTTTCTTCAGGTATTTCTATATTTACCTTAATGTCACTATTACTGAAATCAGCGTATTTTCCTAACATAACCTCTTGTAGAACTCTATTAATGTTTAATTTTTGTAAATTCAATTCATAATCTAATGATTCTATTAAAGACAGCTCATAAAAATCATTTAACAAACACTCTAGTGATTTTGCTCTTTGCTCAGCTGTATCCAAATATTCTTTTTTTTCATCTTCACTTATATTATCTAATTTTAAAAATTGAATATATCCGATAATTGATGTTAAAGGTGTTCTAAGATCGTGAGACATATTTGCAATGGTTTGCCTTAAATCATTTTCGAGCTTAACTTTATTGGCTTGACTTTGTTTCTTCATTTGTATAATCCTATTTATTTCCCTAGCTAATGCTTCGATTCTTTTATTTAATAATCCTATGGTTAATTTTTTATCTCTTTTATTTTCATTAATATCTATAAGCTGCTTTGTTATACTTTGTACTTCCCTTTCCACATAAAACAAACGAGCAATTAAAAATGTTACTATAATTAATAAGACTACAATTATAACTACCATTTCCCTCCCGCCTTTCGTGAATTACTGTTACATTAACGACTTCACCTTATGTCAGCTTTTTTGAAAGTATAAACACCTATTGTTGTAGCTATAAATATTGTTATTATAGATATAATAACCGCCTGTAGAACTGACCAGGATGTGAGGCTCTTTGATGCTACTATATTAGGTTGGGCAAATATTGTTTTACTATAAATTGACATAAATCCAGATTTTCGAAAAGCTATTATCATACATATTCTATCAATGAAATCCAGTGATACAATTAGCCCCATAGTAACACTAAGACTTTTAGATGTAAATGCTATTAAAACACAAATACTCCCTATAGCAACATATATAAGTAACACTAGCAGAAAAAAACCTAATACAAACAAAAGTGAATCTACGGTAATTGCTTCCCCGTATCCATTGATTACCGTATTTATGCCTGTCATTAATAATGGTGGTATAGAATAAATAATTACAATGCCTACATAATAGACTATACTTTTTGCTGTGAAAATACTTATTCTTTTGTGTCCGTAGGAAATTGTGTTTTTGATACATCCTGAAGTAAATTCAGTTACTATATAATCCGAAGCCAATATTCCTATTAATATTATTAATGCTAAGGAACTTTGAATATTGAATATAAACACTAGTGATTTTCTTCCATTCATTATTTTAAAATTGTCTGAAAATATATAAATTAAAGGAGCCTGGAGTAAATTAACAAATATTATGAAATAAAACAACTTAGAATTTTTTAATTTGTAAAATTCAACTTTTATTAAATTAAGCATTTTGGACTCCTCCTATGACTTTAGCGAAATATGTTTCCAAATTCTCTCTCATAGGCATAATTTGTTCCACTATAATTCCTTCTTTTACAAGTACTTCTGTTACTTTTCCTGAATCATCTATGTAATCATATAGTTTTATAATATTATTAGGTAAAATATCAAAATTTGAAGTTTTTAGCTTTTTTTCTATTACAACGGCTGCTTTAGATGCATTATCAACTTTAATATGAATAAATTTTTTACATCTTTCATTTAAATCATCTACAGTTATTTCTTCTATTAATCTGCCTTTATGAATTATCCCATAGTAATTCGCAACATGATAAAGTTCTTCTAATATGTGACTGGAAATGAGAATTGTCATTCCATATTCTACATTTAATTTTTTCAACAATTCACGTATCTCTATTATACCTATTGGATCTAATCCATTAATTGGTTCATCTAAAATTAAAAATTCTGGTTCACCAAGTAATGCCATTGCTATACCTAATCTTTGCTTACTTCCTAAGGATAATGTTTTCACCTTTTTATCTTGCACATCCATTAGGCCTACTATGCACAACCACTTTTCTATGCACTGTTTCCCTGGAATGCCTTTTTGAATTCTATCCATATGCATATTTTCGTAAACAGTTCTATTTTCATAAAGTGCTGGCGACTCTATAATGGCACCTATTCTCCTCCGACTCTTTTCTATTTTTCCATATTCATGCTCTTCAAACAACTCCATACTTCCACTGTTTTTTTGTATAAGCCCCGTTATAATTTTTATTAAGGTACTTTTTCCTGCTCCATTTAAGCCTATAAGACCATATATTTGTCCTCTTTTTACTGTCATACTAATATTATTAAGCACACTTACATTTTTATATTTTTTTGTAACCTTATTTATTTTTAATACAGTGCTATCCATCTCATAAATTTCCTCCATAGCCAACTTAATATAAGTTATATTTAAATATTTAATGCTTCTTTCACATATCAATCAAACTTCCATCTACCCTATTACAATCCATTCTACATATCTTTTCTGTTAATTATAACACAAGCTGATGCTAAAAATAGTATTCCCCAGCCTACCATAATAATGGATTGGTGCACAGTATAATTTCCTATTTGGAATCCAGTATTGGCAATATAAAATGGTAAATTTAGTATAACACATTTTAACATTTCATTTCTACTAGATTCTAATGCTTGATTTAAAAGTGCTAGGATCAAATCAAAGTACATTACATAACCAATAATTCCTGTAAGTATAGCATTAGGCGTAATAACTGAAACTAATAATATAAAAGAACCTAGAGTAAAAGCATAAAGAAAAAAAACATTTAATTCATTAAAAAATATGTTTGAATTAAAAGTATTGCATATAATTGACAGGATTTCATAAAATATAAAACATATTATAGATGTAACTATAAAACTAATTAGTTTAGAAACCATTATTTCATTTCTACTAAATATACCTGTAAATATGATTTTATCAGTTTTATTTTCAAACTCCTGTGTTAATGAAACGCTGTAAATAACTAAGAGAATAAATGAAATTAGTTGTAACAATATTGATGGTATTGTTACCATTCTACCTTTTCCAAAACACAAAAATAAAATACAAGTCAAAGCAAATAGTGAAATCATTAAATTCTTTAAAAATCTTTTTTTCTTTATATCTATGGTTATAACCTTTAAAATTCTTTCCAAAACAAATCCTCCCCTATTCTATTTTATTTCTCTTTTTTTAATAATAAAAACAGATAAAATACAAAATACCACTGCCCATGCTACATTAATTAATACTGATTTCATATTAAACTGACCCTGCATTAACAGTACTGTATTATAAAAAGGTGTTTTCATATAAGTAGAAAAATTCTTTGCAATTTCTGGACGCCTACCAATAAAAGTTGTAATAGCCGCAGTATAAAAATTCACCATGCTAAGTATTCCTATAAAAAATAAAATAGATTTTTTTTCGCTAAACATTACAGAAACAATAAGCACCATAAAACTGCCCATACAAAATGCTATAACAATATAAGTAATAAATAGGTGCAAATGATTAAATGCTAAAAATCCAGTAATTCCTATTTTTTCATACAAGATGCAAGATACTAATACGTTATTTATTTCAACTATTACAGAAAAAATAACTCCCCATATAATTAATCCTATCCCTTTCGAAATCATTATTTCCGTTCTGCTAAAGACTCCTGTAAAAATAGTTTTAATGGTGTTAAACCTTATATCATTTCTTATAATACAAACAGCTGCATATAATATTATTACATATAAAAACCGTCCAAATTCAAAATCGTAGCCCTCTAGTCTATATTGCGCTGGATGAACAAGAAAAACCCATAACATAGAATAAGAAAAAAGTGCAATTATTCCTAATAAAAACTCCTTTGAATATACTGAATTTTTAACATTAAGCCAAGATATCTTTAGTAACTTATGCATTTTTCCCATCTCCCATAGTTTTTAAGTATTTTTGTTCTAAGCTTTCTTTTACCTCATATACACTTCTAATTGGTATATTCTCTTTGCTTATACTTAAAACTAAATTTTCTAATTCCTTGGGGTTTATTACAACATGCAGTTTATCCTCACCTAATATTTTATAAGACAATTTTTTGTTATTACAAAAGTTCTTTAGCTCTACTAACTTACTTGTTACAAAAGCAATGAGCGCAGTATCTTTTTCATTTTTCACTAAGCTTTCTATTTTAATTATTTTTCCTTCTTGTATAAATGCTACTTTGTCACACATTAATTCTATTTCAGAAAGAATATGACTTGATATAAGTACAGCAGTTTGCTTTTCCTTCGCTATATACTTTATAAACTTCCTAAGCTCTGGCACTATGGCAGGGTCCAATCCATTAGTAGGTTCATCTAATATTAATATGGGTGGATATGTTAATACTGCCTGTGCTACTCCTAGTCTTTGTTTCATACCCAAAGAATATTTTTTTGTTTTTTTATTTACATAACTTTCAATGCCTAATTTTTCAACTATTTCACTAATTTCATTTTTATCTTTTAAACCCGATATTTCAGCGAAAAACAATAAATTTTCATAGCCTGTTAAATCCGGATAAAAACCAGGCGTTTCTATTACACAACCTATTTGCTTTGTATCTTGTTTTTTCTTACTTCTTATATTTTCAGTGTTTATATAGACATCTCCATCATATTTTTTAATGAGTCCTGTAATTATTTTCATAAGAGTAGTCTTTCCTGCACCATTGGGTCCTACAAGCCCCATAATTTCACCTTGTTCTAATGATAAATTAACCTTATCAAGTACAGTTTGTTTTCCGTAAACTTTTGTTACTTCATTAATCTTTAAAACTTCATTCATAAATAATCTCCCCCTAAATCTAAAATTCAGATTTAATTTAATCTGTTAATATTATTCTATAACCCAAAATATAAAAAAGCTTAAAGAATTCCTTAAGAAAACCTTAAGTTTATCCTTTAAGCTTATTTATTATTTCTTAATAATATACTTTTTAAAATAGAAATCACTATCTATCCTTTGAGCTTATAACCCATTCCCCATAAAGTTTCTATATATTCTTCTTTTGGATTAGCCTTTTGTAATTTGTTTCTTAAATTACTCATATGAACATTTACCGTATTATCATCACCAAAATATTCTTCTCCCCACACGCTCTCAAATAAATTTGCTTTTGAAAACACTTTTTTAGGATGACTCAAAAATAATTCAAGTATATGAAATTCTCTTGCTGTGAAATTTATTTCTTTATTATTTACGTAAACTTCTTTGGTTTCTCTATTCAAAGTTATATTTTTATAAATTAGATTTTGATTTTCATTATTATTATTGAATTTCATGTATCTTCTAAGGCTTGAATAAACTCTAGCTGACACTTCTTCTATATCAAAAGGCTTAGTAATATAGTCATCTGCTCCTAAATTAAGTAGTTCCACCTTATGTTTTTTATCAATTTTAGCTGAGATTACAATCACAGGCATTTCTTTAGTTTTTCTTATACTCTTAATTAATTCATTCCCGGTGATCCCAGGTAACATTAAATCCATCAGTACTAATTGAAAATCGCTAGATTCAATACATAACATAGCTTCTGTACCTGAATAAGCTTGTACTACATTATATCCATTCTTCTCCATTAACCTAGCAAGCAAAATATTTATGGTATTGTCATCTTCTACTATTAATATATTAATATTTTTATCCATATTTTCTCCTTATATCACATCATATATATGTAATATTATATCATATAAAGAGAAACATGGGTGCCACTCATCTTACCTATTCCAGCACTTCCTATTCCATCACAAGTTGCTTGGCTTTCTATAATAAATAACCATTAATTATATTCTTTGTTATTAAGCGGAGTATAAGATTTAAGCTAATTATATGGATTTACTTGTGACGTCATAAAAAATATTTTCATCAGTTGATTTACATTACTTTATATATTCAGTAACTAGATCAGTAAAAAGAATACCTTCTAAATGGTCTATTTCATGGCAAAAACATTTTGCTAAATCTCCTGTACCAGTCAACATAATTTCCTCCCCATTCTCATTTAACGCTTGTACCGTCACCTTTGCAGGTCTTTTTAACTTTCCCAATCTATTTGGAATACTTAAACACCCCTCTACAACTTCTTGAATACCTTCTGACTTAATTATCTTTGGATTAACTAATTTTATAAGACCTTGCCCCATATCTATTACAACTAATTGTTTTAATATACCTACTTGTGGAGATGCTAACCCTCCACCCTTTGAATAATACATAGTATCCGCCATATCACTTAGAATTCGCCTTATTTTATCGTCTACTACTTCAACTACTCTGCTCCTCTTTCTTAATATTTCGTCATCAAAAAATCTAATTTGTCTTAATGCCACCTAAACTACACCTCCACTTTGCTGTACTCTCGATTTTCTTTCACTTTCTTTAAATAGAAAAATTTTCTCTATGGAACTGCGAAATTCTTTTATTCTATTTTTCATTAACTACAATCCTTTAAAACCATTATTTAAAAAAGAAAAATACAATGAGAATACTAATCGTTAATCAATTTCTGGATTTCATTCAATAAAACAGGAAAATCAGTATATCCATCACGAGCAATAAAATGCTTTCCTGATGAAAAAATAATAAGATTTGCATATTAACCACTTAGTTCATTACTGTTTATATTAAAAATTTCTCCATTATTTAAATGAATTAGTTTAGTTGATAAATTTTCTGACCTAATTTTATCATTTAACTTGTTTATGGATATTGTAGAATTAATGAATTAAAATCTTTGAATAATATCTTGATGCATTGGTATTAAAAATCTTGGATTTAAATCCTTTAAACATAATAATGCACCTCTTTCTCCCATAGTCATTGGAGGAAGATAATGTGTTATAGGTAACATTGCAATATTAATTGTATACTTTTCAGATATATTTTTCATGAATTTTCCATAATAAGTATCGCCAGCAAAATATAATGTTAAATCTTCTGACTTAATAATATATCCAACCGTTGGACATATGTGATTAGCCTGTACAACAGTTATTGAAAAATCACCGGCAACAAGTTCATCACCTATATCTGTACAATTACAACATTAGCATTTACTTAATTGTACTATTTTTACCATGAATTTGATATAAGTAATTAAAATATATTTTGTTTATAAGGGGCATCTGTAGCTTTATAAAAAAGTTGAACCGTTTTGAATAAATTTCAACCATTTATAAAAAAGTTTAACCATTTATAAAAAAAATTGATCAGAATTTAAGTCTAAATTTCAAAAAAAATGGCTT
>Ga0209540_10001888_pt1 | contig 15262 bp, 14 predicted proteins | sample BarGraIncu01121A_FD_184501 | JGI IMG/M metagenome (GOLD analysis project Ga0209540, IMG submission 184501) | Arctic peat soil microbial communities from Barrow, Alaska - Barrow Graham LP Incubations 011-21A (SPAdes) (version 2) | ecosystem: Environmental > Terrestrial > Soil > Wetlands > Peat... | reverse complement strand
TCGTCCTCGCCATTCAGGTACATGGTTGAAGACGATCCCCCGTCAAGGTTGCTTGCATTTACAACTCCCTCCTGAAGTAGAATGTTCTGAACTTCCTTAAGCGTTGCTCCTGGCATGAGCCCCTGCCTTCCGTCAATTACCAGCATTATTATTGTACCGTCTGCTTTCTGGCCGATGACAGTCCTCGGATTGAGCCCTTCATCCTGAACACTGAGTGCTTTTCCGTTCAATATCAGAGTTTCTCTAAAGGATATGGCTTCCTTGACGTCCATTTTTTTCAGCTGGTTAACAGAATAATTCCCGACTACAAGCTTTCCTGCTCTGGTAAAGGCAGTAACGTTAACCTTGTAGTCCGGTTTAACGTCACTGTATATTACTTTGCCATTTGAAATGACGATCCCCTGGGGATATGCTCCCGTTCCAGTCCAGAGCTTGCCTCTGGATGTATTGTCTGCGAAACCGCCTCCGTTGATTGCAGCTACAGCATCGTTTTCTGCGGCTATTTCGCTTGTCCTCTGCCCAACCTGGCCAATGCTGTTCGTGAAGCCGATATTTATCCTTGTTGGGTCCTTGATCTCCAAAATATATCCTTTAAATTTGCTTGTATTTACGTTATATTCCTCAATGCTTTTATTGTCCAAATTGTTTATCTTCACATCGCTTAAAGCTTCCGATTGGCCTGAAGAACCAACTCCTCTGTTCAATATAGAATCAATTTCAGCTTTTGACAGAAAAGTCGTGGCGATGAATTGGTGGCTCATCGTAGCCATTACAGTCCCTACCACAGTCCTTTTTACATTCTGAAAGGGTCCGTAAAATGTGATTATGGGCACAGTGACGGCTATTATAATTATCTCATATATTAAAAACAGCAATATCTGGCTCGAAACCTTTTTTTCCTTTCTCATCTTTCCCTCCATAAGGTCTTATTTTTGGAACGCTTCAGGCTGGACGTTCAAGTGACTTGATGCCTTTTTTGCTCGCTGTCATATATGTCACAAATCCTATTATAAGGAGAGTTAAACCAGACTGACAACACCCGTTCCAATCCCCAATCCACCCCCGGTTGAAGGTACTCCAATCCAGTCTGCAAATGTTGCACCAAGCGGTCGTGTTATTATATAGGCGAACCAGAAGGCAAAAATCTCGTTAATCCGCAGCAGCCAGTACCCTAGGGCAGGTAGCGCAATAAGAACGGCAAAAACCAAACCTGACTTAAAGTAGCCCAGGTGCATGGTCGAAGCAGTCATATCCCCTGCAGCTGTTCCGAGAGCAAAGGTTGTGAGTATTGTTGCCCAGTAAAAAAATTCCCGGCGTCTTGTGAATATGCTGTGTATAGACAGTGTCCTTTCGCTCATGTACCAGACTCCCAAGATAACCGCCAGGGCCGCAGCAAAGAATGAAGTTGAAGCCACATAAGGTATACCTAACCCAACATGCAGAACATCTGCTGCCATTGTGCGGAAAATGCTGACCATTATGACCGTCAGCCAATAAATCCAGGCAACATACTTTTGCGACCCAAGCTGAAGCGCAAGTGATATCAGCAACCCTATGCCTGCTATAGCCACCGCAATAGCGGGATCCATCAGGTGTGCTAAAAAGTCTGAAGTTACTTCACCCATTCCGGTTGTTAAAACCTTGATGATCCAGAAGAAGACAGTTATCTGCGGAACCTTGCTCAACATTTTATACTTTCTCAATTATACTTCCTCCGTATTTCATTTCATGAACCAAATTACATTATATATGCCAATTATTAAATTTAGATTTGGAAACTTTGTATTTTTTATGAACAAACTAAAAAAAGGTGCGTTTCATTAAGAAATACACCTCTCGAACCATGTTTAGCTTTCCCTTTCATCAAAACTTCAATTAACCGCTTCTACACGCCCATTAAATTAATTTGGGATATGCCTAACTTTCAATAAATAATCAGTTGGTCTATCCACGCATATTAAATTTTGCAAACTCGTTGCAACGATTGATTTTACAAGTTTTTGATCTCTCGAAGGGAATCGAACCCACGACCTATTGATTATGTATGTGGTAGACAGCTTATTTTTTCCCTCTGGTCAAAAATCCATTTATATACATGCTAAGTATTCATTTGCCAGCAATAAAGGTTTAACATAAAATAAATAGAACAGATTATGAAGGAGGGGTTTCAAATGACTTTTAAAAATGAAGCGATAGGGGCAGAAAAGGGGGGAAAGGGGATCAATGTCGATGTTTCAAAATTAGGTTCGGCTGTAACTATTGAGTTATTTGGTCATGTTATTCTCGTTGAAGGATACGAGTTAGCAGCCTTCAATGGTTGTCATGCACTAATTTCACTGCGTAATACACCCGGAAAAACAGTAGCTGTGCTTACAACAAGTCATAGGTTACAAACCCTTTTAGAAACTGCACTATCAACTGGAAACCTTATTGCTTGTTTTGGGGAGAAACTTAATAACCCGCCAGCACCAAGAGGTGGAACATGGACAGTGGATGTCTACGGCATAAATAGCGTAATTCTTTACTCAATGAACAAGCTTCATGCGGATGGTCCTATCGCTGAAGTTTAGTTGGATAGAATCCTGAAATTCTTCTTGATTTGCAGGAATATAAATGAAAGTATATATTTAATCTCCATGGAAAACCTAATAAAAAGATAGTAAAACCTTATTTCAAAGTTTTTACTATCTTTTTTTAATCATGCCCCAAAATGGAAACATTATTATAATTGATTGAATAGTTTATTTGTCTCTTACTAGAACTGCTGATACGATATATCTGTCTGGAGCACTTCCAATAAAATTGAATGGGTAACAGGTAGTCATGGTAAGAACAGCATTTTTCGTAGGCACAATCACTGTTTTGTCATCTTTATGGACAATTTTAGTGCCGCTAACCTCATATGTGAATTTGCCTGCAGAAGTCTGCACAATCACTAGATCACCTACTTTCAATTTATCTAATTGACTGAAGGTTGTCTCACGATGTCCGGAAATAACACAATTGTCTTTTTCCCCAGGAAGAACGCTTTGGATGAAGTGTCCTACACCTTTCTTCAACTCCTTCTCCTCTGTACCCTCCATCATGGCTACTTTCCGATTTAAAGCCGGAATCATAATACTTCCAGTATTGTCACCCTCCACTGGATATACTGGATAAAAAGTTTTATCTGCTTGTGGCAACGGGTTCGGAGTATCTGACTTCACATTAACTTCCTCCACAACCTTCTTAACGGTAGATACTTTTTTAGGGAGCACGCTTACCTCATTGGAATAATGAGTTTGTGTCCATATGCCCACTATTGACCAAGATATAAGGCCTAATCCTAGGAGCATAAATCCCAGGGTTATAGCCGTAACCAGTGGACGTTTGCTCCAAGATTGCTTTCGCAGCCATCTTTTTCCTCATGATAGTATTTTTTTATTCATAGCTCTTTCTTTTTCTCCAACCTAGGGCTCCTACTATCGTCAAAATAGAACCCATAAGGAGTACTGCATACAAAGGCGTGGAGGTTTTCGGAAGCTCCCCACCTGTAACTGTTTGTGTAACTGCTTTTGCAGTGGGTGCAACTGCTGTATCTGTAGGCCCGCCTGATCTATCGGTAGATCCACCCGCTGTATCGATAGATCCATCTGATGTAGTAGCACAATACCCATTTGTAATGGTATTGTTGTCTAGGGTAACCGCACCATTTCTAGCTAGCAATTGCCCTTGGATTGTAGCACCAGTGGTAGCTGTGATGGATTGCATTGCAAAGATGTGTCCTACAAAATGAGAGTTTGTTCCTAATGTAGCTGAACTTCCCACTTGCCAAAATGTTCTGCAGAACCGAGCACCATTGATTAGGTTAACATCACTGGCTGATGCTGTAACTAGGGTGGATCCTGTCTTAAATACGAATACGCCATTTTGGTCGCCCTTAGCATCTAGTGTAAGTTTGCCTGTTATCTTGAAAGTACCATCCACTGAATCATAAGTACCAGGTGTCAATGTACGCCCACCAAGCTTAGAGGGAATGGTAGTGACAGGAGTTCTTGAAGCAGTGTCGTTATATGCAGTTACCAGGTCATCCTTGGCTTTAATTGCCACAGCATCAGCCAGGTGTACAGCTCCACTAATTTTCGCGCTGTGCCCTGTGAATGAAGTACCTGGAAATAGGCCCACATCTCCTCCAACATTTCCATCAACATTTCCACCAGCACTTCCATTAATTATAGTAGTTCCCGTATTTGTGATTTTGGATCCAGCCAAAACCGCAAAAGTTGATGTTGTTCCAAGCTCCACTGTGGGTTGTCCTGCTGCCATAACAATTATAGGCGTTGTCATAATACCTACAAATGATAGTGTTAATAGTAATGATAATGATATAAATTTAATCTTGTTAAGTATCTTTATAAAATTAAGCTCTCCTTTTATTAAACGTCATGCGTACAATATACTCTACTTTTTAAAAAACAGCAAATTTGAGCTTTTTTTGTTTTTATTGCAATGATGTTCTCCATACTTTTAGCACGTTTCATGTCTACGAAAAGTGAAGATAAGAAAAAGGCTATACAGTTACTTCAATTGATTACATTTTATAGATTCCATCTTTTTTATAATTTATTGAGATGGGCTTACTTAAGACGACATAAATGAATGTTATGACAGTATATTTATCGGATTGACCCCAAACTTATGATTATATACAATATTTATTGAAGGATTATCATTCCTTCAACTTGTGGATAAAATTCGTCTGGACTCATGTTCTTAGTACTGGAATGTATGCGATTTTTGTTATGCCGCTTCATTAAGAACGCTACTTGATAAATCTGGTTCCTTTTAGCTGCAGGATTCAAACACACCAATGCATTCATCCTGCATGATCCTGTGGAAAGATTCAATATGAGCGTTTTTATTTGGTATCCTTCTGGGGATTCTTTCATGATAAACATCCATTCTTCCACACGAATTCTAAAATACGTTGCTAATAAACTTGAGACCTATTGTCGTTCTGACGATAAGAACCAATTTTAAGATTTCTCATGTCTTCTATAAAAAACAAACCCTGCAACCATTGAGATTGCAAGGTTTAAACTGGAGCTCTCGAAGGGAATCGAACCCACAATCTGTTGATTACGAATGTGGTAGACAACATATTTGTGAACCGTACCATAAATGAATGCGGTTCTTACTAAATTTGGATACAAAATACTCCTCAGCAATAGCATTGTGAGGAGTTTATTTTTTCTTAAGTATTTCTTAAATCGTTTCTAATGTAAGGTCAAAAATGATGAGTATAATGAGAAAAATTCGTTTGTGTATATAATTCCATTTCTACGAAGACAATACCAAGTATTAATCACAAATGCGACACTTGTAACTAAAAATTATCCCTAAAATTATTGGAATTGTTATTGGAGTAGACCGCTTTTTAATCACATAAAGTATTATACCATCACTTAACACAATAACTAAAGACACCTCTAATTATTAGCTCTTTAAAAAACACTCATTGTTTGGCTTAGAAACAAAAAATCTACTGATGGGTTTTAGTAGGATTAGTGCCCGCCAATTCCCCTATTACATTAACCAGCTCGGAATCAGTTGGAACCACTATTTTTGCATTGCTTTGCAGCGCTGTTTCTGTCGCTTGTAATCTTCTTAAAAGCTGGGCATTGCCCTTGAAATACATTTCAGCTGCCTCATTTACAAGTTTAATAGCTTGCGCTTCGCCCTCAGCTTCAAGAATTTTTGCTTGTTTTATTCCTTCAGCTTTCTTAATTTCTGCTCTTTTTATACCATCTGCATTTGTCTCAGCCGCTGTAGCAAAATCAATGGCCGCTATTTTCTCATTTTCCGCTTTGACAACTTTATTCATCGTTTCCTGAACATCCTTAGGAGGATCAATTTCCTTTAATTCTGTTCTCAGAACATCAATACCCCAATTACTTGTCTCCACCAGCAGAGTTTTAAGTAATTCTGTATTAATTTTTCCTCTTTCACTGTTTGCAGATTTTAACGTCAAAGTTCCAATTATATTTCGGAGTGTAGTCCTGGCAAGATTCTCAATTTGGACTCTGAAGTTATTGACATTATATACGGAATCTTTTACACTTTTTTCATCCGATCTGACTTTGAAGTAAATCTGTGCATCAACAGTTGCATTCAAATTATCATTTGTAATGATTTCCTGTGGTTCGGCATTAAACATTTGTTCTGTGATATTCACCATATACAGTTTCTGTATTCCAGGAATAATCCAGTGGAATCCAGGTTCTGCATATTTTGTATACTTACCCAATGTTTCAATAAGTCCACGGTTTGTAGGTCGAACTATCCTAATACCTGCTAAAAATATAATAATGATGATCAATACGATAATTGGGATAGTTAAAGAGATAATCATTTTATTAACCTCCTAGTATAATAATGATATAGCCACAAAGAGCTATATATCTTATATGTTTCAGTCCTATATACAATGAAGGAAGAAGGTTTCTTCCTTTATCAGATATTATCATTATAATTATTATGCCTGACGGCTCCTTGACAGACTCTAGCCTTTCCATAAAGTATAATTCCAATATACCATTTATTATCAGAATATTCAACAAGATATAATATTACATGCAGAATGTTTATCTTAGTAAATCGAATTTCGTTTCTTGACAAGAGGGGACATTATGCTATTCCATAAAGAATTCAGCCTGTTACTTGAATGTTTCAACATTTACATCGCCACCTTTAAAATCATTTTTGATAAATTATTATTTACCGCTTAGGCATTCCAAAACTGGAATTCTTAAGGTGATATCTGATCAAGAAAGGATATGTTCTCTGTACAGAAGATATAAAGTAATTGTAAAACAATCCACAATAACAACTTTATAACTACCATACGTGTACATAAATATTATCGTTTTCAAATTTTATTCAATTTGTTGTTTTGTCATCAGGGAATTGAATGCAGATGAATTGAATCCTTTAACAATCAACCAAGCCGCCATAATCATTTCTTGCACGCCTAGCGGATACTGCAAGAATTCCATCTGGAAGCCAAACATAATTAATATTGGACTGACTAGAGATAATATTGCTCCAAAAAATCCCCAAAGCGATAACCATGTTGGTATAAGTTTTGTTTTATAAAATACGTAATAAATAATTATAGCACCTATGCTAAAAAAAACAGACCCCAACCCCGTACTTCCAATATAAAAAGCTAGACTCAGCAACATAGTACCCATTAAATGAAAGTTAGATACTACTGGCGTTCCTGCGCTTACATAAAATCCTTTTCCTATTCTTGTTAACCACGAATATACCATCAAGTGATGAGTTCACCTGTGCCTCAAGGAAAGCTGTCTTAAATTGCAAAGCCTCCTCTGCATTCTTACGCTCAGTGATGTCCAACACAATGCCCGTCAACCCAGTGACCTCGCCACGAGAGTTGGCCAAGGTGGCTTTGTAGAAGACAACATCATGCAAAACACCTCGCGAGTCCTTGACTTGGGTTTCATATGTCTGAGTTCCCGGGTGTTCAAATAATTCAACATCCTTGGCATGGTATATTTTAGCCAATTTGACTGGGCTGATGTCGAAAACACTCTTGCCTATCAACTCGTCCTTTGTCTTACCAAAGAAGTCCTCATAGGCCCGATTAAACCCTAAATATCGGCCATTAATGTCCTTATAGAACACCGGCGCTGGAATAGATTCCATCAAAGTCTCCGAGAAGTTTTTGCTTTCTATAATTTCTTCTTCTGCATTTTTGAGTCCAGTGATGTCGCGCAGGCTCTCGATCGCACCTGTAATGTTGCCGGCCTGATCGTATAGAGGTGAGGCCTTGGCAAAAATCCATGCGCCTTTATTATTGTTGAGGACGGGGCAAAACACCGCAGTTATGAGGGAGTCTCCTTCACGGGTGACTTTGGAATACTGGGCCGCAATCTCTTCATCGCCCTGAAAGAGCAAATTCATCAATATCGGCCGTGCCTTCCCATATAACGGGATAGTGTAGGCGTAGTCTCCTTTGCCTATCATCTCCGCAGCAGTAATGCAGGTCATTTTTTCCATAGCCTTGTTCCAGATTATGACACGTTTTTCCTTATCAATGGCAATAGTGGCGTCTGATAGAAATTCGAGGATATCCATCAGTTGCCTCTGATACGACCTTAGTGATTCCTCTGCAATGATTAACGCTTCCAAACGTTTTTCTTTCTCTTCGTTTTCTTTAAGTCTCTTTTCCGGTTGTTCTTTTGACGAATCTCCAGTTGACTGTTTGCAAAAATTATCATTCATATGGCGTTACCTCCCAATTTGCTTTTTTCTTGGACCGTTGAGTTTTTAACCTTTTTTGATTAACCATAAGTTTGCAACTTTTTTAGATTCCTAGTTTTTAACGCAGGCCATGATTGTAGCAAACTTGCATAAGCAGTCAAGTAAAATCAGAAACTTTTCACCACAAAAATATAACATTTTTGTTTTAAGTAATCTACTTTCTGTGTGTCCATCGGTAAATGCTAGATGATCAAGCCATTTCATTCAAATACCACCTCGTTTTGCATAGCGTTTACCTTCTGCATTTGATAGTTGAGAGTCTTTAATCCAGTGCGAAAACGCTTGCATCTACTATTTGCCTACTTTTAGGGGTATAGATCAATTGTTGTTTTACCATCTTCAGCTAATGGTCAATAATTTGTTTTATAAATAATGGTTTGATTATTTAGGTTTTCCATTCCATTAACATACAATCCCCAACTTCTACAAAACAACAGTACAGTTACGGCTCTTGTCTTTCGCCTTATATAGAGCTTTATCTATTCTTGCAATAAGCGATTGCCCATCGTCAGTATCTCTGGCGTCCCACTGTGAAACTCCAATGCTGACTGTAACTTTTACGTTTTGAGAACAAATTCCAAATATATGAGCGGCAATTTGCTTTCGAAATCTATCTGCTATCATTTCAGCTTCTTCTGCGCCAACCTCGGGTAAGAAAGCAATAAATTCGTCCCCACCAAACCGTCCTATTGTTTCTTCAAAACGGGTATTTTTCCTAAGTAATTGAGCGATTTGCTGTAATAATGCATCTCCAGCTTCATGTCCGAATCTATCATTAATCTGTTTAAAGTGGTCTATGTCAAGCATAAATAGCGAAAACGCTAATTTATGCAATTTTGCTTGTTTCGATAGACCTTCTACTCTCTCTATAATATATCTTCGATTATATAAACCTGTGAGAAAATCTGTTCGCGCCTCTATTTTCATCGAATCACTTGAATTTCTTAGATATTCTTGCTTCTCTTCCAAAATAATTTTATTGATCTCGAGCTCTTGATTTGATTGTGATAACAAGAACAAAAGATGTTTATTATCTAACAAATTAAAAATTTGACGTATACTAATTAAAACAATTCCAAAGATAAAACCCAAGATAATACTATCCATTCTTGTTGACGTAACAATTAACAACACAAACAAGCTAATGTAAGGCATAGCTATGCTTTTGTAGTTGACAACAAGCATTGGGTCTCTATCTATCTTTGTTACATTTTGCTGAGTTTTTGGGCTCCGACTTAGGCTATAGATTCCCGCTAGAGCAATACAAAAAAGTCCTAATATCCATAGTGGGTCAACGAACCCACCGCTTTGATAACCTTCGCTTGCATTTAAGTACAAATATATCGAATCCGCAAACGTAAACAGCGATAATCCGATGACCAAGAAAGTGTATTGAAAACCACGCAAAAAAGTTCTTACAGTAAAAATTAAACTTAATATTCCAAATAACAATCCTAAATCAGCAATAGGATAGGCAACAGATACAGCTTTAAATAAAAAAGTGATATGTTCTTGTGCAAAAATAGGCTGGATTAAATAATACCAACTCAAGGCAGCAGCTACGTCCATAGTAATCAAAATGTCCAAAAATAGTCGAACACCAATGAAAACATTTTCCGTTTTTAATTTTAAATATAAGATGGACAATAAAATAAAAATTGGTTGTAGTATATAGAATACATCAGGCAATCCTGGGAAAGGTGCATTAACTTTTAGTATCAATTCGTAGTAGTCCCAGTTAACCTCGGCAATAAAATAACTTAAACAACTTAAAAATAATAAAAACCAAAAAATGCGTTCATCTCCCATTGTTTTCTTGTAAACATGATATAAACATATTGATGCAATGAAAACACCGAATAACGAAAAAATATCCGAACCCACAATTCCCATCCAAGGATCATTTCGCCATATATAAATCCAAATATAGAAACTTGTTATGTAGGTCAACATAAGTATCATTTAAAAGAGTAGTTCTATTGGTTTCTGGGTTTTCCTATTATTGATAATTTGCCACCCCCTGTAACGAAAATTATATAATTAATCTCATTCTTTACATTATATATCAGAATATATCATAGTTGCATGAATAAAAAATCCTTTCTTCCTATGAATAGTTTTTGAATCATCATAACTGCTACCCCGCTGAACTAAGCAAAAGAAGTATTGCAACCAGACTACTCATTCAAGTTCCCTCCTATCGTTTATTGTATACCTATATATTTCTACAACTGCCTGTAATTTCCTTCACAAGGTAAAAAAACCGAGGTTTCCCTCAGCATTAAGAAACTTTGGTTTATGCCAGCAATGGCCGTTTATTCGGCTCTAACATCCACTATCTAGCCATACCTAATCTTCTTCTGAGTAGTAAAATTTAAGCTCATTATCATCATAAATCTTGTACATATCTGTGTAATAACCATCATATCCAGCCTTGCTTTTCTTAACCACAAGCTCCCAGTAATCGTTATATTCAGTTATATAAAAAAACACTTCAAAGGGAGATTCTTTTTTTGAGTAATATTGAAAGTTTAAATTTACTAAGTCTAATTCCTTACATTTTATTATTAATTCTCTCACTATGTGTCTTGTATCTATGTCTAATTCGTAATGCGGTTTATGATCCACAATAAAGGCCTTCCTTCTTATTTAAGATTTATCATTCTTTAAATTTGTGAAATTTCTTCTTTCTAAAGAATAATATGCTTTAACTTTTGCTTATGAGTTCGATATCTCCTATACCTATTAGATAATGCAGCTGTTTGTCAGCGAACAATTTATGAATATTATGTCGCAATATCTTTACAATAGTGGAGGAGGGTTACAAGTAAATATGAATTATTCATCAGGAGCAGGTTGGAAAAATCTTTCTTTTTTATTGGACATTGGAGCGGATTGACAGCAGAACATATAAATTTTAGATAGGGCATTAATACTCCATAAATAAATCTATAAACATAGAAGGATTTTTCTACATTTTAAAGAATATTGGTAATAATGATTAAAGGGGGCATATTAAAATGAGCGCAGCAAATAAAGTTATTGCAGGAGATTATTTAAACGAGTCTGTAGTTAGTGCTTTTGGGGAAGTTTCAATAAATTATATTTATTGAAATAAAATTACAATAGAACGTTATGAAATCATTGATGAAGAATCAAGAAAAAGTGCGGCAAGTGCTATTGGAAGAGGTGCAGTTGGAGCATTTTTTCTCGGGCCAGTGGGGTTATTAGCAGGTTTATCGGCTAAATCCAAAGGCATACACATACTTGCAATACAATTTACAGATGGTAAAAAAAGTTTAATAGAAGTTGATGATGAAATATATAAAGAAATTATGAAGCTACTATTTTAAGAATTCTCAACAGCAGAAGGACTATAATTACATTTGTATATTTCGGTCTAAAAAGACCACTTGCACGGCAAAATAAGACCAGCCCCACGGTCAATTAAGGCCACCTTCACGGAGATGAGGCCAGTCCATTTACCAGAGTTACTTGCTATTTGAAGAAGCTTTAAGACCGTGGCGCTCGCGCATTGATACTTCCCCATCAATCATGATTTCATAAGCATTATGAACGATTCGATCCATGATTGCCTCAGAAACCGGTCCATCATTGTCAGGGCTGATTCTTTCATACCAGCCTTTGGTACTGTACTGGGTACAGAAGATAGTAGAACCATGGCCGCAACGGGCTTCAATAATCTCCAGCAAGTCATAGGCTTCCTGAGGTGTCAGACATCGTATCAGCCATTCATCAAGGATCAACAGGTCAACTTTCTGGAGTGCCCTTATAGTTTTCTTGAATGTACCACATCCTTTTGACACATTTAGTTCCTCCAGAAGCTCTGTCATACGAATATACAGAACTGACTTTCGCTATAACTTCTGTTGAGGACGGTTTCATAACGAGTATTTTTCACAATTCCAGCTTTGAGATTGTCTGGAATAAGAATTCTTGTCACGCCACCAAAAATAGTTGTATGCGTGGACATGGCATAAGATCCATGTTTCGGATCTCATGTCAGAGCAGGATTCTGCATATGCATAACAGCTGCAGGGAAGTACCGAAACAAACAAATATGCTTTGAATTTTTCACCCGTAACCGGATCATAAATGTCCATGGTATTACCTGCCCAGTCGACCTGCATGGTATCACCGGGTTTGTGCCTAATACGCATTGTCGCCTTTGTGAGCCTGGCCCAGTCGCGGTATTTGTCACAGAACTGAGTGTACATATACGGTATTGAATTTTCTGCGTAACAAGATTCACAGTATTCACTCCACAACAAAGAGAGGGTTACGCCGGATTTGGCAAGTTCCTTGTGAATATAACCATAATTAGGTTCCGCCCTGTCGGACTGACTGAGACGTTTAGGATAAAACAATCTCTGCAAAGCCGTATCAGTAATTACTTCATCAAGCGGCCATGCAATTTCATGCTCGTCCGCAAGCTTGAACACAGCTCCAACGGTATCCCGGGAACTGTGTACGCTGGCAGCAATCTGACGCTGGCTGTAACCGAGGCTTCGAAGCCTCAAAATTTCTCGATAATTCACCATAATTATCGACCTCCTATAATGTAGTCACACCATGTGTGCTAATTCCATTATAAGGGAGACTGATTGGTTAATACATATCCAATGGCCTTTCTTCCGTGAAGGTGGCCCTATTTATCCGTGCAGATGGTCTTGCCGGAGCGAAATCTACACATTAGTTCTCCTGCTGTATTTTTGTTATGCTGCAAGAATATGGCACCCAAAAAAGATAATAAAGATAAGGGTTTTGCAAAATATACAATATATTTGCAAGGTGTAAAAATAACATATATCATTCGTCCGAATGGATTTCAGAATAAGCTATGTTTAAATGGGCGATTCATCAATCTATTTCCTTTTCTTTAGCTCCACTACAATTACTAAAACTTCTGAAAGAATCACAAAAATAACGATAACAACAATAAGTTTGTTTACTTAAGCAGAACAATTTAATTTCATATTTAAATTTATTTGTGCAACCTAAATCCTGAAAGAATTTCTTGTCAATTATAAATCTATGTTTATTTCTCCATAGTTTTCCTATATAGACGCCATATAAATACATATTTGCTAAATAATCCATCAAAAGCATTTTTAACTCATTATCTTCAATATTTTTATATATTTCTTTCAACTCATTACAAGTTGATATTATATCAATTGCATTTTTGGTTTTAATTTTAGTTTCATTAATTGAACCATCCCTATAACAATAAAAATAAAAAATATAATCTGTATAAATAACACTTTCTGCTATTAGGAAAACTCTTGGTGTCCATTGCTCATCCTCATGCAGAATGCCAAATTTAAAGTAAAGCTGATTTTTAATTAAAAACTCTCTTCTGTATATATTCCGCACTACAGGTACAAACATTGAGTTGTTTTTTAATTGAAATTTTAAGAATTCACTACCTTTGCTGATATCTTTTAATTCAGTATATTTCTCAAGTCTTACAAATTTATTTCCAAATCGTTTAACATTAGCTGCTACAATATCAATTTTTTTATGCATACCAATTATCTCATTGAATTTCACACATGCATTTTTATCAATATAATCATCCGAATCAACAAATATTATGTAGTCCCCTTTAGATTTTTCAATTCCATAATTACGAGCATCAGATAACCCTCCATTATTTTTATGGAAAACTTTAATTCGACTATCTTTCATTGCATAATTATCGCAAATTAGTGGACAATTATCAAAAGACCCATCATCAACAAGTATTATTTCTAAGTTGATATAATTTTGATCTATTAGACTACATATACATCTGTCTATATATTTTTCCACATTATAAACAGGAACAATTATTGAAAATTTAATGCAACTCATTCGTACTCTCCTTTTTCCAATCAGTCTATTGTTGTTGATTTATCTATGAGTAGTAGCCACTTGTTGAAAACTCTAAAACTCTACAAATCTTCGCTATTAGGAACTCACTGCGATTAGCCTGATGAATTGGAATCTCTTTACTTTTTATTCTAAGTAGGCTGCCGCTTTTTTTATTAAGGTTATATTTATATTATATACGTGTAAAGAGTGTCCATCAACTTTGATATAAGTTAATATGCCGATTATACTATACGAAGGTTGCAAACGCTACCCTCAGTCTTATGGGCTCTCTTGATTCCTATAGCTCGGACTTCAATGCTGCGGATACTGACATGGCAAGCCTCATAATGGAATACGATTTGCAGTATTCGTCCACAAGCTATTAGGAGATGTATAAATAATAATTTGTGGTTTAGGGTATCATTCATAAAATGATATGCTTTTTTAAAGTAAGAGCAGAATTTTTCATCAATCTATTAAAATTATATTTAATTAATAAATGTTTTACATGCATTTTTACATTCGTCTCAACAAAAATATTCTTGATTTACGTTTGTTGTAGGTATTCAGTGAAAACAGCGAAATTAATCGCTGTTTTCAACAATAGATATTACTTACATTATTGGTTATTAACTCAATAGTATACACTGCAATAGTCTTTATATACTCTTTAAACGTTTTGTTCTGCTATTCCTGCACTCAACATCTATTTTCAAATAAGCTGCACTTCTATGAGCTCCATCTATGTATCAAAAAGTTGTATAAAATATACCAAACTTAATATTTGTTTTCAGCATTACATATGATATAATAAGAATATAAGCAATATCTAATATGCTTATATAATAGAATTCTGTTCGTATCTCAGCTTTCCACCACTCCTGTGCAGAAACATCAAAGATTTGTTTATAGTGTGAGCATGTTTGACAGAAATATCGATAAATGTAAGGATACTGCAATACCCTCAGTGGTAGAATTGTTGTCAGGGGTATATTAAAATAGTATAGTGAATCTATACGATTTAAAGGAGATAACCCATGGCAACATATAGTAAAGAGTT
>Ga0209540_10001887_pt1 | contig 15272 bp, 10 predicted proteins | sample BarGraIncu01121A_FD_184501 | JGI IMG/M metagenome (GOLD analysis project Ga0209540, IMG submission 184501) | Arctic peat soil microbial communities from Barrow, Alaska - Barrow Graham LP Incubations 011-21A (SPAdes) (version 2) | ecosystem: Environmental > Terrestrial > Soil > Wetlands > Peat... | reverse complement strand
TTAATTTTGTTGGAGATTTTGAATTTTATAGTTCAAAAAAGCCGCTCATTCCATCCCATAGCGTCGAGGGATGTCAAAAATGCTCGATTTTCAAGGGTTTTCATCAAATTCCTGTGGGATGGCTGTGTTCTGATTTCTGAACATTGGCACACCTTTCACCCGATAGGCGTGAGTTGCGGCACTGGCGATGCCAACCATGATTTTCTCTGCAACAAACGCAAGCGGCTTAACGTCCCACTCAACCGGGACAACTCCCACATCCGTCTGCTTGTAGCCGAGCTTCACTTTATCGCCCCCATTTTCTTCAGGTGTTCGTCCACGCGGGCGGCGAGCGTCGCCACTTCGCCGGTGAGCTTCCGCCGTCGCGCCGAGGGCGCTATGGCGGGACAAGGCGGCAGCGGGGTGGCGTAGCGTTCGGTGCTCATTCCTTTTCCTCTTTCGGCAGGCCAAGCTGCCACACTGCCGTGTGCGCGGTGAGGGTCTGCATCTGGCGAATGGCGATTTGATTCAGCCGCTTGAGCCGTTCGCCTTGGGGCAGGCCCATGTGGATGAACTCCGCGTTCATGCCCTCAATGTTGGCCAGCACGAGCAGTTGTTCCACCGTCGCGTATTCCCGCATGTTGCCTTCGAATTTGGGGTTGGCGTCGCGCCACTGTTTCGCCGTCTGGCCGAAGAGAGCCACGTTGAGAACATCCGCCTCGGTGGCGTAGGTGATGGCAGCCTGGGCTGGCGTGATTTCCGGCGGGATGAGGTGCGCCTTGATGGCGTCGGTGTGGATGCGGTAATTGAGCTTGGAGAGGGTGCGGTTGAGATTCCACGCCAGCGAGAGGCGGCGGTTTTCGTCGTTCTTAAGCCGCTGAAATTCCTTGATGAGGTAGAGCTTGAACTCCGGGCTGAGCCACGAGCCGAACTCGAAGGCGATGTCCTGGTGGGCGTAGGTGCCGCCACCGTAACGCCCGGCCCGCGATTGGAACCCGATGGCGGCGGTAGCCTCGATCCACTTCCGGGGAGTCAGAGAGAAGCTGTTCAGACCGGCCTGTTTTCTAAAGGTCTCGAATTCGAGACCTTTAAAATCCGGGTTGTGGATTTGCTCCCAGATACCGATCAACTCGAGGGTATTGCGGTTGCGCATCCAACTGTAAATCAAGACGTCATCGCCAAACTTTTTCGCCATGTCGGTGAGCGAGATGTAGTCGCCGTGTTCCTTGGACAGGACGGTGATGGCCGCGCCCTGGACTTCGATGGTGGATTTCTTGGGTTTGCTCATGGTTTCAGGCCGGTTCGGTTTTTAATCCCATCGAATTCGATGGGTTTAATTGTGGCGAATTCGCCATAATTGGGCACGGGATGGTGGTGGCTGGCTTCGTTCTGCTCATGCCTTGAATCCCATCTTTTCCAAGTGACGGCTCACTTTGGTCTCCAGCTCGGCCACCTGGCCGGTAAGCTTCCGCCGTCGCGCCGAGGGCGCTATGGCGGGACAAGGCGGCAGGTGGTTGACGGTTCTCATGGCCGAAATCCCATCTTCTTGAGATGGCCTGCGACGCTGGCGGAAAGAGTTTCCACTTGGGATGTGAGTTCGGATAACGGGGTGGCGTACCGTTCGGCCAGTTGGCGGATGCGCCCGGTGAGCGTCTGCGACACGCGGTCCAGTTCGCCCTGCACGGCGGCGGCGAGCGCGGCCAGCCATTTGTCATCCACCACGAGCGTCTTGATCTCGTCTTCGGTCAGCTTGCCATACTGCGCCGCGACCTTGGCCAGCAACGCTTCCTGCGCGTCGCTGACCTTCGCGCTGGTCGCCGCTGCTTTTTCGGCGAGGGCGAGGTAGTCGGTCAGCATCGCCGCCTCGGCGGGACTGTCCGCCGCGTCCGCGTCGCCCTTGATTGAGTTCAACCGCGCAGCGACCGATGCCTTGGTGAGCTTGTCCTTGTCGTTCTTCGCTTCCGCCAACAGCCCTTCCTCGCCGCCGTGTTCCTCGGCCATTTCTTCCATCGCCTGCTCGATGGCCGCAACCTCGGCTTCCAGTTTTTCAGTGGCCGCCTGCTCGGCAGCAAAGTAGCGGGCGATGACCAGCGCGGTCGGGATCAACTCGGCTTTATACTTCAGCTTGCCGACGGTGAAATCGGGCCGCTCCTTCGTTTTCTTGTCCTTGTCCTCGATGATGAGCCGGGGCTTGGCGGCTTCGCGCCAGCCGTCGCTCACGATCATGTAAACGTCGTCCTGCATGGTTTCCGCCCAGTAGTCCATGAGGTGTTGATACACGTCGTAGGCGTCGAGCAGCCGGGCCTTCTCGAAGGTGTCGAGCAGGTCCTCGGAGAGCGTTTCGATGAGCGCCTTGGGTTTGCCGCCTTTGGCGATGCCTCTCAGGCACGGCGTGTTGGCCGCCTTCCACTTCGCAAAGAGTTTCGTGGCGGATTCATTGTAAGCGGTGAACTCCGCGTGGCCGAAGATGGTGGGCTTGATGTCCGCGACGGCAACTTTGAGCTGGCAGTAGCCGGGACGGCTTGGTGCGCCGGAGCTTTTTTGCGAAGGCGACTCCGCCTTTTTGAACAGCGTGGCGCGCACGGCGGGGATGACCTGCCAGTGTTCCAGCGCGTCAATGTCACGGGTCGGGATGCCGCCGCGCAGGTGAGCGTCAATGTCCTGCAAGTCCTCCGGCTCAGTGCTGTCAACGTAGCGCGGGAGGTTGAGGTTGAAATCGTTCTTCGGGTCGCTGATTTCCGTGAGCGACACCATGCGCGAGTAGCGGGGGATTTCCGCCAGCCGCGTGAAGGCGTCCACGATCTTGTGAATGTCCTGCGCGCGGAGACGGTTCTTCGGGCCGTCTTTGATGAATGCCTTGGAGGCATCAATCATGAAGATGCCCTTGCGGGCGTTGGCGTTTTCCTTGTCCAGCACGATGATGCACGCGGGGATGCCGGTGCCGTAAAAAAGATTCGCCGGCAGGTCGATGATGGCCTTAATGTAGCCGCGCTTCACAATCTCGCGGCGTATGGCGGCCTCCGCATCGCCACGGAACAGCACGCCATGCGGGAGAATAATCGCGCCTTTGCCGTTGCTCTTAAGCGAGGCGAGAATGTGGAGCAGGAAAGCGTAGTCACCGTTCTTCTTCGGCGGAATGCCGAAGGCGAAGCGTTTGAAAAAGTCGTTGGCCGGATCAAAGCCGTTGCTCCACGCCTTGGTGGAGAACGGCGGATTGGCGACGGCGAAATCAAAAGTTTTGAGCGCGCCGGTCCTGGCGTCCTTGAAATGCGGCGTGGACAGCGTGGTGTCCTGCCAGATTTCCGCCGTGGGGCAATCGTGCAGAATCATGTTCATCCGCGCCAGCGCCTTGGTGGCGTTGTCCATTTCCTGCCCGTAGATCGCCAAGTCCAGGCCGGTCGCCCCCTTGGCTTCGTCGTGCGCCTTGAGCAACAGCGAGCCCGAACCGCACGTCGGATCGTAAATCGTCTGGCTCGCGCTGGCGGCGCTGCCGATGCCGATAACCTTGGCCATGATGCGCGAGACTTCCGCCGGGGTGTAGAACTGGCCCTTGCTCTTGCCCGACTCCGTGGCGAAGTGGCGCATGAGGTATTCGTAGGCATCGCCCAACAGGTCGTCGCCCTCGGCGCGATTGGCGCTGAAGTCGAGCGCCGGGTTGTCAAAGATGGACACCAGATTGGTGAGGCGGTCCACCATCTCCTTGCCCTTGCCGAGTTTGTCCGCGTCGTTGAAGTCGGCGACATCAATCACGCCCTTGAGATCATTCGCCTCGGCGAGCCGGGCGATGATCTTGTTCATCTTGTCGCCGATTTCCTTGTCGCCCTTGAGCGCGACCATGTCCGCAAAACTGCCGCCCTTGGGCACGTCGAGCAGGTAGCCCTTCTGGCTCGCGGCCTTGTCCGACACGTATTTTACGAACAGCAAGACGAGGACATAATCCTTGTATTGCGAGGCATCCATGCCGCCGCGCAGTTCATCGCAACTTTGCCAGAGCGAGGAGTAGAGCTCGGATTTTTTGAGGGGCATGACTCAGTTGAAGCGCCGGCTGAACGTTCGGTTAAAAGTTTTATGACTGTTTCCCATACCCATGCAGATTGGCTGGCATCGTAAGCCGCGGGGGAGCCGGAAGAAAGGATAAAGGCTGAAGGCTGAAGGCTAAAGGAAGGGGCGGGATTCGGCGCGACAAGTTGCGGCTGGAACATTTCGCGTGTTCCGCGGTGAGTGGCGGTTGTTACCTGGTTTGCGGGTTAATACCTGGTTTCCGAGTTAATACCCTCTTTATTACCCTCTTTTGGGGGTATTACCCTTTCTCCGCCACTTCGCTCCCGGACCGCGTCCGAGGCACTCAATCCGGCCTTCCGCCTTAAAGTCCCGGAGCAAATGGCGGATCATGTCGCGGCTGACACCCGGGCAGGCGCGTTCCAGGTCCGTAATGCCAAATTCACCGGCGATGGTTTCGATGGCGTGTTCGACCAGTTCGGTTTTTGCGCCGCGCGGAGCTTTGACCTGACCGACGCGTTGCTCGAATTCCTTGCACGCCTGCGTGAGGATGAAGAGCAGGAAATTCATCGCCGGCCACGCATCGTGTTTGCCGTCGTGCCAGCGCGCGGAGCTGCGTTCGAGGACCTCGTAGTATCGTTCCTTGTTCTGTTCCATCAGCCGTTCGAGGCTGATGTAGCGGCCCACTTCCAGTCCGCAGTGATAGCAGGCCAGCAGGAAAAGCAGGCGGGAAACGCGGCCGTTCCCGTCGCGAAACGGGTGGATACAGAGAAAATCGAGGTTGAGCGCGGCGGCGAGGACGACCGGTTGCGCCCAGCGTTCCTTCAGGCCACGCTGCCAAAGGCGGGTCAGTTCGGCCATGGCGGCGCGAGTCTTCCGGGCCGGCACGGTTTTGAAACGGACCCGGCTGCGGCCATCGGCGTAGGTCTGGATGATGTCCACGTCCTTTTCCTTGTAAGCGCCGGCGTCCCAGATTTCACCCCGACAAAGCCGGTGAAGTTTTTTGATGGTGGCCTCGTTGACGGGCAGCTTCGCCCCCTGTTCGTGAATGAGCCGAAGCGCGTCGCGATAGCCGCGCACTTCCTCTTCGTCGCGGTCGCGGAGGGTGGGCTTGCCGAACATCAGCGTGCCGACCCGCGACTGGTCCACCTCGACGCCTTCAATGCGGTTGGAGGAGACGGCGCTTTCGATGAGGGCATGCTCGCGCAGCACCTTGAGTTTCTGCGGCGCCTGGCGGGTGAACAGTTCCTGTTTGCCGCGCGCCTCGCCGAGATCGGCGAGATACCACGCCGTGCGCACAGGCATCGTGGGCGGTTCGGCGGCGAGTTGGCGAAGGGTCATCATGAGGGCTTTTGCCATGTCGCGTAAAAGGCTTTCAGCCTCACGCGACAAATATCGTAAGCTGCGGGGGAGCCGGAAGAAAGGCTAAAGGCTGAAGGCTAAAAACACCTTTAGAATTTGGCCTTTAGCATTTAGCCTTTCCGCACGATGACTCCCGGTGTCGGGAAAATCCGCAATGAAAAACCTTGCCCGCGAACCGGCGGTGTTTACTGTTTGGCCGCATGTGCTTTTCCAGTCGTATCCGCGCCGTTTTTCCGGTGATGTTGGGACTTGATCTGGCGGCTGCATCCGCCGGCCCCGCACCATTGCCGGCCATTCCCACCGCGCGCGAGCCGGTCACCAACATCTATCATGGGGTGGCGGTCGTGGATGATTATCAGTGGCTGGAGGACGGCACCAATCCCGCCGTGCGCGACTGGACCCGCCAGCAAAACGAGCGCACCCGCACCTACTTCGAAAAGCTGGAGTTTCATGATGGATTGGAGCAGGAGCTTTCGGAGTTGATCGCGGATGAATCGGCCAGCTACGGCCTGGCTGATTGCCGGGGTGGAATCATCTTTGCCACGCGCTTCAAGCCGCCGGCGCAGCAGCCGGTGCTCGTCCGGCTGAAATCGGTTTATCCGCCCGCACTGCGAAAGGTCGTGTTCGATCCCAACGTCTGGAACACGAACGGCACGACCGCGATGGACTGGTCGGCGCCGTCCACGGACGGCCGGCTCATGGCCATCTGCCTCTCCGAGAACGGCAGTGAAAATGGCGTGCTGCATTTCTTCGAGACGGACACGGGCCGCGCGCTGCCGGACATCATTCCCGGCGTTCAGTATCCGACGGGCGGCGGCAGCGCCGCGTGGAACGCCGACGGAACGGGCATTTTTTACACGCGTTATCCGCACGAGGGCGAACGACCGGAGGGCGACCTGCACTTTTATCAGCAAATCTGGTTTCACAAATCCGGCACGCCGGTCAGCGCCGACACGTATGAGCTGGGCCGCGATTTTCCGCGCATCGCGGAGATTGAACTGGCCGCGAGCGAGGACGGCCAATGGCTCCTGGCCACGGTTGCCAACGGCGACGGCGGCGACTTCGCCCATTACCTGCGCGACGCCTCCGGGTCGTGGCATCAACTCACGCGGTTCGAGGACGGGATCAAGGTGATCAAGTTCGGCAAGGATGCGGCGTTGTATCTGCTCTCCAAAAAAAATGCGCCGCGCGGAAAAATCCTGCGCCTGCCGCTGGCTGATCCAGATTTGGCGAAAGCCACCGTGGTCGTGCCGGAAGGCCACGCGGCAGGCCGGGGTGTGGTGGGCGATTATGCGCCGTCCGCCAGCGGGCTTTATGTCGCGGTGATGGAAGGCGGGCCGTCGCGCCTTTGGTTTTATCCAAAAGGCCGCGGTTCACCTGTCGAGGTGCCGGTCCTGCCGGTTTCATCGGTGGGCGGGCTTCACTGCTGGCACGACGACGAGCTGCTGTTTGCGAACACGAGTTTCCTCGTTCCGCCCGGATGGTATGAGTGGGAGCCGGGACTGGCCAGGCCGCGTCCGACGGCGTTGCGGATGACCTCACCGGCGGACTTTGACGACATCGAGGTGGTCCGTGAATTCGCCACTTCCAAGGACGGGACGAAGATTCCGATCAGCATCCTGCGGAAGAAAGGCATTCATCTTGATGGACGGAACCCGACGCTACTCACGGGTTATGGCGGCTACGGCATCAGTCTCACGCCCGCGTTCAGTTCCACGCGGCGCATCTGGTTCGATGCCGGTGGCGTTTATGCGGTGGCCAACCTGCGCGGCGGCGGCGAGTTCGGCGAGGAATGGCATCTCGCCGGCAACCTGACGCACAAGCAGCATGTCTTCGACGATTTCATCGCCTGCGCGGAACATCTCATCCAACGCAAATACACCAGCCCGGACAAACTGGCGGTGATGGGCAGCAGCAACGGCGGCCTGCTGATGGGCGCGTTCCTGACGCAACGACCGGACCTGGCCCGCGCCGTCGTTTCCCGCGTGGGCATCTACGACATGCTGCGCGTGGAACTGGACCCGAACGGCGCGTTCAATACCACGGAATTTGGTTCGGTCAAGGACGAGGATCAATTCAAGGCGCTCCACGCCTATTCGCCGTATCATCACGTGAAGGACGGCGCGGCCTATCCCGCCGTGCTGTTTCCGTGCGGCGAAAATGACGGGCGGGTGAACCCGGCGCATTCGCGCAAGATGACCGCCCGGCTGCAGGCGGCGACGGGTTCCGGCCTGCCGATTTTATTGCGCACCACGGCCACCGCCGGCCACGGCATGGGTTCCTCGCTGAAGGACCGCGTGGCGGAACAGGCCGACATCTACGCCTTTCTCCTTCAGGAACTCGGTGTGGACACCTCGCCGTGGACGTTCAAATGACCACGTAAAAGGCCTTCAGCCTCACGTGGCAGGCCACGTAAAAGGCTTTCAGCCTCACGTGGCAGGCCACGTAAAAGGCTTTCAGCCTCACGCGGCAGGGTGCGTAAAAGGCTTTCAGCCTCACGCAGTGAACCGCGTAAAGCTTCCAACTTCGCCGAGGCTTCCGCCTTTGCCAGGGCTACGGTGGACGGGTCGATGGACAGGTCGCCACGCGGCAGGCCCCGTAAAAGGCTTTCAGCCTCACGCGGCAGCAGTTGGCAGACTTACGCGGCATACAGCAGGCGTGCCTTTTATGATTTGCGGCGGAGGAATTTTCTTATGAAGAGGAGATAGCCCAAGAACGGCAACACGGAAAACACCATCAGCCAGCTCATGCGGTTCCCCATCAGCAGGCCGGACTTTTGTATCTGTTCGATTTGCGCCTCGGGATAGTCCATCAGGCGATACATTTCCAGCATATCATGCCGCGCAAACGTCAGGAGGGCGGACGCCATAAACACACATAAAGCGATTAGAACCAGCCACCAACCCCGCTGATCGAGTTTATACAACAACCAGGCGGCATAACTCCAGAGGGCGGCGATGGCCAGACATAACATCGTGCCCGGCACACCCGAGAGAAAAATTCCAAAAAATGGCATCACGCCATGGCCCGCAATGGGCATGATCAGCATCATCGGCACGGAAAACGCCAACCACAAACAAAAGCCCAGCACCGGCAGCGGACAGGCATCAGTCCAACGCGTTACGGGGTCGCGCGCTTCACACGTGGCCTTCACATGCCGGCTGTTATAGAAAAACGTCCAGACCGCCGGCAAAATGACGAAAAAGACGCCGAAGACCAGGAACATGCCGACCATCACCATGGCCATCAATGGCGAAGACGACGCCGGATGGCCGGTCGTTCCGCTGGAGGACAAGTTCGCCAGCATTTTCGGCACTAAGAACGCCATGAAAACCAAAACAAACAATCCCATGATGAGCCAGCTCCAGGAAAAGATGAGCAACAACGCCCTTGCCCAGCGTCGGGTCATGGTGGAGCCAATTCCGAGCCACACCAACGCCACCGCCAAAATGCCGTAGATGAACATGCCGGGCAGGATGGCCGAAAGGGGGGGTGGCGCACCCGTAGCTTTGGCAGACGCCATCTGCCCGAACAGCATCAAGAGGACAAATAGCCCGGCCAGACAGCCCAACAATATTGTCAGAATGCCGAAGACGATCAGACCCGTCGAACGGTCCTTGTAAGGCATGGGCAACGGAGTTGATTCAACAGGCGCGGCTCCTGGATTTTGTTCGTTCATAGGCATGGATTGGATTGGATTTGATAGTCCCCGATGGCCCCGGGTTTGTCTATACTGAAGGCTAAAGGCTGAAGGCTGAAGGCTAAAGGCTGAAGCGGAAAGCGAACATTCAACTCCGATAGATCGCGAGCAGGCATTCAACTCTCAACCAACTGCATCAGTGCGCCAGGCGGATGCGGATCAATGTTGCTGAAGCCGCAGGCGCATGAACCGGTGCGTGGTGCCGCCAACCGGGGTGAGATCGCGCACCGTGACTTGCTCCAGTGTGCCCAGGTCCACGCTCTGTTCCACCACGGTGGCCGATGGCCCGGAAGACCAGTTCACCAGGTCGGTGGACACCTCGGCAATGCAATCCACGTCGTTGGCCAGCTTGTCCCGGGAGTAAGTCATGGACAGGTAAAGCTGGCCGCTGACGGGGAGTAACGCGCCGGTCGGAAGACGATCCGCCGGTGCAGGCGTTTTGCCCGGCAACCCAAGGTAGTATTTCAATAAGTTGACAACCCCATCCCCGTCCGGCCTGGCTGCCGCACCACTGATGGCCGGGTCAGCGAGTTCATCCGCGTTGAAGTAACGCATTCGCCAGAGGTCGAAGCTGGTCATCCAACGGGCGACATTGACCTCATACCAGATTGAGCCGGCGTTGGTGGTGATGGTCAAAGTGCTGGATGTGCTGTTGCCGGTCGGCAGCAAGCCCGTCTTGCGCTGTCCGCGCTCATCAAGCGACCATGCCTGGACGAAGTTGGTGCCCACCGGCAGCGTCACGGTGAACGGCACCACCTCGGTCAACACCGGCGCGTAGCCCCATTGGTTGCCGACGGAAATCTTGTTGGTATCCGTCCACACTTGGCCAGTGTTCTCCCACCAGCCGCCAGCCACGATGAGGGCCGTGCAATCATTGGTGAACACCTCGCCGTGCGTGAGTGTCGCTGCCAGCGTACACCAGCCCAGTTGCGTTGTGCCGGGCCGCAGGGTGAGCGGACCGAGCGTTGTGGGCTCGTTGTCCGCAAAACCGATGACCGCCTTGGTGCGGGATGTGTCCACCGTGACCACTCCCGCGTTCGGCTGGCTCAGGTTCCAGCGCAATTCGCCGGTGTCGCTCGTGAGATCATTTCCCGGCGGTGCAGCGGGCGGGCTGGTCAGGCCGATGGCGTTGGTGCCGACGCTGGTGTTCAACCGGCTGGTGAAGGCCAGTGTGCCCGGCACGCCAAGCTGGCTACTGCTGAAAAGATTCCAGGCCCAGGTGTTTTGCAGGAGATCCAGTTCGCGTTCGGGTGTGAGCGCCATGGTGTACTCCTGCTGCGCCGGGTGAACGTCGCCGCGGCGGAAGAGATTTGCCGCCAGCAGCAGGTTGGCCATCTTCGTCGGGTGCTGCGCGATTTCGAAAAAGCCCCTGACATAGCCCGTCGGGGACATGTCGTTGCCGGGCCCATAGGCGAAGAGCCAGAGGCCGTCCCAGTCCTGCAACCCGGCGTAAGCCGCCAGCAGGAGCGGTGCTTCGGCGCCATGATAGTTGGGCGACGGATGCTCGTATTCGGTGACCGTGAACGGTTTTCCTTTGATGCGTTGGCGCGCGAGGCCGGCCAGGGTGTTGTCATCGCCCAAAGTGTTGACCATGGAAATATTCGGTTGGAACCAATTGACGGGGTCCCAAGGCACCCCGGGAAACTGCGGGTGCTGCCAATAGGCGTGGCCGTCGATTGAATCCAGCCGGTTCTGCACGGTGGCGGGGCTGTTGGCCATGATTGTGCCGAAGATCAACCCGGTATAACCGCAGTTCGTGCGGATGTACGCGACCATCGTGTCAAAATAGTTGTATTCGAGATCGCGCAGGAAACGCAGCCAGTCGCGGCGGGCCTCCCGGGTGCCCGTGTACCCGCTGCCGAAGTAGGCCAGGTTTGGCACCGTGCCGGAGGCCAGCGACGTTCCCGGCGGCAAAGTTCCGATCTGGCCGCCCGCCTGCAGACGAACATCAGCGAACCAGAACGTGGCGAGCTTGTTGCCCATGTTGCCGAAATTGACGCGGGCGTTCGTGTCGTTTGTGGAGGCCTGGAAGGTGTTCGTGAACTGCTGCCAGTTGATCGTCAGGTTCAGGCTGCGGTAATAGCCGAGCGTGGCGTAGTCGTCGTGGGCGCGCATCACCGCCGCATCGGCATTGGTCGCCGGGCTGGACTTCGCCCAGAACGAAATGGTGTAAACCTGGTTCGAGATGAGCTTGAGGCCGGGTTGGTTCAACTGGATGTACCAGCCGGTCGTGTCGGCGTTGGTGACGGCGATTTTCGCGGAAGGCTGGCCGCCGGTGAAGTCGTACGTGCGGCTGGCATCCGCCCGGGCGCTGTAATGTTGCTCGACCACCCACGAGGCGAGCCCGTTGCTGAACGCGCCGTTGATCAGGAGGTTTGTGCCGAACGGCTGGTTGATGACGTTCCACGCCGCCAGCATCGCGGCATCGTTCGTATAGCGCGCCACGAGCCACGTGTTCCACCGCGATTGCAGGTTTGTTGCGTAGCGCGAGGGCAGCCGGTCCAGTCCGCCGTCGAGCCATTTCTGGATGATACCGTTTTCGTTGATGATTTCGACGAAGGCCACTGCCGGGTCCCTGGCCAGCGGCAGGCCGGTGAACCGGTTTGGCGGCGTGAGCAGCTTCGTCGCGTAATCCTTGTGCAGCGCCAGCGCCGGATCGTAGAAGTAGCCGAGAATGTGGGCGTCTTTCCAGTCCATGCCCGTCACTTCCGGGCCGAGGCCGTCGCCAGACCGGTACTCGCGTCCGACGAGGAGGTTGATGTCCGAATAAATTCCGTGCGCCTTCAGCCGCGACACGAGGTAATGGACCCGCTCCAACTGCGCCGCGTTGAAGTTCGTGCTGGAGGTGGACGTGTAGGCGAGCAGACCTCCGTTGTAGGCCCACGAGGCATCCATGTGATGGAAGCGAATGGCGTTGACGCCAAACTTGGCGAGCCGGGCGGCCACGGCGTCCGCGTTGTTGGTCGGCATGAACGGCGAATCTCCCGCGAAGTTAACCCCCAGGAATCGCAGCCTCCGGCCGTTGACCACGAAATGTCCGTTCGTGTCCGTCATGACGCGGTTCGTGCCGATCGGTGCGTTCAGCGCCGAGAAATCCGTCACGGTTGGAGTGGCATCGTTCCAGGGAAGGACGAACGGAACCTTTTGCGCGAACGCCCCGGTGGCCAGCGCCAGACACAGGGCGCAGCCCGCCAGAAGTCGCTTTCCGAATGGAACCATGACATCAATATATCAGCCGGAACGCCAAAGCCAACTCCGCATTCACATGGTTTGGCGGCGAATGGCCATTTTTTGTGGAGAAAACCACGGAAAAAGCCGAATCCCAAAATCCGAAACGCCAGACGCGAGACGCCAACCCTCAACCTTCAACTCTCAACCCTCAACCAACTGCATCAGTGCGCCAGGCGCGAGACCATGGCGTAGATGATGAGCAGCAGCAGGAAGACGCCCAGGCCGAAGAAGAAATAGCCGAACGCGCGCGCGATGTTCCGCCAGCGCAGCCATTCGTCCCGCACGCGGTGCTGATCCAGTTTGCCCTCCGTCACCATGCGGTCGTACCAGCGTTTGCGCTCGTGGAGCAGCTCGCCCTTCGAAACGCGGCCGGAGAAGATGCCGGTATCCATCGGGAACTTCTCGATCCGGAAATGCGTGTTGAAGAAATGGATGGAGAAGATGAAGCCGGCGGCCAGCAGCGCCTCGTCCGAATGGATGATCAGCGCCACGTTGATGATCCAGCCCGGCAGGAAGCGGGTGAAAAATTCCGGGAACCACAGGACCAGCCCCGATGCCCCGATGATGGCCACGCCCCAGAACACGGCGAAGTAATCGAATTTCTCCCAGTACGTCCAGCGATCGAACTGCGGTTTGGGGCCTTTGCCGAAGAACCATTTGTTGTGGTCCACGAAATCCTTCCAGTCCTGCCACGTCGGCATCATCGAATCCGGCCCGAACAACACGCGCCACAGCCGCTTGAAATAGAATTTGCCGTCCACCGGGTTGCGGAGGGTTCCCCTGCCCTTCCATGTCTTGCCGATGAGTGACGCAACATGCAGGCCGAAGTAAAGGAAGGTGACCAGCGCGCCGAACCGGTGCAGCGTGCGCGCCGTGTCCGCGCCGCCGATGATGGCAAAGAGCACCTTGGCCCAGTCGGTGTAATAAAACTTGAGCGGCATGCCGGTGATGACCAGCAGGAGGAAGCTGGTGACGACGAGGAAATGCAGGAACCGTTCGAACGGCACGAAGCGCGTGAACCATTCGTCGTCCACCTGGGTCTTGATCTTGGCCTCGCGGAATTTCTTCGAGTCGTGCAAATACAGCCAGACGGCGCGCACCAGCCACAAGAGGGTGTGCAGTCCGAAAAAGGCGAACGTGCCCAGCAGCAGACCGGTCATGGCCAGGAAAACAACGTGGAGCAGCGGGTAATGTTTCGCGTCCAGCGGATTGGCGTGCGGCTTGAATTCGGTAAAACCGATGGTGGCGCCCGGATGACATTGCTGGCAGGTGGCGAGGATGTTGGTTTTCGACAGATGCGACGCCGGGTTCGACGGCGGCAACACGTCGTGATGGCCATGACAATCGTAGCAGGCGGCCACGGCCGGGGCCGCGTTCGGTTTACCCAGCGCCATGGCCTTGCCGTGGTAGGTGTCCCGGTAATGGGCCAGCCGGTCCTCGTGGCATTTGCCGCAACGCTGGTCGCTGATGGCCTTGAAGTTGTTCCCCTCCGGCTTCTCAATCTGGTGCGCGGTGTGACAATCCGTGCAAACCGGGCCGCGCTGGTCGCCCCTGGCCAGCAGTTGGCCATGCACACTCTGAAGGTAGGTTTCCTCGATGCCGACGTGGCATTTGCCGCAGGTTTTGGCGACGTTGGCGTGGTTGATGGGCGAGTCGCGGTCCACCTCGCGCTTGATGGTGTGCACGCCGTGGCAGTCGTTGCAGGACGGTGCGACAATCAATCCCATCTTCAGGAGCGCGCGGCCATGGATGCTTTCCATGTATTGCGCCGCGACCTCCGGAAACTTCATCTGGTATTCCTTCGTCAACCCCGGGTTGCTGTGGCACCGGGCGCAGGTTTGCGGGAGGTTCAGCTTGAAAACCGGCGACGCCGGGTCCTTCACCGGCAGAATGTCATGTGCGCCGTGGCAATCCCAGCAATTGGCGGCGCCGGAAGCGCCGAGCGCGTGGCTCACGCCGTGGATGCTGGTGGCGTAATCTTTCGTCTCCTTTTCATGGCAGCCGGCGCAATCCGGCGGTGGCAGCTTGCTCTCGTGCACCAGGTCCTTGATGCCGGCGTGACAATCCACGCAGTCGAACTTCGCGTGAACGGATTTCTGAAAGGAGTTGGTCGGAAAAAGCAACGGAACGATTTTCCCGTCCACCTTGCGGGTGGTGGCGGGATCCAGATGGCAGTCGAGACAATCGGCGTTCTTGAATTTCTCCGCGGCATTCACGGAGAACCAAGCCAGGCAAAGGCAAACCAGCAGGAAACGCCCGGCCCCATGCAAATGATACCATTTCCCAGTGGGAATCGGCACATATTCCAGACGGTAGGGCCGCGCTGCTGCGCGGCCATCATGCCCGGTGGCGCAGCAGCGCCGCCCTACCAGTTCCGGTTTTGGCGCACCAAACCAAGGTGGCGGCTCGTCAAGAGCCTCGCCCCACCGGGGTTGGACCCCGGTGTTACAGCCCTCCATTGTGGCAGTCATAGCAGGTCAGGTCGTAGTCCCCGCCGGGATGCTTGAATGGCTGGCCGGCGGGCGAGAGTTGCAGCAACTCGTCACCGCTGCCTTGCGCTAGAATGGTGTGGCAGGCGTTGCAATCGTTGGCCTTGATGGTCCGCTGGCCATCCTCGGTCTGGTGTTTGCCGTCATGGCAGCGGAAGCAGCCGGGCCAGTTTTTGTGGCCGATGTTGTCGGGATAAATCTTCCAACTCGCCTTCATCTCCGGGAAGAAATTGTCCCGGTACAGTTGTTGGACGACATCAATGACCGGGCGGATGCGCGGCTCGTTGGGATAGCGTTCAGCCAAATGGGTCGCGATGCCCTGCAACGCCTCAGTCTCGGTCTTGAAGTCGCGGGTCAGCGCGTAAACCGCGTTGGTCTTGATCCACGGCAGCGTGCGGTCGATGTGGCCCAGGCTGATGGCGAGGTTCACGGCGTCGTTGGGTGTTTGATACTTGTGGGCCGGCCGGTTGTGGCAATCCATGCAGTCCATCGCGCGGATTGTGAAACTGGCC
>Ga0209540_10001886_pt1 | contig 15276 bp, 14 predicted proteins | sample BarGraIncu01121A_FD_184501 | JGI IMG/M metagenome (GOLD analysis project Ga0209540, IMG submission 184501) | Arctic peat soil microbial communities from Barrow, Alaska - Barrow Graham LP Incubations 011-21A (SPAdes) (version 2) | ecosystem: Environmental > Terrestrial > Soil > Wetlands > Peat... | reverse complement strand
GCGTTCCGACAGCGAGCACTTCGCCGCCTTCCTCGCCGCCCTCGGGGCCGAGGTCGATGATCCAGTCGGCCTGTTTGATCACGTCGAGGTTGTGCTCGATCACGACCACCGTGTTACCCGCGTCGGCCAGGCGCTGTAGCACCTCGAGCAGCTTCTCGATGTCGGCGAAGTGCAGCCCCGTCGTCGGCTCGTCGAGGATGTAGAGCGTGCGCCCGGTGGCGATCTTCGACAGTTCGGCCGCCAGCTTTACGCGCTGCGCCTCGCCGCCCGAAAGCGTCGTAGCGGGCTGGCCCAGCTTGACGTAGTCGAGCCCGACGTCGTGCAGCGTCTGCAGGCGGCGGCGAATCTTGGGGATCTTGACGAAGAACTGCAGCGCCTCCTCGACCGACATCTCGAGCACGTCGGCGATCGACTTGCCCTTGAAATGCACCTCCAAGGTCTCTCGGTTGTAACGGCGCCCGTGACAGGTCTCGCAGGGCACGTAGACATCGGGCAGGAAGTGCATCTCGATCTTGATCTGGCCGTCGCCGCGGCAGGTCTCGCAGCGGCCGCCGCGCACGTTGAAGGAGAAGCGCCCCGGCCGGTAGCCGCGCAGCTTCGACTCGGGCGTGAGCGAATAAAGCTCGCGGATGTGGGTGAACAGGTCGGTGTAGGTGGCCGGGTTGGAACGCGGCGTGCGTCCGATCGGCGCCTGGTCGATGCCGATGACCTTGTCGAAGGCCTCGATGCCCTCGATGTCATCGTGCGCGCCCGGCTTGACCCGCGCCCGCTGCAGGCGGTTGGCGAGCGCCTTGTAGACGATCTCGTTCACGAGCGTCGATTTTCCGGAGCCCGAGACGCCGGTCACGCAGACGAACTTCCCGAGCGGAAACTCGACGTCGATTCCCTTCAGGTTGTGCTGGCGCGCGCCGAGCACCTTGAAAGAGCCGCGCTCTTCGACTCTCCGCTCGGGCACCGCGATCGAGCGGCGGTGCGAGAGGAAGTCGCCGGTGATCGAGCCGGGCGTCTCGGAGATCAAATCCGCGGGACCCTCGGCCACGACCTCGCCCCCGTGCTCGCCGGCTCCCGGGCCCATGTCCACGATCCAGTCGGCCGAGCGCATCATCTGCTCGTCGTGCTCGACCACGATCACCGTGTTGCCGATGTCGCGCAGGCGCTCCAGCGTGACGATCAGGCGCCCGTTGTCGCGCTGGTGCAGTCCGATCGAGGGCTCGTCGAGGATGTAGAGCACGCCGACCAGCTGCGAGCCGATCTGGGTCGCCAGGCGCAGCCGCTGCGCCTCACCGCCCGAAAGCGTCGCGGAGGCGCGATCGAGCTGCAGATAGCCGACGCCGACGTCATCGAGGAAGGTGAGCCGCGCCTTGAGCTCGCGGATGATGCGCTCGCCGATCAGGTGCTCGGTCTCGGACAACTCGAGCCCTTCCAGAAAGAAGCGTGCCCGCGCAACCGACATCCCCGTGAAGTGGTGGATGTTCTGGCCGCCGATCGTCACGGCCAGCACCTCGGGCTTGAGCCGGGCGCCGTGGCATTCGGGGCAGGGACGCAGGCTCATGAACTCCTCGATCTTCTCGCGCGAGGCCTCGGAGTCGGTCTCGCGGTAGCGCCGGGCGAGGTTGTTGAGAACACCTTCGAAGGAGGTCGAGTAGGAGCGCCGGAAGCCCATCCGGCTGCGGTATGAGACGTGGATGCGCTCGCCCTTGGTGCCGTCCAGAACCAGGCTGCGCTCGCGCTCCGAGAGCTCCTGCCAGGGCGTCTCGAGATCGATCGAGTAGTGCTCGGCAAGGCCCTGGATGATGCCCTCGTAGTAGCCGTCGTGACCGACCGGCCAGGGCGCCACCGCCCCTTCGCTGATCGAGAGAGTGGGGTCGGGCACGACCAGCTCCGGATCGATCTCCTGCTGCGAACCGAGACCCGTGCAGCGCGGACAGGCGCCGTGTGGCGAGTTGAAGGAGAAGATACGCGGCTCCAGCTCCGGCAGGCCGATCCCGTGCTCGGGGCAGAGCAGGTTCTCGGAGAAGGTCAGCGGCTCGCCATCCAGCACGTCGATCGTGACCAGCCCGTCTGCGAGCTGGGCTGCCGTCTCGATCGACTGAGTAAGGCGCGTGCGTAGATCGGCCCGCATGACGAGACGATCGACGACCACGTCGATCGTGTGCTTGAACTTCTTGTCCAGCTCGATCGACTCTTCGAGCAGGCGCTGCTCGCCGTCCACCTTGACGCGCGTGAAGCCCTCGGCGCGCAGGTGCTCTAGCAGGTCCTTGAACTCGCCCTTGCGGTCGCGGGCGACCGGGGCATTGACGGTGAAGCGCGTCTCCTCGGGCAGGCGCAGCACCTGGTCGACGATGGCGTCGATCGACTGGCCGGCGATCGGACGTCCGCAGACGGGGCAATGCGGGCGGCCGACGCGAGCGTAGAGCAGGCGCAGATAGTCGTAGATCTCGGTCACGGTGCCGACCGTCGAGCGCGGGTTGCGCGAGGTCGTTCTCTGGTCGATCGAGATTGCCGGCGAGAGTCCCTCGATCGACTCCACTTCGGGCTTCTCCATCATCTGCAAGAACTGGCGCGCGTAGGCCGATAGCGACTCGACGTAGCGACGCTGACCCTCGGCGTAAATGGTGTCGAAGGCGAGCGACGACTTGCCCGAGCCGGACAGCCCGGTGATGCAGATCAGCTTGTAGCGCGGCAGCCTAAGCGTGACGTCCTTGAGGTTGTGCTCCTTCGCGCCGTGGACTACCAACTCTTCGCCGATCTTCTCTCTGGCCATCTTAATTCCAGTCTAGCCCCGCGCCCAAAGGCGAACACTTGTTCGCTTGCGCAGAGTATCACCTTGCTGCCGGACGTGCGATCGGGGCCTCGAATTGCCTACCGGGATATCGCCACGCAAAGACTCGGAGCCCTGGCGTGCGGCCCGGGCTAGCGGCGGTGCGTCACTCGACACGTAACCGGCGCGATGTCGAGCGTCTTATTCCGATACCGTCCTCCACCCCGTGGGTGGGTGGGGGGTGGGTGGGTGGGTAAGCCGGCGCCAGATCCCCCAGGGCTCCGCTTCGCGCTCCACAAGTAGCGGCCAGAAGGGCGAGCCGTTACGCCGCCGCCAACCGCGACTCGGCCAGCTCCGTGATCAGCTCCTGCAGCTCGGCCGGATCGGGCACGTAGTCGATCTCCAGCTCGCCGGCGATCAGCGTGCCGTAACGAAGCAGGCGCCCCCAGACAGTCTGCTCGATCTCCAGCGTGCCAAAGCTCGAGAGGCGCACGCTTGCGGTGCGCCGCCGTAGCACACCGCTGACGACGCTGAGCCGCTCGCTCGTGAGCACGATCTTGGTGCGGTCCCAGCGCCAGGCCGCGCGCAGGGCCACCAGCGCCGCAATCGCCATGGCAACGACGCCTCCCGCCGACCAGGGCCAGCCGAACGTCAGCAGAACCGCGCCCGCGCAGGCTAGGACGAGCGCCTTGGCGACGCTACCGCCGAGCACGATCCCGTGCTGGCGCGTCTCCAAGAGCACCTGTTCGTGCGGGGAAAGGCGCATACGTTGAGCGTTCGAGCCGCCGATTTGATTACCTTCGCGCCCGATGAGCCGCAGAATTGCAGCGATCCTGGCGGGCGTGGCGCTCGCCGGCGCGCTCGCCGCGGGGCTCGTGCTCTTCCGCGGCGGTTCCGAGCAACTTCGCTCCAGCCCTCTGACCGGGCGGATCGCCCGGCAACTTGTAGACGCCGGTGCATCCAACGCGATCGTCTACGTAGCCGACGGAGCCCGGCGCTACGAGGCGACCGTCGCGGCGAAGAGAGCTCAGCCGCCGAAGCCCGACCAGCGCTTTGCCGTTGGTAGCGTGACCAAGACCTTCACGGCCGCGATCGTGCTCGAGCTTGCCGCGGAAGGGAAGCTGCGCCTGGACGGCTCGCTCGCGCGCTACCTGCCTGGAATCGTCGAGGGAGGCGAGAAGATCACAATCCGCGAGTTGCTGCGGCACCAGTCCGGCCTGGCCAACTACACGGACTACGCCGACTGGACGCTCAAGGCGGCGCTATTGCCGAATCTTCGCCCGCTCGACATCCTTCGCTTCGCGGCGAAAAAGCCACGCGTTTTCAAGCCCGGAACCTCCTGGAGGTACTCGAACACGAACTACATCGCGCTCGGTCTGATCATCGAGCGCGTGTCCGGTCATTCCTACGAGCACGAGCTTCGGCAGCGAATCCTCGAGCCGCTGGGACTCCGCCACACTGGGCTCGCGACTAGAAAGGACGTCGTAGATTTCACCAGCGAGGTCTACAACCCCCGTATTTCCTGGGCCGCCGGCGCAATCGGTTCAGACGCCGAGGATCTCGCCCGCTTCTACTCGGCGTTACTCGGCGGGCGACTGCTTCCCCCTTCCGCGCTCACCGAGATGCGAGAGACGATCGATACGAATTCCTTTGCGGGATTCGGCGTGCGGGACGGCCTGGGCATCTTCTCCTTCCCGCTCGACTGTGGGACAGGCTGGGGACACCAGGGCCTGATTCTCGACTTCAACACCCTGGCCATCGCGAGCGCAGACGGGCACAGAGTCGCGATCGTCTCGGAGCGCGGCCCTTCTCTTATCGGCCCGCAGCTCGGATCTCCGCTTCTCTGCGAGAAGCTCTAGGGCGCGCCGCTACTTCTTCTTACGCCGGCCGAAGAGCACGCCGCCGGCGGCGAAGCCGAGCCCAAACGTTCCGAGCGAGAACGAGCCGATCGCAATCACCTTGCGCGCCGTCGATAGACGCTGCCAGCGACCTAGCGCTTCTTCTTCCTCGGGCGTCAGTTCCTCGCCTCGGCGCAGCTTGCGCGCCGCGCCGCCGGCGCGGAGACCCAGGTAAAGATCGTCGAAGACTTCGGCTGATTCAGCTGGTTCGTCGGCCATACGCGGCAGTGTATAGGGTGCCGCGGAGGTGCTAGTGCGCGTTCTACATCTATCCGATCTACACCTCGGCTCGAAATCCGGCGAGATCGGCGGCCCGGGCCTCGAGCAGCTGATCGAGCAGGCGAGCCCCGAGCTGATCGTGGCCAGCGGCGATCTGGTCAACCGTGGCCGAAGGGAACAGTTCGAGCGGGCGACGGCCTTCCTGCGCTCGCTCGGCCCGGAGGTCATCGCGGTGCCGGGCAATCATGATCTTCCCTACTCCTTCCCCGGCCGCTTCAGCCATCCCTGGCGCGAGTTCGAGCGCCAGTGGCAGACGACCGAGCCCGTCTACCAGTCCGAGCGGCTACTCGCGCTCGGGCTCAACTCCGCCCGTCCCGGGCGCCAGCAGTCCGGAAAGCTGCGCCGCGGCTCGCTCGAGCGAGCGGTTCGCCTGCTGGAGGAAGCACCGCCCGAGGTTTTCCGGCTCGTGTTCCTACATCACCACCTCGCTTGCGCGCCCTGGCGGGCACGCAAGCGACCGCTCTCGGGCCGGCGTCGCGTCTTGCAGCAACTGGCAGGTAGCGGCGTCGACCTCATCGCCTCAGGGCACATCCACCAGGGCTCGGTGATCGAGCGACACGAGTTCGACGTCAGTGCCGGCAAGCGAACGCTGGTCGTTGCGACGGCGCCCGGGCTCGGCCGCCCGAGACCGCGCCGGCAAGGGGAGGCGCACGGGCTCCAGCTCTATGGCTTCGACGAACAAGAGATCAGCGTCGAGACCTTCATCTGGCGTTACGGCGGGCTGCGCCTGACCGGGGCGCGGCGTTTTCCGCGCTAAGTCGACGGTCTCAGATTCGCCGCCCGACGCTTTAGCGGCTCTTTAGCCGAGCGCGAGAGACTCGGTGACAATGAAGCGTAGATCGATCATCGCGATGATCGTTGCCACCGCACTCAGCGCATCCGTGCTGGCGCTGGCGCTCGCCTCTGATCGTAAGAGCCGTGGGAGCGTGCGCAAGGGCCTCGTTTACGAGGTCGACGGCGCGATCTGGCGCGCAAACGTGAATGGCAGCCACCCGGTTCGACTCACGTTGGGAAGCGGCCCTGAAATCTCGCCGAACGGGAACCTCGTCGTCTTCATCCGGGGCAGTAGCGTGCTCGTGATCCCGACGAGAGGCGGAAAACCGGTGCGTCTCGAGCAATTCGCGGGAATCTCCTATCTCAATTGGGCCCCGGACTCCCGCCACGTGCAAGTCAGGGCCGGCGGAGACAGCCTCATCGTCCTGGATCTATCCGGCAGGACGAGGCGGATCGTCGCCGGAGGAGTGAGTGGTTCCAGCTTCTCCCCGGACAGCCGATCGCTCGTCTACTCGCTGGGGTGGAATTCGGGACCGCCCAATCTCTACGTCGCCGATCTTCGAAGTGGGAAAACCCGGCAGATCACTCGCGACGGCAATAGCGAATTCCCGTTCTGGCTTCCGGGCGGAATCGCCTACTACCACGACGGCGGCCTCTGGCTGATTGACGACCGCGGCGGGCATGCGCGCCCTCTGGACGCCCTTCCTGGAACGATCATCTCCGCATCCGCCGACGGGAAGCGCCTACTCGCTATGAGCGCAAACCGACCGCCGATCGTCCACAACCAGATCTACCACCCACCCACGTTCTGGGCGATCGATCTCCGTCTCGTCGATACGCGGGTGATTTCGCCCGGCCATCCGATCGCCCTGAGTCGTGATGGGAACTTCATCCTGATGTCCGACGGCTCCGGGACCATCCTGGTCGGATCGTTCTTTTTCGTGGGCGAATCGCCGACGCTAGTTCGAGGCGCGCGCTCTGCTAGCTGGAACCGCTGACGTTTCGAGGCGTCGTTAAGGCCTCTTCGTTCGACGGCTAACGGAGCGCGGCCAGCGCCCGCTCGACATCTCCGGCGCCCTCACGTAACACACGCGGCTTCGCTCCCGTGACGTCGATCACCGTCGAGGGAGTGCCGGGCAGCTCGCCGGCGTCGAGTACCGCGGCTACCGCGGCGCGGATCTCCTCGGGGATCTGCTCAACCGTCGTCGGGTCGGGCTGGCCGTGGTGATTGGCGCTCGAGGCCGCCACCACGCCGAACTGCTCGAGCACCTTGCGCGACAGCTCCGGCAACTCGGGCACGCGAACGCCGATCGTCCCTTCTCGCCCGGGAGAAAGGGTGCGTAGGCGCCGCTTGGGGTTCGGAAGCACGAACGTGTAGGGACCGGGAAGGAGCTCTTCCAGCAGTGTCTTCCAGCCGAAGCGGAGCTCGGGAACGCACTCGATCAAGGCTTCCGTGGAAGCAGCGACGATCGCGATCGACTGCGAAGGCCGCCGCTTCAGCTCGTTGATGCGGGCGACCGCCACCGCGTTTTGTGCCGAGGCGCAGAGACCGTAGACGGTGTCTGTCGGCAGCACGACCAAGTCGCCCGCTTGCAGTGCCGCGACGGCATTCTCGACGGCGCTCATCATTCGCTGGCTACTAGCTTGACGGAGGCGGCAGACGGTTCACGATCACGTGCCGGTAGGAACCGTCGGCCGCGATCTCCTTGACCACGAGCGCCACCCTGAGTATCGAATCAAGCCTCTCCCAACTCGACTTCGCCAGCTCCTCGGCGCTGCCCTCGAGGCGTACCCGGTAAGGATCTCCGTGGAAGCGCCGGATCGGATCGCCGTCGCCGGTATAGGTGTGCATGCACAAGCCATTGCCAGGCTCGAGCGGCGCCGCCTCGAAAAAGGCGTGGCCGTTCTTGGCGATCTTGGAGAAGCGGAGCTCGTCGCCACTGACGATGGCGGTGATGCGCGGCGTCCAGATCGGCGGGTCATCCTCGACCGAGCGAGTCCTGAGCGACTGCTCGAAGGAGCCGCCGGCATCGAGCGCCTCGGCCACGGTCGTGACCTGGTCGCCGTTACCGACGATGTGAGCGCCTTCCACCGTGCAGAGCGCCGTGTAGAGCGTGAAGGTGCCGTCCACCTGCTTGGAGCGGTCGGCGGTGGCGGTGCGGATCTGCCCCTCCTCCTCGATCAGTACGCGGTTGCGCGAGTTCTCGCTGCGGCCGCTCAACCAGTAGATCTGCAGCCAGCTTTCTCCATCGGCCGAGCGCCCGACAATCAGCCCGCGCCCCGAATAGCGATCGGTCGGAAACCCCTCTACAGCCATCTCGCCTCCACCACTCTCTCTCGTCCGGTCAGGTCGGGGGTGATCGTAACCGCCTGGTAGCCGAGGTCGCCGAGAAGAGCCGCATAGGTCTTCTGCTGTCCCTCCCCCAGCTCGACCGCCAGCCAGCCGCCGGACACGAGCAACTCGCGCGCGCGACCTGCCAGCGCTTCCGGCACTCCCACTCCCACCAGCGCCTCTCTCGGCTCCCAGTCGCGCACCTCGGGCTCTAGCGTCTCGATCTCTTCGGGCAGAACGTAGGGCGGATTGGAGACGACCAGATCGAACTCGCTCTCGATCGGGTCGCGGATGTCGCCTAGCCGTAACTCGAGCTCCAGTCCGCAGGCCTCGGCGTTCTCGCGCGCCAGCTCGAGCGCCTCGGCCGAAGCATCGAGCGCCACGATGTGGGCGCCCGGGTGCTCGTCGGCGATCGCCAGGGCGATGGCGCCCGAGCCGGTACCGGCGTCGAGCACGCGCGGCTCTTCCAGCTTCTCGACCAGCGCCAGCGCCCGCTCGACCAGAATCTCCGTCTCGGGCCGGGGCACCAGCGCGCGGGAATCGGTCTTGAGCGTGAGGCGCCTGAAGCCCCACTCGCCGAGCACGTAGGCCAGCGGCTCGCGCTTACCGCGGCGCTCGACCAGCGCCAGCGCTCGCTCGCGCTCCTCGGGCGTGAGCGGACGATCGAGATCCATGTAGAGCTGGATGCGGCTCAAGCCAAGCGCCAGCGAGAAGATCAGCTCGGACTCGAAGCGGGCGCGCTCGACGCCACGGCGGCTGAGGTACTCGTCGGCGCCGGCTAGCGCCCGGCGCAGGGTAACGAGCCCCTGAGCAGGAGCCTCGCTCACGCCGTAGCGGCCTCGAGCGCTCTGCGCTGCTCCTCGGCCGAGAGCGCGTCGGTGAGCTCGTTCAGGTCGCCGTCCAGGATCTGGTCGAGCCGGTGCAGCGTCAGCTTGATGCGGTGGTCGGTGACGCGGCTCTCGGAGTAGTTGTAGGTGCGGATCTTCTCCGCCCGTTCGCCCGAGCCGATCTGCGATTTCCTGGCCGCCGCCTGCTCGGCATGCTGGCGCTCGCGCTCCTGCTCGTAGAGGAGGGCCCGGAGGATACGCATCGCCTTGGCCTTGTTCTGAAGCTGCGAGCGCTCGTCTTGCATGGCGACGACAAGCCCGCTCGGTAGATGAGTGATGCGCACGGCGGAGTCGGTTGTGTTCACCGACTGGCCGCCCGGCCCGCCCGAGTGATAGACGTCGATCTTCAAGTCCTGATCGTCCAGCTCCACCTCGACCTCGTCGGCCTCGGGCATGACCGCGACGGTCGCGGTGGAGGTGTGGGTACGACCTTGGGACTCGGTTGCCGGCACGCGCTGCACACGGTGCGTGCCGCCCTCCCACTTGAAGATCGAATAGGCGCCGTCGCCCTTGATCGCGAAGCGCACCTCCTTGATGCCGCCCGCCTCGCTGAGGCTCGACGAAAGCTCCTCACAGCGAAAGCCGCGCCGCTCGGCGTAGCGCGTGAGCATGCGCATGACGTCGCCGGCCCAGAGGGCGGCCTCGTCGCCGCCGACTCCCTGGCGGATTTCGATGATCACGTCCCTCGAATCGGCCGGATCGTGCTCGACCAGTGCCAGACGAAGCTCCTGCTCGAGCCGCTCCAGCTCCTGCTCGGACTCCGCGGCCAGCGACGCCAGCTCGGAATCGCTGCGAGCGTCGGCGAGATCGGCCTGCGCCCGGCGCCACTCCTGCGCCAGCTTGTAAGGACCTTCCAGCTCCTTCAGCCGCCTCCCCGCCGCGGCCGCCTGCTTGTGGTCGTTGTAGACGGCAGGGTCGGACATGCGCCCCTGCGCCTCGCTATAGGAATGTTCGAGCTCTTCGACGAGATGTTCGATTCCGGCCACTCCACGATGCTAGCGGGCGTAGCTCGACTTGCCAGGCGATCGAGTTTTCGCCCGGACGCCTCAACTGGTGTCAGACACCGCAGCTCGAGATTTGAATACCGGTTACGAAGTCGGGTGACGGTTGCCCGGCGCTCCGAGCGTCTTCGTATCGGAGCCGATAATCACTAGGATCGCGTTGTGACGTTTCGCCGCCTGCTCGTAGCCGTCTGCTTGATGGCCGGGTTGACCGGGCTCGTGCTCGGTCATTCGCGAAGCGCGCGCGCCGCTCCTAAGAGCGGGCCGGTGGTCGTCGTTCACTACAACACGACGATCGACGAGCTGGGCAAGCGCTTTCTGGGCGGAGCACTGCATCACGCCGCGAGCGAGAACGCCGAGGTCGTAGTCATACAGTTCAACACGCTGGGCGGCTCGATCACCTCGATGCAGGAGATGGTGCACGACATCTTCGCCTCGCCGGTTCCGGTGGTTGTGTGGATCGGCCCGTCGGGTGCCGGCGCGGCTTCGGCCGGGACGTTCATCAGTGCCGCTTCGTCCTATCTCGCGATGGCGCCCGCGACCAATATCGGTGCCGCGGCCGTGGTCGGATCACAGGGTCAGAACCTGGGCTCGACCGAGGCCAAGAAAGCAACCCAGTTCGTGGCCGCGCTGATGCACTCGATCGCCGCCCGCCGCCATCGCCCGATCGCAGCGCTCGAGGCGACGGTCTTCAAGGCGCGCGCCTACTCGGCCGAGGAGGCCGTGCGCCTCGGAATCGCAGACGCGGAAGTATCAACCTTGAACGGGCTTTTAACCAAGCTCGATGGACGCACTCTCGCCTCAAGCGCCGGCCCGAAGGTCGTACACACGGCCGGTGTCCCGCTCGAGCAGGTGAACATGAGCCTGTGGGAGCGCATACTCAGCTTCCTCTCCGATCCCAACCTCGTCTTCCTGCTGCTCAACGTCGGCGGGCTCGGTCTGATCATCGAGCTCTGGACGGGAGGACAGACCTGGATTCCGGGCTCGCTCGGCATCATCTGCCTGATCGCCGCCTTCGCCGGGCTGAGCGTGCTGCCCTTCTCGTGGGCCGGGCTCGCACTGATCCTGGTCGGGATCCTCTTCCTCGGCTTCGAGCTGCACGCGCCCGGCCACGTCTTTTTCGGCGCCACCGGCACGGTCTCGATCATCCTCGGCGGCATCTTCCTGCTCGGATACTTCGGAAGTCCGGGACTGCCGGGATATAACCCCAGTGTGAGCTACTGGGTACTGATCTCGCTGGCCCTGATCGTCGGGCTGCTCGTGCTGCTGATGGCGCGCGAGGTGCACATGTCGCACCACGGCAAGCGCTACGTGAGCCCGCTCGAGAATGCGGCGCTGGTCGGCGCCGTCGCCGAGGTGAGCACGCGCCTGGAGCCGAAGGGAGAGGTGCTCGTCGGCGGCGAGGCCCGGCAGGCTGAACTGAAAGGTAGCGGCACGGCCGAGCCGGGCGAGCGCGTGAAGGTGACCGCGGTCGACGGATTCAGTGTGATCGTCGAAGCGCTGCGCGAAAAGAAAACCGGAACGAAAAAACCCCAGAAGAGCTAGGAGAAACAGATGCCGATCATCAACTTCGTGCGCGATTACGAGCGTGTCGCGCGCTTCCGACTCGGACGCTTCGAGGGCATGAAGGGGCCAGGCGTCGTCTTCAAGATCCCGATCTTGCACCAGGTCATGAAGGTCGACACGCGCACCGAAGTGCTCGACATCCCCAAGCAGACGAACATCACCAAGGACAACGTCGCGATCGACATCGACTTCCTCGTCTACATGCGAATCGATATCAACTCGGCGGAGAAGTCGGTGCTCGAGGTCGAGGACTACCGGCTGGCCGTTGTCGGCCTGGCGACCACGACGCTCCGCGCGGTCGTCGGCGACATCATCCTCGACGACGTCCTCTCGCAGCGCGACAAGATCAACGAGATGATCCGCCTGCGACTCGACCACGAGACCGAGCGCTGGGGCGTCAAGGTCACCAACGTCGAGATCCGCGAGCTGACCGTGCCGCCCGAGATTCAGGAGGCGATGAACCGCCAGATGTCGGCCGAGCGCGTGCGCCGCGCGGTCGTGCTCGAAGCGGAGGGCACCCGCCAGGCGAACATCACCGTCGCCGAGGGCGAGAAACAGGCGGCCATCCTGCGCGCCGAGGGACAGCGCCAGGCCGCGATCCTGAACGCCGAGGGCCTGGCCAAGGCGCTCGTGACGATCTCCGCCGAGGCCAAGAAGGTCGACACGAACACGATGGGCCTGCAGTACCTGGATGCGATCAAGAAGCTGGCCGAAGGCCCGGCCTCGAAGTTCTTCTTCCCGCTCGAGTTGACCAAGCTGGTCGAGCAATTTGGGCCGGGGATGGGGAAAAGCTAAGGGTTCGCCGGAGAGCGAAGAGACGTAGTCCGTACCGGCTATCTCCCGGTGCCTGGCACCGGCACGGAGCCACGCAGGAGGAACGTTGCTCGATCTGTGTCGCGGCGGCTAGGCGGCTGCCGGCTCGAACGACTTCACCGCCAGCGTGATCTCCAGGCCTTTCAGCGCCTGGGAAACCGGGCAGTTCGTCTTCGCCTGCTCGGCCTTGGCCCGGAACGCCTCCTCGTTGAGACCGAGCACACGGCCGCCCAGCTCGAGCTCCGACTTGGTGATGCCGGTGCCCGGAATGAAGGTGACCGTCGAGCGCACGTCCAGCTCATCCGGCGGCGTCCCGCCGTCGGCCAGGAGCATCGAGAGAGCCATGGCAAAGCAGGAGGCGTGCGCGGCCGCGATCAACTCCTCGGGGCTGGTCTTTCCGTCCGAGGACTCGGCCCTCGACAGCCAAGTGACCGGCAGAGCGCCGAGCGCTCCGCTGCCGCTCGACTCGATCATTCCCTTACCGTCGAGCAATCCGCCCGTCCAGGTGACGGCAGCAGTTCTCTTGGCCATCTCATGCTCCCCTCTCGCTCGCGACAACGTCTGTCAGCACGAGGTTTGTCCCGCCGCCGCCGGTCCTAACCTCGGTGGCGGCGTTTCGGCGCCGGGGAGCTAGGCGATTACGTCGATCGGACGTGCCGCGACGGCCGGCGAAGGCTCGGCGTCTCGAGCCGTCTCGAGCTCGTAGACGCGCGTGAAGGCGGCGATCGATACCTCGAGCTGCTCTCGATCGGGCTCGCGAGTGGTCAACCGCTGAAGCCAGAGGCCGGGCGCCAGCAGCGCCTTCAGGATGCGACTGGAGCGGTGCTTGCCTGCAAACCGGATCAGCTCGTAGGCGATGCCGGCGATCGGGAGCAGCATGACGATGCGGCTGACGATGAGCCAGAGGAGGCTCAGGTGCCCGAAGATCAGGCCGAGAGTCCAGTAGACGAAAATAGCGATGATCATTACCCAGAGCATGAAGGCGGTACCGCAGCGGGGGTGAATGACGCTGTAGGGCTCCACCTTCTCGGGGGTCAGCTCCTCTTTCGCCTCGTAGGCGTTGATGACCTTGTGCTCGGCGCCGTGGTACGACCAGAGGCGACGGATATCGGGGAGCAGCCCGACGAGCGCCATGTATGCGATAAGCACTGCCACCCTGAGCGCGCCCTCGACCAGCACGAAGACGCTGTTTGAGAGATGCGGAAACACGAGGCGCGTGGTCGCCGCCGGCCCAACCTTGAACAGCGCAAGCGCAAACCCGATCGCGAAGATGAACATCAGGGCGATGGCCCAGCGGCCAAGCTCGATGCTCTCCTCTCCCTCCTCGCCCTCGGCGGCGTACTCGGTCGAGATGGCAAGCGCACGGAAGCCGATCGCGAGCGACTCACCGAGCGCCATTACGCCCCTGATGACGGGCAGCCTGAAGATCAGATGCCGCTTCATCAGAGAATCGACCGGATGCCAGACCTCGGCCACCTCGCCGTTTGGCTTGCGCACCGCCAGCGACCAGTAGGAGGGGCTGCGCATCATCACGCCCTCGATCACAGCCTGGCCGCCATACATCATCGTCGACTGCTTGGCGAGCAGGGGCAGCGTGGCGCCGATGGCGGAACGGAAGCGCCGAAGACGCTTTCCTTTAGGGTTTACCGTCGTGACGCGGGCGCCCTGCTTGCGCGACCGAAAGAGCATCTTCGGCCCCGCTGGCTCACGCCTTCTTGGCGCGAGCTGCCTTGTCGGCCTTCTCAAGCCGGCGCTGGAAGCGCTCGACGCGGCCGCCGGTATCGACGAGCTTTTGCTTGCCCGTGTAGAAGGGGTGGCAAGCCGAGCAGATCTCGACGTGGAGCTCGGGCTTTACCGAGCGCGTCTCGAACTCGTTGCCGCAGGCGCAACGAACGATCGTGCGCACATATTCGGGATGGATATCAGCCTTCATCAGGATCGAGGATACCAGAGGCGGTACGGGGCGCCACGTTGCCACCGGAGACAACAGCGATAACCGTCGACCCGGGCTCGGGCTTGTAGACGCCGGCGAGGAGCGCGGCGGTCGAGACGGCGCCGGCCGCTTCGCAGGCGAGCTTGGCGCGCTGATACAGGAAACGCATGCCCTCGCGAATCTCCTGCTCGCTGACGAGCACGACGTCGTCGACCTTGTCCTTGGCGATGGCGATGCAGTGGTGGCCGGCAAAGGGCGCCGAAAGTCCATCGGCGATCGAATCGGGCTTGACGCGAACCCATTGCCCTCCGGCCAGGCCCGCATACAGGGCCGCCGACTGCTCGGGCTCGACGCCGATCACCTTGACGTCGGGCCGGAGCGCCTTGACGGCTACGGCGATGCCCGCAACGAGCCCGCCGCCACCTACAGGCACCAGGATGGCGCCGACTTCGGGCGTGTCCTCGAGCATCTCCAGCCCGAGCGTGCCCTGGCCGGCGATGATGAACGGGTCGTCGAAGGGATGAACCATGACCATCCCCGTCTCTTCGACCAGCTCGTCGGCGCGATCGAAGGCCTCGTTCGCATCGGCGGCTTCCAGATCGACGTCGGCACCGTAGGCGCGCGTGGCGGCGATCTTCTGCGGGCTGGCGCCTTGCCACATAACGACCCTGCTGGCGATGCCCTCGAGCGAGGCGCCGTAGGCGATCGCCTGGGCGTGATTTCCGGCCGATACGCCGATCACGCCGCGGGCCTTCTCCTCGTTTGTGAGCGTGGCCAGCTTGGAGAGCACGCCTCTGGCCTTGAAGGCTCCGGTGCGCTGGAAGAGCTCGGCTTTGAGCAGAACGTTCGCGCCGGTGATCTCACTCAGCTGCGCCGAAGAGAAGGTTGGCGTGTGGTGCAGGCGGTTACCGATCGCCTCGCGCGCCGCGAGCACTTCCTCGATGCCGATCTTCCTCAGCTCGGTGTCCATGAGCTGATCGTACCGATTCTTCTCCGCGAAAAGCTGGCCCGCGGAGCGGGCTGAGACTTTTC
>Ga0209540_10001880_pt1 | contig 15301 bp, 13 predicted proteins | sample BarGraIncu01121A_FD_184501 | JGI IMG/M metagenome (GOLD analysis project Ga0209540, IMG submission 184501) | Arctic peat soil microbial communities from Barrow, Alaska - Barrow Graham LP Incubations 011-21A (SPAdes) (version 2) | ecosystem: Environmental > Terrestrial > Soil > Wetlands > Peat... | reverse complement strand
GCGCTCGCCGCCCTCGCCTCAGGACCATAACCACCGCCAGCGATGCGCCGGGCGAGCACCCGCCGCGCGTCCCGCCTCGTTTCCCCGGTGCCCGGTCGACCTGTCAACCGTGGCACCCTTGCGCAACGGTCGCGGTCGCATGCCCGACCGGTGGAGGATCCGGCACGCAGCCCTTGCAGTTGCATGCCGGGATGTGGTATACGAAATGTGTGGCCCCGTCGGCAGGCGGAGGGAACGAAGAGCCTCACCCCACGTGCCCCTCCGGGGTCCACACGGCTAACAAGGCACGCGGTGCGAGTCGTCGGGTCCAAGACAGGAGGAGATACGGTGGCTGCGAGAGCGCGGACCGGCCGAGTCCGGGGATCGGTGATCCCCGGACTCTTCGTCATCTTGGCTTTGGTCGTCTCCGCCTGCGGCGGTGGCACGGCGTCGCCGAGCCAAGCGGCCGGCGCCTCGGTATCCGCCGAGTCGTCGGCGGGGGCAGCCACGCTTCGGTTCGCGTGGTGGGGCGGTGACGCTCGCCATGCCCTGACCAACGCCGTCGTCGACATGTTCCAGAAGGCGAACCCCGGCGTAACCATCACCCGGGAACCCACCGATTTCACATCCTACTGGGACAAGCTGGCCATAGAGTCGGCTGGCAACGCCGTTCCGGACATCCTCAACATGCACGTCAACAACCTCGTGCTCTACGCTCGGAATAGCGTCCTCGCACCGCTGGATCCGTTCATCAAGTCTGGCGTGCTCAACGTCTCCGGCCTGTCCGCGGACTTCCTCGCGGGTGGGCAGGTGGACGGCGTCCAGTACATGATCCCGATGGGCAGCCCCTACATGGGAACCATCTTCAACGCCGATGCCGTTGCCGCAGCCGGGCTCACGGTGCCCACCAGCGACTACACCTGGGACGCCTTCTTCCAGTTCCTTCGGGACTGGGCCAAGAAGACAAACGGAAAGGCCCCATGGCCGACGCTCAACATGGCCGATTCGGAGCAGCATTTCTACAGCTGGCTCCTGGGCCAGGGTATCCAGGTCTTCACGCCCGCCGGGAAGATCGGGTTCACCGAGTCGGACCTCACCCGCTGGTACACGCTCTGGGCCGAGATGCAGTCGCTTGGTGCGACGCCGCCGATGAACGTGCAGGTCGAGGAGAACTCCACGACGCCCGATAACGGGATGTTGGCCAAGGGCCGGGTCCTGATGGAGCCCCGCCCGTCCAACCAGCTCGCGACCTTCACGACGCTCCTGAAAGCCAAGATGGACGTCATCGGCCTTCCGGCGGGCCCCAAGGGTCCGGGGAATGTCATGCTGCCCGCCGGCCTCAGTATCTCGTCGAAGTCGCCCCATCAGGACATCGCCGCCAAGTTCATCTCGTACTGGGAGAACGACGTCCAGGCCGGCGTGACCTACATGGCCGACCAGGGCGTTCCGGGTGTCGCCGCTCAGCGCGACGCGATAGTCGCCTCGGGGAAGCTCGCTGCCTCGCAGAAGCGGGTGTTCGAGCTCTTCGGGCAACTCAAGTTCGCCGTGATGAGCCCGTTGCCCGCCAACGCCCAGGCGTTCATCACCGCGTTCGAGGCCGGATATGACCCGGTCGGGTTCGGCGCCTCACCCGCGGATGGCGCCAAGCAACTCATGGCGAAGCTCCCCGCCGCGATGAAGCCGTAGGCGGTCACTCACCCGGCACGGCCGGGTCATGCACGAACACGGCCGGGTCATGCACGAAGTGGAGGGGCCCCTCGTCGAGGGGGCACCTTTCAAGATTAGGCAGGAACCCGGGGACCCGCCGTCGGACAAGAAGGACTCGCCATGTGGCAGCGCTTGATGACGACGTGGGCCCGGACGCGATGAGGAGTCGTACGTGACACACGAGACCGGAAAGCTCACGGCATCGGATCGAAGTCACCTCCTTGGCCTGTACGAAGGGCTTCGGGTTGCCGACGTCCGCGATGGCATGGACTGGATGATGCGACACGGCATCGGGACGGTGGACCCCGCCATCCGCCCCGTGTTCCGGACGAGGATCTTCGGGTTCGCGCGGACCATCCGATACCTGCCGACGAACAAGAAGATCCCCGACATGTCGCCGGACGAGTACACGCGCTACGCGTACGACTACTGGTACGGTACCGTGACGAACGACAACCTGACGAAGGAGATCCTTCCCGGCGACATCGTGATGATCGACGCCAGCGACACCAACGTCGGGATCATGGGCTCCAATGTCGTGCTCGCGTATCTGCACGCGGGCGCCAAGGGGGTCGTGACGAACGGCGGATGCCGGGACACCGACGAGGTGATCCACGAGCAGTTCCCGATGTGGAGCCGCTTCAACGCTCAGGGCATGAACCAGGGGCGGATCGAGTGGGATGCCTCCAACATCCCGGTCGCCATCGGAGGGCAGCTGGTCCGTCCCCAGGACATGGTCGTGGCCGACGGTGATGGCGTGATCATCGTGCCGATCGAGATCGCCGGAGACGTCGCCACGTACGCCCGCCAGGAACTCGACAACGACAAGAAGGGGCGCGCCGGACTGTACGACGCCCTGGGTTGGGAGCACGACGAGACGGTCCGTTAGCCGGATGGACTGGTGCGCGTGATGGTGAGCATGGGCGGACCCCTGAGGCGACCCCGGATGACGCTGCGGCAGCGACGGGAGAACCGATCCGGGTACCTGTTCCTCGCGCCATGGCTGATCGGTCTCGTGTTCATCACGATCGGCCCGATGATCGCGTCGGCCTACCTCTCGTTCACCAACTACGACATCCTCTCGTCACCCAAATGGATCGGTCTCGACAACTACATCCAGATGTTCACGGCGGATCCCCGATTCCTCCAGGCGCTGAAGGTGACCTTCACCTATGTCTGGGTGTCGGTGCCGCTGCTGCTCGTCTTCGCGCTGCTCCTCGCAGTCGCCTTGAACGAGGGCATCAAGGGCCTGGCCTTCTATCGGGCGGTCTTCTACCTGCCCTCACTCCTCGGCGCGAATGTCGCGATCGCCATCCTCTGGCGGCAGGTCTTCGGCGGTCAGGGCATTCTCAATGGTGCCCTTGGGGCCATCGGGATCCAGGGCCCGAACTGGATCGCCGACCCGGCCTACGCGATCGTCTCACTGATCGCCCTGCACCTGTGGACATTCGGGTCGGCGATGGTGATCTTCCTGGCCGGCCTGCGGCAGATCCCGAAAGACCTCTATGAGGCCGCCTCGGTCGACGGCGCCAATCGCATCCGGCAGTTCTTCTCGATCTCCCTCCCGATGCTCACGCCGGTGATCTTCTTCAACGTCGTTCTCAACGTCATCAGTTCGTTCCAGGCGTTCACACCGGCGTTCATCATCAGCCAGGGGACCGGGGGGCCGGTCGACTCGACCCTGTTCTACTCGCTCTACCTCTACATCAAGGGGTTCAAGGAGCTGAACATGGGATACGCCGCGGCGATGGCCTGGGTCCTCCTCATCATCATCGCCATCCAGGCGGCATTCCTGTTCTGGACCAGCCGGAAGTGGGTGTTCTATGGCGACGCGTAGCCCGCGCCCCGGGGATGCAGGGCGGATGCAACGCCTGGCCCGACACCTAGGTCTGATCCTGTTCGGGCTGGTCATGATGTATCCGCTCCTGTGGATGATCAGCTCCTCGCTCCGCCCCCAGGATGAGATCTTCACCGCCGTCGGGCTCTGGCCCGACAATGCCACGCTGAACAACTTCGTGGCAGGATGGCGGGGCATCGCCGGCAACAGCTTCGGCCGGTACTTCCTCAACTCGCTGACGATCTCCACGCTCTCGATCGTGGGCAACCTCATCGCCTGCTCCATGGCGGCGTTCGCGTTCGCCCGCCTCGAGTTCATCGGCAAGAAGGTGTACTTCGCCATGATGCTGGCGACGATCATGCTGCCGTACCACGTAACGATAATCCCACAGTACATCCTGTTCCAGCAGCTCGGGTGGGTGAACACCATCCTGCCGCTGGTGCTCCCGAAGTTCCTGGCGACCGACGCGTTCTTCATCTTCCTGATGGTCCAGTTCATTCGAGGGATCCCGCTGGAACTCGATCAGGCAGCCGTCATGGACGGCGCTACGCCGCGTCAGATCTTCTGGCACGTGATCATCCCCCTCTCGCTTCCGGCGCTCGCGACGACGGCGATCTTCACGTTCATCTGGACCTGGAACGACTTCTTCGCGCCGCTGCTCTACCTGACGAAGCCGGAGAACTTCACCGTGGCGCTCGGTCTCCGCCAATTCCTCGACGCGTCAGGGACCTCCTCATTCGGATCGCTCTTCGCCATGTCCGTGTTGGCGCTCGGCCCGGTGTTCGGGTTCTTCCTCGCCTCCCAGCGCTTCCTCGTCCAGGGCATCGCCACCACGGGGATCAAGTGATCCTCTGACTCGGGCGGCCTGGATGTGCTCAGGCCGCGACGCCCGGCGCGTGCCGGCCCGTGATATCGGATCCGCCACGCGACGGCGACCCTCCTCGTCAACAACGGGATGCCGCTCGAAGAGGTGAGCCGGTATCTCGGGCATTCCTCGACTATGCTGACCCGGCGGTACGCCCAACAGACCGCTGACGCGCTCGGCCGTCGCGCGGCCGACGCCCTCGCGCGGGCCGGGCTCGTGGCGAGCTAACGCCATTCCCCCATTGACCTCTATGACCTCGACCGCCTGCTTCTAGAGAGTCCGACAAAAGAATCCGGAGTCGTGCGAACCTATCGCGAGGCGACCGCCTCGACGGTCTCGCGCAGGGTCGCCAGGCGCCGCTCGCGCTCCCGTACGAAGCGCTCGATGGCGGCCAGGATATGGTCGGGGTCGAGGTGTGCCTCCGCAATGACCTCGTCGAGGGTCCCGCCCGTCCGCCAGCGGTCGTCCCAGTCGGCCGACAGGGAGTACTCCCGGGCCAGCGGGCCGGTCAGCCAGTCGGCCATCAGCTTGAAGGCGCCGTTGGTCACGGCCATCGAATCCCAGCGGTCCGCCGTGGAGACCGTAGCCTCCTGGTACGAGGCCTCCTGGAGGCGGAAGAGCTGGGGGCTGAGGGCCGCGACCACCTTCACGTTGAGGCCGGCCCGGTCGAGCTCCGGCAGGACCTTGACCAGATTGGCGGTGGACGCCGTGCCCCGGACGAAGACGGTGCCCATGGGCGGTCGGTCCGGACGGAACGGCCGCATCACGTACGCCCCGCGGGCCGCCTCGAAGTGGGAGGGCATGCCGAGGGCGGCCCGGTCCGGGATCTCAATCGCGGGCCGCGTCAGGTGGAGGGCGACGATGGGCGCCGCCTGCGAAAGCGCCGCCGCGAGGAGCACCGGCACCTCGTTGTACTCCCAGGGGTGCAGGTCGATGACGTGGCCCTCCGGGAACAGCTGGGTGACGCCCGTCTCGAAGATGCCGAAGTGGGTACGGGAGTCCTCCGCCGTCTCCGGCCCGGAGTGGCCGGCGACCCAGAGGACCTTGCCCACTTTCAGCTCCGTGTCCTGGGCGAGCTGACTGAAGAGGCGCATCGCGCCGTACTTGAGGTAGGAGAACGAGGCGTAGGTCGAGCAGGCGCCCCAAAACCCGTTGAAGCTCGTGAAGGGGTCGTCCGCGAGGTTAACCGTGGCCAGGCCGACCATGAGCCCGGCGTTGGTGAACTCGGTGATCTCGGTCGGCAGCAGGCTGCCCCGGGGGTTGGTCGTCCGCTCGTACCAGCCCCAGCCGGGCAGGTCGCCGAAGTCCTTGGCGAAGCCGGAGATGTTAGTCGAGTCGGCCAGATCGGCCGAACAGGCGACGAAGAGCGGGCGACCGTACTCGCGGCGGGCGAAGGCGTTGACCCAGGCCCCCCAGGCGGCGAGGCCCGCCCGGTTGGGCTGTTTCTCGCCGGGCTGCTTCCAGATCTCCGACGGGTAGGCGCGGGCGTCCAGCAGGCGCGGGTCGGTGAAAAGCTCGTGTCCGCGGCGGGGAGCCGGACCGCTCGCGGCGCCGGCCGCCACGGGCTCGTCGAGGTTGAACCCGTCGACCGTGTCCGGGACTAACGCGGCGATCTCGAGGAGGCGCTCCGACAGCCAATCCACGAGGCCCGGGTCGCGTCGCAGGACGCTCATCGTAACCCTGAAGTTGGCAGCCGCCTGAGCGTTGCGGGCTCCGGGATCCGTCGGCGCCGGCTCGTCAACGCCCTCGTAGGCGACACCGTACTTGTCCATGAAGACCTTGCGGACCGCCCAGAACTCCGGAGCGTTCATCGCGTGCGGCGTCCCGTGGCTCTTGTTGTCATATTTGCCGTAGCCGCGGCCCTTGCGGGTGCGGAACCAGGCGATGGAGGGAACGCTGTCCGGGTTCTCGCCCCGGGCCGCCTCGAGCACCGCCCGTGTCACAGTCGCCCACTCGGAACCCTGCTCTGTTCCGGTCACCCGCCAGCCGTAGCTTGTGAACCAAGTCTCCGGGGTCCCATAGACGACCGAGGAGAGGCGAAAGTCGTCGATCCCGAAGTCGTTCCAGTCGATCAGGAACACCAGGTTGGAGAGCCCCAGGCCCCAGGCCGCGTTGCGGGTCTCATGGCTGGCACCCGGGGTCAGGCCGCCCTCGCCCTCCACGACAAAGACTTTGACGTCGCCGGCGCCGGCGAGCTTGAGGGCGAGCGCTTCGCCCGCAGCGGGCGGCATCCCGTGGCCGGACGGCCCGGTGTTGAACTTGAGGAAGAGGGTCCGGCCCTCCATCTCTGCGTGGCCCGGCAGGCCGCCACGCCGGCGCAGGGTCAGCAGGTTCTCCCAAGTCAGCGCCCAGCGACCTTCATCGGGGAATGCGAAGCGGGCGTCGCCATCGCGCTCATGGCGGTCCCGGAGGGCCTCGTTGAGGACCGCGAGCGTCGCGTACACGAGCGGGACGGTGTGGCCGGCGGAAAGGACGAAGCGGTCCCCGAAGGGCCGCCACGGCCGGCGCAGGTCCCAGCGCATTGCGCCCGAGAGGAGCGTCGCGAGCAGCAGGTGGACCTTGGAGCGCGAGCCCCCGGGGTGGCCCGACTGGCGGTAGTTGAGCGCGAGGTCGATCGACTCGTCAACCAGATCCTTGACCACCTCCCAGCGGTCGAAGCAGGGCTCGGCCTCGTCGTACAGCCGGTCCACGGTGACGGGGTTGATCTGGACCATTGTTAGCCTCGACCCATAAGTACAGCTCCAGGCATTCTGGATTGAACCCGCCTGGGTTTCGTGGAAACCATGATTGGATTTGAGGCGGCCTCGGTGCTCGCCTGTAGGCGCTGATGGTAGGCTGCCTCGAACTCGGCCGCCGGGACGTCGCCACAGGCCGAATAGAGGCGTCGGCTGTCCCAGCTGACCCTGGCGGCTGTGGCGAGTTCGACCTGATCGGCCGTCCGCCAGGGGCCCCTGGGCGAGATTGAGCGCGTGGCGGTTCAGCTGCTTCGCTGCGCCGTCCGCACCGCCGCTTCGACCGCTTTCAGATAGGCCAGATCGCCCGCCATCCGCTCGGTCAGCGGCAGTTCGGTGGTAAAGTCCTCCACCGTGACCCAGTCGTCATAGCCGACCGAGGCCAGCGCGCGGAAGTAGTCTGCAACGCTCGCCTGTCCGGCACGCAAGGTGGCCCATTCGTTGGCCCAGGTCACGGTGCCGGCCAGGACGCCGTCCCCCTCGGTGCCGGTGGGCACCCAGCGAGCGTTCTTCACATGTACGTGAGCCAGATAGTCGCCGAGCATCTGTAGTCCGGCCAGGTTTTCCTCCTGGCCCTCGATGAGCAGGTTCCCCAGGTCGTGGATAACGCCGACATACCGCGGGTCGAGCCCTTCCAGTAGGCGCAGGGCGGCCGAAGCGGAGGAAATCACTGTCTGGTGGTGCAACTGGACCAGCGCCTTGACCCCGTGGTGAGCAGCTCGTTCAGCTACCCAGCCAAAGTGCTGCTTGGTTTCAGCGAAGAGATCCGGATAGCTTCTGCCGCTTGGCTCCCCGCCGCCCATCCGCGACGTGCCCAGCGGCAGCGTGGTCACCCGCACTTGCCGTGCCCCGAGCCGGACGGTGGCGGACAGCAGGCGCTCGACATCCTCATGGTCATCGCACCGGGCATAACCGCCCAAAGCGGAGAACTCCAGGCCGGCGTCGGCGGTGATCCGTGCGATCTCCTCGAGGTTGTCCTCCAGATTGGTCAGTGGCCAGGTCGCCCGGTTGCCGGCCCAGAACCCGGGGGTCTCGGCGTCGATTTGGTCGGTGATCCGCCACTCGATTCCGTCCCAGCCCTGGGCGGCAAGGGTCTTTGCCGCTGCTTCCGGTGTCCAGTCGGGGGTGGAGACGGTGTAGACAGAGAATTTCATGACTTTCCGGTCCCTACTTTGATGTTGTTGTCCTTGCCGGCGACGACGTCGTCAAAGAGCACGAGTCGGCCCAGCGTCGAGGAGACATAGACGGCGCGGACGGTGGCAGCCAGAAGGCTCCCGCAGCTGGCGAATGTTGTCCGGAAGCCGAGAAATGGATACCCCGTTCCACGAATTGTGGATGGGTGGAGGACCACCATCAACAACGTCTCTACGAACCGCTGCGCGGCTGCCCACCTAGATCCCCGAAAGGTGCCGGATCGACCGCGCCAGCGCCGACATGTCATCGTCGCCGTGGCCGGCCGCGATGAGGCCGTTCTCCAGTTCCGCTGTCAAACCCGCGACGGGCAGGGAGACGCCGACTTCTCGCGCCAGATCGAGCGCGATGGCAAGGTCTTTGCGATGGAGCGCCATCTTGAACCCGAGCGGGTAGCGGTCCTCGATTATCCGGCCGCTCCGGTTGGTTAGAATCCACGACTGTGCTGCGCCGCCGCTGAGCGACGCCACCACGGCCTCGGGGTCGAGCCCGGCCTTGATCGCGAGTAACAGTCCCTCGGCGACCCCGAGATACGCGCCGCACAGGATCACTTGGTTGACGGCCTTGGTCGCCTGACCCGATCCCACCGGGCCCATGTGCTCGATCGCCTGGCCCAAGACCTCGAGCACCGCGTGCGCGCGCTCGACGTCCTCCGCCTCGCCACCGACCATGATGGTCAAGGTGCCGCGGCTCGCGCCCTCCGATCCGCCTGAAACGGGTGCGTCGACAAAGGCGAGGCCCAGCTCGCGAAGCCGCTGAGCGAACTGACGAGTGGCGCTCGGGCTGATTGTGGAGCAGTCAATCACGAGCATCCCCGGACGCGTGCCTTGGGCGATGCCGTCGGGTCCGAATAGAAGCGCCTCCACGTCGGGAGTATCCGAGACGCACAGGACGACGATGTCAACCGCGGAGGCAAGATCCCGCAGTGTCGGTGCGGGGCTTGCGCCCATCTCGACGAGCGGCCTAGCCTTCTCCGGGGTCCGGTTCCAGACGTGCAATGGGTACCCCGCCCGGATGAGGTTGGCCGCCATCGCTGCACCCATCGTGCCGAGCCCGACAAAGCCGATCCGCTCCATGCTGCCCTCCTAACTCTCAATACAACCTATTGGTCAGTGTCGGCGTTTCCGCGGGCGGCCATCCGCTTGTGTCTTGCTCTGCGTGCGGCCCGTGAATCACCTGTCTCGTGTCGCAACTTCGGCCCCGGAATACGCCCTCGGTCACGCGAGGGGCGGTCATTGAGCCTGCGCCAGCAGCTGTTTCATCTCCGATGGCCCAGCCGCCCGAGGGTTGGCGAGGACGTTATCGCTCCTGGTGGCCAAGGTAAGGATGCGGTCGTAGTCTTCTTCTCGGACGCCGAAATCGCGCAGGCGAGCCTTCAGGCCGAGGTCCGCGCAGAGCTTGGCGATAGCCGCCGACGCCGTGCCGCTGGTCGCGTCGAGGGCGCTCGCGACTTGCTCGTAACGGGAGGGGTCCACATCCTCGTTGAATGCACACATGGGCCCAAGCATCATTGCGACAGCGACGCCGTGGGGAATGTGATGCGTCGCACCCAGGGGAAGCGCGAGGGCGTGGGCTAGGCCGAGTCTTGTGGTGTTTGCCGCAAGCTCCGCAATGCAGGCCGCTGCCAGCATTCCACCTCGCGCAATAAGATCCCCGGGGCGTGCAGCCGCAGTCCGCAGGTGCTGTCCGACCAGCCCGATCGCGTGCAAGGCCATCCCCTCAGACACCGGATTGTTCCAAACACTGCCGTACGACTCCACTGCGTGAGCGAGCGCATCCAATCCCGTACTGGCCGTCAACGCAGGAGGAAGACCCGTCGTCAGGGATGGATCCAACACCGCGAACTTCGGCATGATGCGGAGCGAAGCGACCGAGACCTTCGCGCCAGCATCTAAGTCGGTGAGTACAGCGAATCGGGTTACTTCGCTGCCGGTTCCAGCCGTCGTGGGGATGGCGATGATCGGGAGGGGATCGCACGGTACTTTGTCGGGCCCGGTAAGTTGGCTGACCGGGAGGCCGCTGGCCGCCGCCGCTGCTGCTGCTTTGGCCGCGTCCATGGCGCTGCCGCCGCCGAGCCCGATGACCGCATCGTTCCCGCGCTCGCGAAGGAGGCGGGCAATCTGGTCGACTATCGCCGTGCTCGGGTCGGACTCAACGTCCGCGTACACGTCGTGCTTGACGCCTGCCGCTCTGAGGACGTCGATCACCAATTGCGGGATCGGAGTGGCGCCGAGACCACGGTCGGTGATGATGAGTGGGTAGTCGACGCCCAGTTCGGAGAGCAACTGGGGCAACTGATCGAGCGTTCCCGCTCCGTACAGGATCGTGGTCGGAAGCACGTAGCGAGCGGAACGCAAAGGGTCTCGGTGGCGCACCTCTGGCAACTGATCCGACTGCTCGCCTTGCATTGCTCTCATGTCTTCTCCTGACCTAGGTTCAGTGCTTCGCGGCAGCGGGCGCCTCACGTCCGGTTGTCAGCGCCCGTGCCACCGCCGCCAGATCCGCGAAGCCGTACTCGGTGCACATGTCGACAAAGGCTGCGAGCTCCTTCAGCTCGACGGGCACGCCGTGGAGTAGGCGCTCGCGAGCGAGGGCGGCCTCGGGCTCACCCGCGTATTGGACGGCCGTGCCCCCTTCAGCTGGGCGAAGGGCGCCGAGGCGATCGACCAGTGCGTCGAGGCGGGCGAGGCCGACCTCTTGATCGCACAGCCGCCAGGGATCGATGACGAGGAATAGGTGGCCGACGTTCTGCGGCCGATCGAAGTCCTCGTACATCGAGGCCAGCTCGTCGTCGAAGTCCGCCTGCGCCAGGATGCCGCTCAGCATGTCGATCGCCAGCGAGAGCCCGCTTCCCTTCGGACCAGCGAAGGGCAGGACGCTGCCTGCCAGCGCTGCCCGCGAGTCCGTCGTCGGGCGCCCCTCGGCGTCGATGGCCAGACCGAGTGGAATCGGCTCGCCTACCTGCGCCGCCTGGATGATCTTCCCGCGGGCGACGACACTCGACGCGATGTCGAGGACAAAGTCGTCGTGGCGCTGCAACGGTATCGCGACCGCGAGCGGGTTCGTGCCGATGAACCGTTCCGAGGCGCCATACGGGGCCATGGTCTTCGGCGCGTTGGTCATGACCATCGCGACGAACCCCTGGGAGCACGCCCGGCGCGCGTAGTACCCTGCCGGCCCGAAGTGCGTGCTTCCGCCCACGGTCACGAGCGCGACGCCATACTGACGAGCGAGCGCCATCGCCCGATCGACGGCCTTCACTGCGACCGTGGGACCGAGGCCCTTCCCGGCGTCGAGCTGGCACAGAGCACCGAACTCAGCGGTCACTGACATGCGCTCGCTCCCGCCGGCGAGTCCCGCTTGGAGTCGGCGGGCATAGATCGGCACCCGCTGGAACCCATGGGACGAGATCCCACGCAGGTTAGCGTCGATCAGGACGTCGGCGACCGCCTGGGCGTCTTCGGGTGACAGTCCGAGGCGCTCGAAGGCCTGTTCGCTGAGCTCGAGCAGGGTCGCGGCCGGGACGAGCATCGGCCGCCCTGAGCTCACTGCCAACCGAACAGCTCCAGGGTGGTCTGTCCGTCCTGCAGGCATGTCATCGTGTGCTGCTCGTCTGCCGCCCTCCGGCGAGCGGCCTCCACGACCTCCGCGACCCGTTCCGCGGGAACGATCGCGATCCCGTCGGCGTCGGCAACGACCATGTCGCCCTTGCGAATCGTGCACCCGGCGAACTGAAGAACCGTCGGCGGTTCGGCCGGGGGCGCCTTCTTCGTCGCGGCGGCGATACAGAGCCCCCGATGAAAGACCGGGAACCCACGGGCGAGGATGGGTCGCGAGTCACGGACGGTGCCGTCGATGACTACGCCAGCGATACCGCGAGCCTGCGCCGCCACCGTTGTGATCTCGCCCCAATGACCCGCCCCTGCATAGCCCCCGGCGTCGACCACGAGCACGTCGCCCGGCGACGCGAGCGCGATGGCTCGGTGAATCGCCAGATTGTCCCCGGGCGGGCAAGCCACGAGGAACGCAGGGCCGACGAGGGCGAGGGCGGGGTCGATCGACGTGAACGATCGCCAGAGCGCTCCCTCACGGCCGGCCGCCTCGTACACCGTCGCCGACCCGAGGGCGCCCAGTTCCTCCTTCAACGAGACGTCGAATGCGATCATTTGATACCTCCACTTTCGAGCCTGCTCTTGACGTCGGTGGCGACGTCTTCCAGGTGGTCCAGCAGCGCCCGCTCGGCGGCATCGGGATCGCCCGCGGCGATGGCATCGGCGAGCCGGGCGTGGTACACGAGGGCCTTATCGAGCCGCCCGGGCAAGAGCGCCGTCTGCTGGCGCAGCACGCGCAACGGGTGGCGCATGCCGTCAAGGACGGTCACGAGGATCGGGTTGTGCGCGGCCGCGACGGCGACGCGGTGGAACGCCTCGTCCTCGAGCGGGAAGCGAATCACGTCGCCCACGGCCAAACGCTGGCGCTCGAGGATGCGCCGGAGTTCCCGGACCTCGTCGCTCGTAGCGCGCATGGCTGCGAGGCGCACGGCTCGCCCCTCGACGATGGAGCGCGCTTCGAGGACGTTGACGATCGTCTGCTCACTCAGAGCCATCAGGATTCCGAGTTGCTCGAACTGTCCGTACGCTGCGCTCGGGAGAACAATCGTCCCGCGACGCGGTACCGAGCCGAACACGCCGAGCATCTTGAGAACCCTGGTCGCTTCGCGGAGCGCGACGATGCTTACGCCGAGCTGCGCCGCGAATTCGCGCTCAGAGGGCAGCGTCTTGCCGGGCGGAAGCTCGCCGAGTGCAATCATCTCGACGATGCGATCGATGACGAGCTCTGGCACTGACTTGCTACGGATCCGGCGATCACTGTCCCCCGCGGTTCCGGGCTTGCCGCCGCTGACCACGGCCACGATCACGCCTCCCTCATGGACGGAGCCGGGCCCGGCACTAGGTGGACCGTCTGCTCCTCGGTGTAGAAGTGCACGGCGGCCGGTCCTTGCTCCATCGGACCGTAGCCGGATCCTTTCCAGCCCCCGAAGGGGAAGTTCGGTTCGGAACTGCCCGTCTCCTGGTTGACCTTCACCACACCGGCCTCAATCGTGTCAACGAAGCGCAGCGCGCGCGCGATGCTGGGGGTGACGATCGATGCGCTCAACCCGTACGGCAAGGAGTTGGCACACTCGATCGCTTCGGCATCAGTGCGGTACGAGGCGACGGGCAGCACCGGCGCGAAGATTTCGCTGGACCAGACCGGCATCTCGCGGGTCGCACCGCTCATCAACGCCGGGGCGATGTACCAGCCGCGGGTGGTCGGCACCGATGCCTCCGCGACCCGAAGAAGGCCCATATCAACGCTCGCGTTGATGATCTCTTCAGCACGCTCTAGCTGCTCCCGGGACACCAGCGGCGTGACGTCGGACTGTGGATCCGCGCCCGGACCGACCCGCAGCGCCCGGACTCCCTGACCCACCTGAGCCAAGAATGCGTCCAGCACGGCTTCCTGCACGAGGGCGACGCCCGTCGCCGTGCAGCGCTGCCCGGAGCCCTTCATGACCCCGTCGAGGGCCACTTTGGCGGCGAACGGAACGTCCGCGTCATCGGTCACGATCAGGACGTTCTTCCCGCCCATCTCCGTCTGCACCCGGATGGGATCGCTGCGGTCGAATCCCCCCCGCTGCACACGACGGCCGACCGCAGTCGAGCCCGTGAACGAGACCGCCTTCAAGCCCGAATGCCGCACCAGCGATTCACCGGTCACGCTCCCCCGGCCCGTCACCAGGTTGACGACGCCGGCCGGGATCTCGGCCTCCTCGTCCAGAAGCCGAACGAGGAGCACCGCGGTCTCCGGAGCGTCGGAGGCGGGCTTCCACACTACGGTATTCCCGAAGGCGAGGGCGGGCGCCATCTTGCGCATCGGGACCAGGAGGGGGAAGTTCCACGGGGTGACGAGCGCGACCGGCCCGAGTGGGCGACGGCGGTATAGATTGATTACACCGCGCTCGCTGCCAGGGACGATCGACCCCTCACTCGCCAGGATGTACCCGGCGAAGTAGCGCAGCAGACTAACGGCGTAGGTTGTCTCTCCAGCTGACTCCGAGAGACGCTTGCCCTCTTCGTGCGTCATCGTCTCGGCGAGTTCCGACGCGTGCCGCTCAATGATCCCGGCTATCCGGTGCAGGACTGCAGCGCGTTCCGACGCGGCGAGGCTGCCCCACGCTGGAGCTGCCGCCGTAGCGGACGCGACCGCAGAGTCAACGTCAGCGTCATTCGCATCGGCATATGCACCTAGGGTGCAGTGATCAAGCGGACATCGGCGGGTGAAGGTGTCACCGGACGAAGACGGCACCCACCGGCCGCCGACGTAATTCTGTCCCGTGCCCGTAAGCCTGCCAGCGCTCATCGGTGCGTTGAGCCTCCCTGTGATGCCAGGCTATGTTGAGCCATCGCGAGCGCCCTAGTCATTAGTCGTTCGACTGGCTCGACCTGATTGCCCCAAGGCAGCATGCATGGCAACCTCCACATCGTTTTGCCGACTGGTCGAGCGGCCACCGTCCCCCTGCCGCACCGACCCAGTCCCCCGACCCAGGACACATCATCACTACCAAGATGAGACTCTCGCTCCACACTGACACGGCTCAGGACACCTGAAGCCCCGCGTCGCCAACCTTGAAATCCGTTGTATCAGTGTGCGCGGGATCATCAACGTAATCGTCGACATCCACGTTCACAAAAGTGGGATCCCACCTAAATACGAGCAGCGAGGCAAAACCAATGAGCGGCATCACGGCGAGCAATGCCACTGCATTCAACCCGAAGGCATCCGACAGTGCCGGCCAAAACACCAAGCCGAGCGCGCCGCCGACACGGTTTCCGGTCTGAGCGAAACCCACGCCAGCCCCCCGGAACGATGTCGGGTAGGACAGCGTTGGGAAGACCACTCCCTGCGTTCCTGGCCCAAACGCGTGAGAGAAGAGGAAGACCCCGAGGA